>VAOY01032767.1_pt1 | contig 14173 bp, 19 predicted proteins | sample 3393881 | NCBI WGS metagenome assembly VAOY01 (sample SAMN08290430, study PRJNA428436) | hydrothermal vent metagenome | isolation source: Deep-sea hydrothermal vent chimney | place: Indian Ocean: Southwest Indian Ridge
ACAAATGATGTTGCGGCAACGGAATTGACTATTACCGCAGACGCTTTTATTTACATTGAAGCCGCCCTGGTTGGAGACCCCGCGACCAGCGCAACCGCCACAATTGAACAAAGCCAAACATATCCAGTATATGAAGCCGACAAAACAAAAGTACTTATCAGCCGAGTTACATGGGATACTACCAACAGCAAAATGAAAACTTTCACCCGCGAAAATCTGCCCTTAAACATCTTAGTAATGGGAGCCTGCTAATGTCTAAATTATGGTACACATCCAACGGAAAATTAGCTCTATGCGATAATGGCAAAGTCGCACTATCCGACAACTGCCCCTGCGCTTGTCCATCATTTGTTGGCCGCGCAATAATCTACGTTGATAAACACGCCACCGGCACCGGGGACGGCTCAAGCTGGGCAAACGCCTACACTGACATCCAAACTGCTTAATGCACACTCACGCAAAGAAATACAGGTACAGGGCTACGGGGAGAGTGATATGTATATAGCTTCTCCTATTAGTATTAGATTGAATGAATGCACATATTTAAAAGGGGTTGGAGATGTATGGGTCTTTAATAATGGTGGTAATTATGGCATAGGGGGTTATCATGGTTCATTTTATGTTTACAATAAGCTAGAAAACATTAATGTAAAAACTAATAATCACTATGGTATCACAGGTATTGGTACTGTATTATCTTGTGATGTTAGGGGTTATGGCGGAGCTTGGGCCGGTTTTTATGCTTGTGGTGATATAGGTTCCTGTAATGCAGATTCTTTTTTGGATCCATACGGTAATGGTTTTTCTCAGAATAAGAATTTAGATGACTGTACTGCAACAAATAATACTATTGGTTTTTATAGTAATAATGGTTCTATATTAACGAATTGTTTATCTCATGATAATCAAGGGTGTGGTTTTACAATGTTTTATGGCACAGCAACATATGTTAATTGTATTGAATATAATAATTGTTTAAATCCAAATAATGGCAGTTGTTATTATGGGTATTGTGACACAGTATGACAATAAGAGAAAAACAAGCGCAAATTTTAAGGGAAAAGGCAGCAAGACTGATTCGACAAGCCGATGAGCTGGAAGCCGGAATAGACCGCAGTAAATGTGTTTACGGAACGTACACAAATGAGCCGTTCGGGAGCTGTAAAACCTGTGGCAATCCGAAAGTGGTGATTTGTTCAAACCCGAAAATAGTCGGCAAAAAACGGAACGGGAACGGATGCAACAAGGCAGGCTGCAAGCGGTTTGAAGCCGGGAATGCCGGTCTGGCAACCAGCGCTCCCGACAATTTTAATACTTAACACATAAATCTAAAAAAACAAGGAGATAAGTATGGCTGATTTTAAATGCATTCCGGTACTGATCGATGCAGCTACCGGCAAACAAATTGACGAATTCGGCGCGATTGCCCGTAATAACGATTATTTTCGTCTATTGTTTGATGAAACCGTGGTTTTGTGTTGTCAATTTTACGATGTCAGTTGGATTGACGGCAGCGCGCAATTAAGCGAACATCCGATTGACTCGGCCTTAACGCTTTCAGCTTTTGGGGATAATGATTTCGACCCCCTGACTTCATTCATGTTCTTAAGCGAACAAACTGAAGATGCCGACAATAAAGTAAATATTGAGGGCGACTGGTTCGATGGTACAACCGCTGACCCGGCAAACGGCCAGTTAAGTTTTCGGGTGGACACCAATACAGTGCGCTTTGCCGCCGTTTTGGAAAGCAGTTCAGGACTGCAAAATTTTTACTTTTGTATAAGCGGAGTACCAAGCGGGCAAACAGCGAAAAGTGTTTTAGCGTATTTTCGTTTCAAAGCCGAAAACCGCCCCAGTTCATCAGTCGGAGCCCCGACCAGCTCTGATCCCGAATATTTAAATGCACAGGAGGTTCAGGCATTAGTCAAATCCGCCCCCGTTTTTGAGTATTCCATCGACGGCGCAACTCTTTGGCACACGCCACAAGTTGCGGACGATCGATATTACCGCGAACAACGCAACGGCGGCGAATGGACGGAAGCTATTCAACTGCTGGAAGGGCCGCAAGGCATTCATGGCGATAACGGCACTGGTGTCAGCCCACAGGGAACTTACGCGGCGGGAACAAGCTACGCACTCAACGAAGGAGTAACTTACGGCGGCAGTTATTACCGCAGCCTGGCAAGCGGCAACACTGGAAACCAGCCTGATACCAGCTCCACGGAATGGGAACAAATGATTGCCAAAGGCGACACCGGGCCAAGCGTTAAAAGAATTATTAAATCATCTTCAGCGCTTAGCACCGGCACAGTTGAGCTTGACGCGTACATTGACATTTATACCAGAACGGTCGCGGCCGATACTACTTTTGTCTTTGCCACAAGCGGCTTGACCCTGCTTGACGGCGATGTAGTTACATTTGAATTGCATATCGACATGACAACTGTTTCAGCCCTGACTTTCCCGGCTTCGGTTTCATGGATTGATACACCTCTGTTTAATGCCGCTAAAAAATACATACTGGTTTTCCGTTCAACCGACGGCGGAGCAAACTGGCTTGGCAGCTTAGCTTATGAGGTGGTTTAAATGATACCTTTTTCAATTAATCCGCTCGGCGTCAGGAGCAAAATATTCAAAACCCGCTGGAACATCGGAGCCGGCGAAACTATTTACCTGCCGTTAATCTCTACCGGTACTTATGATATGCTCGTTAACTGGGGTGATGGTTCAAACAGTACAATCACCAGCTACACCAGCAACACCCATACTTACACAAACGCCGGTATTTATGACATCACTGTACAAGGCACTTGCTCCTTGTGGAATTTTAATGATGTTGCAACATCAAAAGATAAAGTAACCGCCCTTTTGAATTGGGGGGACGTCGGGCTGACTTCAATGTACAACGCTTTCCGTGCCTGCACTAATTTAATTAAAATCGCGCCGTACGCGCCAAAGCTTGCAACTTATTCTAATTGTTTCTGGGACTGCACATCGCTAAGCGCGATTCCGGCAAAACTATTCTATAATAATACTGCGGTTACAAGTTTTTCCTTTTGTTTTGCCGGGTGTACATCGCTAACAGCAATGCCAGCGGGTCTGTTCAATCACACTACTGCGGTTACAACTTTTTATGCTTGTTTCTATAATTGTACAGCCATTACAACTATTCCGGCAAATCTATTTGATTATAATACTCTGGTTACATCATTTGTTTCCTGTTTCTCTTATTGTTCATCATTAACTGCAATACCAGCGGGACTGTTTGCTTATAATACTCTGGTTACAGCATTTACGCATTGTTTCTCCAACAGTACGTCACTAAGTGCAATACCAGCCGGGCTGTTTGATAAAAATACTGCGGTTACATTGTTTAATAACTGCTTTCAGGGATGCTCCTCCATTACGGCAATCCCGGCAAATCTATTTGATTACAATACTCTGGTTACGTCGTTTGTTTCCTGTTTCTATGGCTGTGCTCCCGTAACTACAATACCCACAGGGTTGTTTAATAATTGTACAGTGGTTACAAGCTTTGCTTATTGTTTCTTCTCATGTACATCACTAAGTGCAATACCAGCAGGTCTATTTACTTATAATACCGCAGTTACAAGCTATGATACCTGTTTTTACGGCTGTACAAGCCTTGCGGGCGCGGCTCCTGAACTTTGGAATCTTAACCCGGAACCATCGGGAACCTTGTGTTTTTATAATGATACAGGTTTAACAAACTATGCCAATATACCGGCAAACTGGAAATAAGGAGATATAAAATCATGATCGGAAAAATTGTTAACAATCAAATCGTCCTGCCGCCGAATAACGCCGGTAACAAGTTCAACGTCAATCTGGATTCTGAATGGCTGGAGGCAAACAGCTTCCGGGAGTTGGCCGCAGAAGAGATTACAGCAGCCAACACCGCCGCAGAAACCGCCCGGCAGACAGCAAAGCCGCTCAAACTCAAACAAGCTGAAAATGCTTTTTTTGTTTTAATTGACACGCTTAACGCTGCGGAAAACTTAGGCATTACCCACACCGACAACCCGGACGCTGTTTTGCAAAAAGGTGCGGCTTTGTCAATGACCCAAAAAGCCTATTACGGAACCCTGCTGCAAAACGCGGTCCATGAAATAGAAATAAACGGCGGCTCCTGGAGCGACCTGCCAAACGCCCCGCATAACTTATAAAACTCAATCCTTAAAACTGGAGTAAAATCATGAAAATAGAAACGCTGCGCGACATTTGCATCGATTACGAATTCGAGGCGCAGGAAGGCTTTTATCTTTGCCCGCTTGATCAGTTGGAACAAATCTTCAACGGTTGCGGCCCGGATTGGTTTCCGCCGTTTTTCCGGGACAAACTAAGCTCATATTTGCGTTTTTTTGAAGCGGCGTTTCTGGAACATGATTTTTCGTTTTCAATATCTGACCGGACTAAAAAAGGCTTCCACGCCGCCAACAAGCGGCTTTACCGCAACTGTAAAAAACTAATTGCGGCGCGTTACAGTTGGTGGCGAAACCCGATTATCAAAGCCCGGCGTTATCTCCAGTCCAGAGCTATCTACAAAGCCTGTGATGAATTCGGCTGGTCCGCATGGATAGATTAACCCGGGAGCGCTGGTCGCCAGGCCGGCATTCTCAAATATAACGAAGCCGACGTACCGGCAAAGGAAAGGAAAAAGTGACCCGGCAGGAAAAAATAGAAATTGCCAAACTCGTAGCCTGGGAGGTTACGCAAACGCAAAGCTGTCCGCACGGTATTGATGCCGACACCGCCGCCAGTTTGAAGGAATTCGCCGAAACCTGGCGATCCGGCAAAAAAACCGCCCTGATAACTTTTGTCGCCGGAATAATCGCCGGCTTAGGAACGTTAATCGCATTGGGAATAGTCAAAAAACTGGAGACAATATTCAAATGAAAAAGCTATTTTTAATAATTATTTCCGTCGTATTTTTAAGCGGCTGTGCTACCGAATACTACAAGCCGCAAAAAAACAACTTTACAAAAACAGACGGCAGGATCAGAGGGCCGATCAAACGTGAGGGTTTCGTGCATTGGAGCAACGGAACCGGAAAAAACATGCCGTTCTCAAACATCTCCGTAATTGGAAAATAGACCGGCCGAACGTCGGCTTCGTTATCTTTTTTATCCACTAATCAACACGAAAAAAACTTAATGAAAATTAGTGCAGTCCGTGGACTTTTTTTCTCTTTTTTTCATTTTGAACTGGCATTATCAATTAATCAGGCTATAATAATGGCTCATTGATTTGAGGCGTGGTAGCCGAGTGGTTAGGCGACGGTCTGCAAAACCGTGAACACCGGTTCGAGTCCGGTCCACGCCTCCATTTTTACCCTCAAAACCGCCAAAAAGGTGCCATTTAGTACCGTTTACGACTTTCAAATGCTTAAAAATAGTCTATATTAGTCGTATTAGATATTTTTTAATAATAAGAGGTGATTATCATGGCAGGTAAAGTCGTCAAACTTGAAATCGGAACAGTTTATCAGAAAACTGCAAATGGATGTTATTACTTCAGGTATCAGATTAATGGTCAGCGTAAGGCAGTTAGCTTACAGACCAAAAATCAGAAAGAGGCAATCAAAAAAGCTCAAGATATGATTCCTATAGTAAAGGCTACTACTACCGATGTGATTTCAGCACATGTCAAGCAGGCTCGAGGTTTGTCCACTAAAAGAAAAGTATTGATTCTTGCTAATGCTTGGGAGGCTTACTCTCAACATCCTGAGCGTGCAACTCCAGCGACTGTAAGCGAACAAAATGCTTATCGTGCGACATTTAATGAATTTGTAGCTTTTTCAGGAAACAGCCAAGGTAATATAAATGATATTACTCCAGAAATTACAAACAAGTATGCAGACCATTTGCGAGGTAATAGCATTTCTGTCGAGACACATAATCGCAAAATGCGACGATTACAAAGAATATTTGAAACTTTAAAAGAATACCAAAGCAACGCCAATCCATTCCTTGCACAGTCCTTACGTCGTAAAATGCGTGAAGAACAAGACCATATGGTCAGGCGGCAATCTTTTAATAGAGAGCAAGAAGCAAACTTACTAGAAGTACTTGAAACCGACACCTATATAGTCAAAAATAAGATGGAAATCAGGGTTGTTTATCATTTGGGAATGTTTACCGGACAAAGATTAAAAGACTGTGTTTTATTGCGATGGGAAAAAGTAGATTTGAATAAAAAGAGGATTTGGGTGAAGCAGTTCAAAACCGGCAAGGAAGTAACTATTCCGATGGCTCCGCAATTGTTCGAGGTCTTGAAAGAAGCTCAAGAATGGAAAGTTGATCATTATGTTTGTCCGAACGTTGCTGAACGTTACAACGGTCTTGATAAAGATGGCAAGAATATCGGTGCCAATCTCGTTAATATTGATGTTCTACGGGTGATAAAATGGATAGGTCTAGAACCATCAGTTACGGTTCCGGGGCGTAAGAAAAAAGTGACTGTATATGGCTTTCATTCATTACGGCACAGTTTTGCTTCGCATTGCGCGGAGGCTGGCGTTCCAAAGGCGGTAGTTCTTTCAATTCTCGGTACCAACTCTGAAATCGTTGACAAGCATTACACACATATCGGCGAAGAGGCTCAGGAAAAAGCTATTCAATCTTTATTCGGTAACGGCAACAGTATTTCCGACCAGGAGCGTATTGAACAGACTCTAAAGATAATTGACAATCTAAACAATAAAAATGAAGTCATACTGGAAATTGAAAAAACGTTACGGACTTGAATTATCTGCCATGATATATTCAATTATGTCAGTATTACGATAACGGACAGATGAACCGACCATTCGACGGCTAAATGGAAATACATTTTCCTTTTCCAGTTTTTTGAAGTTGCTGTATCCTAGTCCGAGCATTTCAGCAGCTTCTTTCTGATTAATCAGTTTCGGAAGAATGACGGGCATTAACTCACCCTTGTTTGCCAGATGTTTGAGATTGGCGATAATCGTCTGTTCCTCTGATACAAATATCAAGCCTTCATCAACAAGTGGTTTTATGATTCTGGTAATCAGTTTTACAGTTCTCCTTCTGAGTGTTGGATTTTGCATTTTGTTCTCCTTAATTATTGGGTTTGTTTTTTATTTGAAATCGATTTACTACATAAAGGGCATTCTTCGTTTTTGGTGATAGTTAATTCTTGACTTGGAGCGAATCCCGCCAGGTGAATATCACGGTAATTCCAGTTGCGTTTGCGTTCCATAATTAAAGTGTCCACAGCATAAAGGGCTATTCCAGCGACAACCTTGAGGATGTCTTTGACTGCGGGTGAGAAACAGGGGGCTTTCTTTTTTTCAAGGCAGTGCGGGAAAGCACAGCCAAAACATGGACCGCCAGGCTCTTGAATAAATACATAACCTGCCTCAGCCTTATAATCTACGGCTAAAAATATAACAGGAATGTTGCGTTTTCGGTAATATTCAGACACCGCAACTCTGCATTCATTATTGTCAACTCCACAAATTACAATGTCCGCATTTAAATTGTGGTTAAGAATTATGCCATCCTGAAATTGATAGCCGTAACCAGTAAAAATAGTTCCACAGGTTGCGTGTTTAGAAAGATTTTTTACAAGTTGCACAGCTTTGTTTTTCCCAATGTCGTGTTCAAAGAAGTGCTGACGGTTCAAGTTAGACATTTCTACTCTGTCATCATCATAAACTATGAGTTCGCCAATTCCTTTACGAGTCAAACCTTCTCCTGTTTCAGCTCCTAATCCGCCGCCACCTGCTTGAAGGATTCTTGTATTTTCAATCGCTTCCTGACTGAATTCAGGCAATCGCTTCTGGCGATCATCAACAGGATGAATTTCTTTATCTTTGGATTCGATTTTTTTTGTTTTGATTCGCTTATACAAGCGGGATTTTGAAAACATTTTCTTCAACATATTGAACTCCTTTACCTTTTATTGAAATTTCATATTCAGTCCGAACTGTAAAGAAACGAACATAACCATCACGGGTAACAATAAGCCCGACTGCATCAGAACCAGCGTCTTGAATTTTGGCTAGATAATTGATGTCTATACTTGAGGGACGAGTAGCTTCTGGTCCCCTTCCTGGGTGGGAATGAGCCACAAGCTGAATTTTGTAACCTTTCTCAAAGAGGTCAATTAATACGTCTGAGCATGATTTGGCGGTTGCTCTGGCATATACGACAGACTGTTTTTCAAGTTCAACATCACATATCCGATAAGGCATTCTTATGTTGTCAAAATCGTTTCCAACCACAAAAACAGCGACCTCGTCAGGACCAGGCGTGAGGCATTTGATTAAATCTTGCAAAAACCAGTAGTCCAGCATGAAAACAGGATGATTCTGTTTTTTGGTGTTGATAATGCTATTATTACTTAGTTCATACAGTTGATTGTACTTGACAGAGAGTTTAAAATACTCATAAGCCATTTTGTATTTATTTTGGTCTAATGCTTTAAGCATAGTTTTACTTGCTGAATTTCTTTTACGCTTAATAGTGCTTTTGAGTTCATCAAGTTTATCCATTTCCGAAATTGTAGGTGATATGTTTTTCATGAGTTAAATGCCTCTGTTAAAATTTGTTCAACTTGGAGTATTCCTGAGGATAAATCAAAATTTCCGTTATCGTTGTTATGGATGAAATACCAGCCATTGCTTTCTTTCATAAAACAAGGGTAATGCTCATGGTGTTCTAACTCTTTAGGTATTTCTTTGATATATAGCTTAGTTCGTCCAAACGGACTAACTTCGGCTTTTCCTTCAAATTCTTTTAATCCTACTTTGTAAAAGCCATAATACTTACTACCTGATTTTTTACTGCCATATTGTTTCCAGCCACGCTGTTGCCAATAAGGCTCTTGAGCTCTTTTAACTACGATTGGGGTTTTTATGCGAGCAAAAGTCCGTGCGAATATTTTATTTGTGATACTGTCTCTGTATAGATAAAATTGTTTATTCATGGACACCTTCTTTTTTTAAGCAGGAGTGGGGGTTTAAGCCCACTCCCTTAGGGGTTAAAGTCCGACCTCTATTGGCAGGGATAAGAAAAGTTTTGAGTTATCTGCGACCTGACTAGCTATCTCCTCATCATTCCTGAAAGGCTCAACGCCTTTTCCTGAACTAAGGACATAGTCTTCTGAAGCCCCTACTGTATTCAGTACATCCTGTGCAGTTGAACCTGGGGGGATTTCTACGTCGTGAATTTTGCCGCTGGCGGCATCTACAATTGCTACCTTTTTCATAATTCTTTTTTCCTTTTTTTTGTTTTCAATTGTTTTTAATTTTATGTTATGAACCATGATTTTTATTCATCACCTCCTTGGCATGGTTCTGGTTATTCCCAAAGATTGGGATTTGATGTTCTATTAAAGGGAATTAATTCTAAGCCTTATGAAAGAGAAAAAACATTAGAATTAATTCCAGAAATTAGAATTAAATCATTTTTAGCCTCAATTTTACTCATCACCTCCTTTTGAGGCGTTAGAATTAATTAATTCACCATTAGAATTAATTTCGAAGTCCGATATAAGACAAAATTTTACTTTGATGTGGGGATAAAGATTCTTCTGTGAAGCCCAGTCTGATTTGATATGTTTCATGATTTTTTCTGTCGTGGAGAGTATCCATATTTCGTTCCATCCGGCAGTTATGTCTTTTTCTATATTACTCAATTCCTTGGATGGTCTGCTTGCCGCGATTTCTATTGCGACTTTTCGTTTCCCGGTTAGCCCAATATCACAGGCTTTGCCGTTTCTGTATTCCTCAATTACGCTCTGCCAGCCGTATCGTGAAAGAACAGCTTGTAACTGGTGCTGATAGTAACAATGCTCAAGCCCCCCTTTGCCTTTCCCAAGGTTTTGAGGTCCTGTGATATTTTTCCCTTCAGGTGTCAGCTCATAGAGAGCAAGGGGGCGTCCTCTTCCTGAAGATATCGGTTTTACTTTGACTTCTTTTATTAGGGATTTTTCCAGAAGCTCACGACATACTTTTCCTGTCATGTAAGTTGTGAATCCAAGCTGTTCTGTCCTTTTGACAGATGGTATATAAGGATGGTTTTTTATGTCCCAAAGTAAGTTGTGTCCATTTTCTGAAATTTCTGTGGATGTTTCTTGGACAGGAGTTTTTTTTGCCTGTTCCGGTTCAGAATTACTTTGTGTTTTTGCCTGTGCTGGATTTGCCGGAGTTAAAGCATCAAGTTTTGGTTTCATATAAATTGCCAATTCAGAATCATCGATATTTTTGTCAACAACTAAATTTGGGATGTGTATTTGAAATGGTTTAGTGTATCGCCCAGCGAGTTTCACAATGGCAGTTTTTAAAGGCAGGCTGTTCAAGGCTTGCTTTTGCTCTGTATTCAACCCCATTGCGCAGGAAATAGCATTAATATCCCTTGTTGCGGCAAGATTAAGGGTAATAGTCGTATACACATTGGCATGGGTGGCATAATCAAGGCACGACGGCATCTGGTCAGCAAGGATTAACCCTTGTCCGAATTCTCTTGCCTGTGAAACAAGTTGTCCGACCAGCGGTATTCCCAGCGAAAAGAGCCGCTTGGCTTCGTCAAACAATAACAGATGTTGAAGGATTGCTCTTTGAGCCAGATTGAGGCGGTATGTAAATATCCAGTGAAAAATCAGTGTGGCGAGAAAAGTTTGATACTCAATAGTCAAACCATCAAGTTCTAATACGACTTGCTTAGTCAATAAATCTTCCATATCAAATCCTGGACCGTTAATCGCGTCCCCGAGGATTAGATTAAACGGTTTGAGTCGAACCATAATAGTTCTTATGCTTTCCTTGATGTTATTCGAACAATTTTTGTCATACAGCATCCTGTTGAATTCATTGCAGACGTCGTTAAACGTAATATGATTTTTTCGTTCATAGAGTTTTAATAAAACGTCCAGAAAGATATTCTTTGCTGATGAAGCTGTTCCCTGATAAAAGTTTTGGAAAAATATATCAACAAAAATTGACGCCCACTGAACCGCTTCCGTACCTTTTGGCGGTGTTAGCGGATTAAACCTGAAATTGTTCCTATTAAATACATAAAATGAGTCGCTGTGACGAATCATGCTCCTGTAATCGCGCTTAAAATCAAATATCCAGAACGGAATATTTAAGCGAATTAAATTGGACAAAATAATAAAAAGAACCGTAGTTTTTCCCGCGCCTGAGCGACCGCATTCCAGCAGATGCTGATTCAATTCATAACGGCTGATTCCGAAAGGGTAACGTCTTTTGCGGATATTATCATATACATAACCGATTTTTATTTCACCATCAATTAATCCTGGTGGTGGACATGATTTAAACGGGTTGGTGGTTAACTGTGCCACAATATATCCCGGGGACTTTTGAATCAACCTTACCGTTCGGCTTAGCATTTTTTTTACTGCCTGCTGGTCACGTGATTTCAAAGTGATATATTCCAAGGCATACATAACTCGTTTGTCATTTTCCATTCCCGCGCTTCTGGCAATAGCGTAAATATAATTAAAAGCCCACATGCCATAGCTTAAGTCTTTTCGTTCGTTATTCATTTTCAACACTCCAGGTATCTTCTTTAAAGTTGAGTTCAACCAAATGCCTGTGACAAACGTCCGCATTTCTATATTTTTTCACGCAACGAAAACATAAGGGCATTTTGCAAACAGCACAGAAAAAAATCTTATCAGTTAATGCCATGCAATTTAAACATTTTCCGCCGCCGTGAAGCTCGTCGGGCTTAATCAAACGACCATCGGCGGTAGTCAGCAAGGCTTCAGTTTTATCGCTCACCAAACCATCCTCGGTAAATAATTCATTGTTGTGTGAACATGGAATGTTTCCTCCAGCAGAAGGACCGAATACATTTACTGATTGATGTTCACGGGTACAACTTTGCGCCGTGAACTCGTTGTCTACCATCTGTTCACGCCATTGGAATGGAGAAAAACCATGCGGTTGCGAAGATTGATTATTCACTGGCTCTGCCTGATGATGATAGTGTTGAATTAATTGAGCCGGTAAATTAGGAGATTGATTTTCCCAGGTATCAGCTTTATCCGAAAACAAATTCTTTATTTTTTGAAAAAGTTTTTTCATGATTTACCCCGCTAAACATACGATTATTTGAATAAATAACAGAAATGATTCTATTCCATAAATCACTTTCCAAGCAATATTCTGAATACCTTTCTGTCGAATAATAAACCTGACCGATACAATGGGAAGAACAGCCGAGCAACAAAAAGCAATCGTCAGCAAAATATTTCGAGCATTATCCGCCATCTCTTCAATAAATTCCAGCCGGACAGTGAGTCCAATAATAACCGCCAAAAGAACCGAAGCGATTTGCAGCGGCAAGGTATGCCTGAATCCTTTCTGATAAATATTTTTTACTCCCACACCACAGAAAAGAAAAAGAACCAGAATCAAAGCCATCCGGAAAAACAAACCAGTAAACTCAATCGGCAATTCCACCATCCATTCCCAAAGACTTTCCGATACATAACGAAGAATATCCATCATACCGCCTCCCGAAATAAATCTTTTAAAATGGGCAACTGTATTTCGCAACTCTGTTTTATAAGTACCGGAGCAAGAAAATAGCAATCTTCTTTCTTCCATCCTTTTAAGAGGTATTCCCCTGATAAGATGATGTCGGAATTTTCGGTTATCCACGAAAAGACCTCTTTCGGATTAACAGGAAAATGAAAGCATCCTATGGGATTTTTAAGCAAAACAGAAAACACGCTGTTGTCTAAAACACAAAATGTATGTGGATTAAGGAGAAAACCTTCCGGGCAACAGGAAATGACGCCATCAATGAGATAACGCGATAGTGTGTATGCTTTATTTTTTTGTTCAAATGTCATTTTCGTGGCTCCATTTTTTAAGCTGCTTTTTTGAGTTGCGGGATTTCTATATCTGCTAGACGAGTTATTTGTTTGTTTGCCGGAAGTATCGATAGTTTTGCATTTTCAAAAATTTGAGTAAAGATTTTTGAAACCAAATTAATATCCCAGCCATTTCCTGCTAGTTTGTATTGTTGACTGTTCGAGATTCCTTCCAGATTAATTTCATCATTTAAAAATCCCATTAACCTGAAACATTCCTTCGGAGTTAGTTTTCTTATTCGGAAATTATCTGTTATCACGCCTCTTCCATCATTACGCATTAATGTTCCACTTAATCGTTTGATAACTCGACCTCTTGCTGTTTGGCTATTTGGCTGTTCTAGTCTGACTCCATCACCTGGAACAGCTTCATTATATCCCTTTTTTGTATTAGTTTTGATTTTAATAAATGGCTGTCGATTTCCTCCGCGTGACATATCTCTCAAAGTTGGACTAATACCTTCATCTGAATAGACTCTGTTGTTTGAATGTTTTGGATTGTTTATTTGAATAATTTTTTGTGCATCTTTCCAATCAGGAGAAGTCAAAGTATTGGCTGTATTTTTATTATTTACTAAGCCACTTATTCCATTTCCTGATGGGTTAGCATTTTTTTTATTAATTAATAATGGTCCTATTCTTTTTGCGCTTAAATAGTATTTTTCATCTACCTCATCGTCTAAAATATTTTTTAGGAAAATCTTTAATTCTTCTTTTGGGGGAAATTGGAAACTTGTATATTCTTTTTCATTTCTAAAACAAACAAAAAATACTCTCTCTCTGTTTTGTGGGATTCCGTGCTCTTTTGAATTCAAAATTTTCCAGTGAACAAAATATCCAATCCTTTTTAATTCGCTTAAAATTTTATTAAATGTTTTCTTGTGTTTTTTAAAAGTCAGTCCTTTAACATTTTCTAACAACATCCATCTTGGCTTTTTAATTTCCGCTATTCTGATAATATCATGAAATAATGTCCCTCTTGTATCTTGTTCGCCTAATCCTTTGCCTGCCATGCTGTAGCTTTGACAAGGAAAACCACCTGTTAATAAATCAAAATCTGGTATGTCTTTCGGGTTTATTTTTGTACAATCTCCGAAGTTTTGAATCTTCCCATGATTTTGTTCGCAACATTGAATTGCATATTTATCTATTTCTGAGTAGCCTACGCATTTAAATTGTATTCCTGCTTTTTTAAGTGCAAAAGATGCTCCTTCATATCCAGCAAACATTTCAAATATTTTTAGTAAGTTGGGCGAGTCTCCGTGGATGATTGAATTTG
>VAOY01028840.1_pt1 | contig 14055 bp, 7 predicted proteins | sample 3393881 | NCBI WGS metagenome assembly VAOY01 (sample SAMN08290430, study PRJNA428436) | hydrothermal vent metagenome | isolation source: Deep-sea hydrothermal vent chimney | place: Indian Ocean: Southwest Indian Ridge
CAGAAACCTGACATAGATAATCTTCTCCTCCCTGTAAACCTCGATTGCATCATAGAATCTTTCCAAAAGCATATACTCCTCCATTACAGATATAATCTGGAGATCTCGTAGATCCCCCGTAACCGTGATACATAAAGAATATCCCAGATATAAAGACCATAAAGTATCTTCAGCAGTACAAGTACTGTTGTGCTCAGAAGGACAACAGAGAGGAGCACCTTTTCTCCCTTTCCAAGCTGTCTGCTTTCAGCAGTTGAGCGGGCAGCCGAGGGCTGAAAAGCCCTTGACTGAATTGAGAGTGACAGTATATTCGACCTCCTGTAGCAGTTGATAAAAACAGGACGTATCAGCTTCAGCCAGTTTTTAAGCAGCCTTGCCGGATTGAAAGAGAGCACCCTTGCCCCCCTCATCCGCATGGCAAGAATAACAGTGGCAAACTCGTCCATTATGGCCGGAATAAACCTGATGGCAGTCACTGTCATAAATGCAAGCACATAGGGCACCCTCAATTGAAGCATGCCCGAAAGCATCTTCCCTGTGTCGGTACTCCAGCAGAAGAGAAACCCGAAGGTCATCATAGAGGCGAACCGTAATGACTGGATGGCACCGTAGCGGAACCCTTCACGGTAGATACTTATATCCCCTGTCCACTTACCTATCAGGGGGGTATCCATATTGACAAGGTTTATGAGCACGGTCCGTGGTTCTTCAAAGTAGAAGATGGACTGGGAAAACATCGTTCCCCATACCGTCAATACAACAAGAAAAAGGAGCAGACGCAGCTTTGCCCATTCCACCCGCTCAATTCCTGCCAGTATCCATGAAACAGAAAAAAGAATGATGAGGGGGACCGTATTTTCAAGCATTACCGCATAGACCGAGATGCAGAGAAGGCCAATGATCTTGACCCTGGGGTCGAGCCTGCCGATAATTCCCTGACGTTCCCTCTGCCGGGTAAGGCTGCTGATACCATAGCTCATCTAACCGTCCTCCCATTTCAACCGGTCGCTGAACCGCCAGCCCATAAATGTTGCTGCAAAAGTATAGAGCAGGCTGTTCACTATCAGGGTCATGTATATGTACCAGTCAGCAAAGTAGAGTCGGAAGAGCACCATATGCAGGTAGAGCCCGGTCAGGGTTATAAATGCATCGGCAACACACAGATAGAGCGCCAGATAAAAGACAGACGGTGTATTCCAGCGGAAATTTCCTCCTTTGCGCGTCAGGCCCGACATGTAGAAGGCAGCCTCCTTCACAACTATGCCGGTACCTGTAAAGAGTATGTCCGTCAGTTGAAACCCGCCAAACATTATGCCGTTGAGCATATAGCGGACAAGGGTCGCAAATGTGACAGTACCGGGTCTCGGGATCGACCTGACGAGAGAGACAAGGAGTGTCCAGTAAAGCAACTCTGAAAAAAAACCTGTAACAAAGGCGCTGAATGGACCGAGCAGTGCCGAGACAAGATTTCCGAATATCCTGACAGGCAGGGTTGAGACCACAAAGGTCATTGCCCCGTAGAGTGAGATAATCACCAGCCACCTGACCTTCATACCCGCCACAATATTTTTAAACCTGAGGACAAAGACCAGCGTGGCAGTCAGACTCAGAAATACTGCAAAGAGTGTAAAAGACCAAGCAGTCAGGTTCATGGATGTGACATAGAGGGGGAACTCATATTCTGCAACAGGGAGGACCGAACCCATAGGGATAAGCTTTACCACCCTGCGGTACTCTCCGGGCAGGGGGTCGGAGGTTAAATAAACAGGCATCACCACACGTGTCTTTTCCCCGGGCAACAGCATTGCCGTTACAGTGACGGCCGTCTCCTTTGTCCCGCCGGTCAGCAGGTCCGGCGGTCTGAATGCCTCAGGCGTGACATCACGGTCTTTATAATAGATACCGGAGTTGACGAGCAATGCAATACTGCCGGTCCCGGTGTTTTCCAGGACAAGGCTCTGATATGTAAAGGGATGATTGTAGTCAATATACTTTGGCTCAACCCCGAAAAAACGTCCGAGTTTCCGAAATACAGCGGGCTGTATGTATAGCGTGTCTTCTGCATACCGCCTGAGGGCAATACCGCGAATACCTACAGGTATTGATGTCTTTACAAGCCTTATTGTATCCCCTGCTGATTCCTGTTTAACGACCTTGATGGTCACATCCCTGCTGAAGAAAGACTCCTTGTCTCCAGCTCCTTTCAAGGTAATGCCTGCATGAAGACGATATTTTCCTTCCCCCGGCACCTGTATGCTGAAGGGCATATAAAACCTCTCATAAGCAACGGAAAGGGTTGTTCTGAAGTATATTACGGTCTCTTTTTTCCCATAAACGACTCTCGTGTCCCGGTTTTGCGGAAAAGCTGCAACCTTTATCCCGGCAGGGATGGTGACTCTGCCGGTAACAAGGCTCTCATCCTGCTGATAGATGGTAACGATAACGGCGCAGGTCAGTTCATTATTCTCAACTGCCGTGCTTAAAGCCTGCATCTCCTTCTCAAATACCATGCCACCAGCCTGTTCAGCCATTGAGGTGAACGGGGCTGAAAACTGGACAGCAACAGCATAGTCATTATCCGGGGCCTTCCCTTTCAGTTCTAAAATTCCCTGACTGCTGACGATCCTGAAGCTATAGGTTGTGTTTCTCTTCCAGTCAAAGACAACCCAGAGGTTCTCTTTCTTTATGTCATTAAGGGGTTGGGACAAGATCAGGCCGTCGGGACCCTGAATCTCGATAGACTTAAGCCTCAGCGGAGAGCTGAAAAACAGCCATGCGCCATCAGGGACAAACTTCACATCTGCGTCCTGCACGGTCTCCTGTGGTGTAAGCAGATACCATACAGTAACGCCGGTACCTGCAAGTAATATAATAATTATGATAGTCTTTTTAACCATACTCATCAGTGAATTATATGAACCCGGTACCTTCCCTTATTCGTGCCCTTTTCATCTGTAAACGGCACCTCCACGAGCGCTATATACCTGCCGTCTGCTGATATGTCAGCCATGAAAAAGACCGGGCCTTCCGTGGGATAAGGATAGATGAGTTTATCCATACCTGATCCCTTCCTTGCTGTATCAAAGAGAGTGGCCCCAAAAAAGGATGTCATACCGCCCCTGCGGGAGCCGGCCATTCCTGCAACGGCATTAACAGTAAATAGCCACCTGCCGTCCCCGGAGAGATAAATGCCCTGCATGGAGCCGTAGGACTTCCATTTCCATTTCAGCCTGCCGTCAAAACCAAAGGCATAAAACTGGTTAGCCGCGGGATGGGGCGCGGGCTTCTGCACCTTGCCTTTTACCGCACCTGAAGGAATGGAGGTCCCGGGCAGGACAAAGTAGACAGCATCAGTACCGACCCTGGCATAGCTTATGCCGGATGAGACAGGTATATCCCCGATCAGGACAGGTGTACCGATCTCCCTTATCCACACGGGACTGTTCTGTGGAAAGCTCCTTCCCTCTACCTTTACAGCCTTCTCTGTATCGAAGAACATTCCCCTGCCGTCATTGAGCCCGATTGCCGCATACCCGCCATCCCTGGAGAGGGCGACCCCCTGCCAGGCACTGGCTGTTTCGTAATACGGTCTCAGTGGCGGCACCCTGTACTCCCATAAAACCTCTCCTGTCCTGCCATTGAGGCAATAGAGTGCGCCGTTTCCGTACAGGGAATCAGTACGCTCAGGTGGACGCCATGTTGACGTAAGAAGAAGGAGCTTCTCCCCCCTGGCTGAGATGTCAAACCATGTAAGACTATAGGGAAGCGGTCTGTCTACAGGCCACCGCCATTTTATCCTGCCGGTCCTGCCGTCAAACCGGTAGACCATGCACCTGTAAAGCCTCCTGCCTTCTCTGTTCCATCCATGTGTGCCGACCACAACCACATCACCACCGGGAAGCACCTTCAACTGGTAGACACCCGGAAACCTGTATATCGCATAACGGTCATTTTCCCTCTCAGGCCTTGATGTCTCAATGTCGTCAGCCAGGCGGTACTTCCATATTTCCTTGCCTGTCATTGCATCAAGACAGTAAAGATACCCGTCAGGTGACTGCTCTCCCACATACAGCACCCGTTGTCCGTCTATCTCTCCCCATCCAATACGCTTCACCATGCCCTCAGCGATCTTCTGTGAGAAGACGACTTTACCGGTCCTCACCTCAACAACCCTGAGATAGCCGTGAAAACTGCCGATTGCAAGGTATTTATTGTCTTTCGAGAATTTCACGAATGTATCAGGGGCTGTCCCCTCGTCAATGCTGAAGGGAATGACCTTTTCCAGGTCCACCCTCTGAATAAGCATAGAGGAAGGCTTGACCGGTGCAGTAACCTCCCTTACAAACCGTGCATCCCTGTTACGGACCTCCACGCTGTATTTCTCCCCGGGGCTCCATTGAAGGGGAAGGAGTAGTTTCTTGTCTGCAAAAAGCACTGCTTCTTCATCCCCTTCGCCCTTCTGCCACCTAAAAACCTCTCTCCCTCTTGAGCGGACTGTAACCATCTTAAGCCCGCTCAGCTCCACAGCAAGTCCGTCACGGACAAAATATACTTGTACCCCAACCTGATCATCCCTTGTGCATCCCTGAATAAGGATAAGCAGTATCAGCAAAAAGAAAAAAAGACTCAAGCGCCTGAATTCTGACAGATGCAGGGATGTAGGGTTTGAACGGTTTAAATTTCGCATTAAATTCACCTGGATGGTGAGTTGCGAAATTTCCTCGGAGACGGACACGATGTCCGTCGAGAATGAGTGAATGCCCTGCATCCCTGCATCTGTCAGTGGCTCTCCAGGCATATCACGCATCCGTCCTCTCCTCTATGTCCCCCTCCACATCAAGATACACATCCTCAAGCCTCTTTTTCATCTCCTCCGAGGCATTCCACATCCCGCGGCTCGCTGCTTCAAGGAGACGCTCGGCAATATTCTGCAGGGCATAGGGATTAACCTCTTTAAACCACTCCTGCATCTTTTCATCAAGTGCGTACTTTTCTGACAGGGCATCATACATCCAGTCCTCCATAACATCAGAGGTGGCATCCCAGTGGAATGAGATATCCACAGCCCTTGAGAGGTCTCCGGCACCCTTGTACCCGTGACGCATGAGACCCTCCATCCACTTGGGATTGAGAATCCGAGAGCGGAAGATATGTTTTGTCTCCTCCTGAAGGCTCCTGTACCTGACACGATCAGGATCAGATGCATCCCCTGAATATGCCTTTGGATAATTACCGGACACGGTCTTCACTGCTGCCACAAAACCTCCAAAGTAGGCATTAAAATCGTCAGAGGAGAGCAGGTCATACTCCCGTGAATCCTCGTTTTTCACTACAAGGCTGATATCTGAAAGCCTCCTGCGGAACACATCTCTCCTGTCTTCCCCATAAACCCCTTTACCGTATGCATATCCACCCCACGTAATATAGACCTCCCCCAGGTCCTCGCTCTTCTCCCATGCCTTTGCGTCAATAGCTGCCGGGATTCCCGCACCATAGACACCAGGGGGATCGCTGAAGATACGGAATGATGCTTCACGCAAGGCCTCTTCAGGGTCAATGCCGCGTTTAACAAGCTCTTCAGCCTCTGCCAACACGTGTTTTCTCAAAAAATTCTTCCCAACAGGCTCATTGAGGGCAGTCACCATTGCCACGGCCTCATCCAGGAGTTCCATCAGGTTGGGAAACGAATCCCTGAAAAAACCTGACGTCCTGAAAGTCACATCCACGCGCGGAAACTTCAATTCCCCGACAGGGATAACCTCAAGCCCCTCGATACGCCCGTTCCTGCTGTTCCACACCGGCTTCACACCCATAAGGTAGAAAGCCTCTGCAATGTCCTCACCCATTGTACGCATTGTGGGGCTGCCCCATATAACCATGCCGATGCTTTCAGGAGGCTTGCCGGTCTCATGCGTATGTCTTTCAACAAGTGCATCTCCAAGGGCCTTCCCGGTGGTCCAGGCAGTGGGAGATGGAATCCTGAAGGGGTCAACAGAGAAGAAATTCCTTCCTGTGGGCAGGATGTCCACCATACCGCGTGTGGGTGCACCGCTGCCGCCGGGAAGGACATGCCTGCCTGAAAGGGCGGCAGCCACTGAATCTATCTCCTCGGTGGTCTGTTCCAGTTTTGGCAGTACGATATCCCTTATAAACTCCACCACTCTACGCACCTCCGGGCCTTCATCCGCAATCAGGGGCTCGCTGCCCTCTATCACAACCCTCACCATCTCAAGGGCAGTTCTGTGGATCTCTGTTATTGCAACGGCATTTGTGGGGTACCGGCCTGTCGGGTCTGCCTGTCCCCTGTATTGAAGGAGATTGTCATAATCGTATCCCCACTGCCTTGCAATCGCCTCCCTCAGGGATGGTACATCCCCGTTTTTGATCCGCACCAGTTGTGTAACAAGCTCTGCAAGTCCTTCTCCCTCCGGCACGATGCCCATTACGTGGAGGCCGTCATTGATGGCAGTGTCCGCAACCTCGGAAAGATAGGAATGCAGCCTCTCCACAAAGCCGTCAAAGTCTGAAAATGCCTCAACCTCAGAAACCTCTATATCCGAGTGAAGATTGTGTTTTGCTGCCAGTTGCCATATCTCCTTCTGAAGTACAGGCAGTCTTGCAGGATTCATTGACTTTGTCTGGATGTACTCAAGGATTTTTGTATCCACCTCTGCCAGCTCCTCATACCTGTCGGCATTGGTCATAACAGGGATAAGGTGGTCAACCACACAGGCATAGGAGCGGCGCTTTGCCTGGGTGCCCTCTCCGGGGTCATTGATGATATAGGGATAGATATTCGGCAGGTCCATAATGGAAATGTCGGGATAACACTCCTCAGAAAGCGCCAGTGACTTGCCGGGCAGCCACTCAAGGGAGCCGTGCTTACCGATATGCAGTACTGCATCCGCCTTAAAAACATCCCTTATCCACCTGTAATGGAATATATAGTGATGGCTTGGTGCAAGATGCGGGTCGTGAATCTTTTCAGGCTGCTCAACAAAGCCCCTTGGCGGCTGAATGCCTATGTATACATTGCCGTTGATAATCCCGTTGACCATAACCTCGTCTTCATGGACAAAGAGCTCGCCCGGGATGTCTCCCCAGTCCTTAAGCATGTGTCTCTGGTTCTTCTCCGGAAGACCTTCGTGCCATGCACTGTATTGAGCAGGCCCGATACGGTCAGCCGCCTTCCGCGCCATCCCCTCGGGGGTGAGCCACCTCCTGTCAGCAGTAACCCCGTCAAGTATCTCATGCGCAAGGTCATCACCTGATTCATACTCCCGTTCAATTGAATACCCCTCCTGCTTCAGCCTGTCGAGAATATTTTTCACGCTCTTAAAGGAGTCAAGCCCTGCGGCGCATCCTATGCGGTCATTGCGCGGTGGATAGTTATGAAAGATTACAGCCACCCTCTTTTCAGTATTCGCCTTTATTCTGAGCATTGCCCATTTCCCTGCAAGGCTCACGATCTTCTCTATCCGCTCCTCAACAGGCATATTCCTCAGCAGCGTTGCCCCTGTAAGCAGATCCTGTTCCGCCACATCCCTTGTTGAGACAGGCACGGTAATAAGGATACCGTCAAACTCCGGCTGTGCTGCGCTTATGCAGACATCCAGGGGTGTAGCCCCCTGTTCGGTCTCTTTCCAGTCCCTGTGGGTCGTAAAGAGTGTAATCGCCTGCAGAACCGGCACCCCGATCTTTTCATAAACCCCGGCAAACTTCGGGAGGGTAAGCCTCATTGAAAAGACCATACAGCTCAGGAGCACATGGATAATGGTCTTCCCGTCCACCTGAAAAAAATTCTCCGCAACCCACTCCGGGTCCCTGTTATTCAAAATCCTGTCCGGAAACCTGTTATAAAAGCATGCAATGGGAAAGCCCCCCTGCCTTTCTATCTCTTTGACAAGGCTGTCAACAAACGCCAGGTTGCCATCCACGTAATAACCCTGATAAAACCACATGCCTATTATGGGAGTCTTTTTATCTTCAAGCTCTCTCAGGGAGGTGCCCTGTGAGTTTATGTATTCGTTAAGTGTCAGGGAGACCCCTGTACGCATGTGATAGATTCCCTCACAGGGCATCTTCCGCGGCGGATCATAAGGAGTATCCTCTCCAGAGAATCTTTTTATCAGACTCCTTAGGAGATTTGTCCAGTTCTCCCTGCCGCCGAACTTGATAAAGCGCACCATCTCATCAAAGAAATCACTGCCGTATTCTGTGGAGTACTGTGCAGAGAGTGACATCTCGTCTTCATCTCCGGGCTGAATGAAGACAAATGCATTCCGGGATTCTTCAATCAGCCGGTCAAAAAACCTGAATGATTTTCTGCCTCCATGGAGTATCACGATTACACAGTCTGCTGTCTGAAGGTGATGAGTAAAACGATCCATCATCTTTGAGTCAAAAAGGTCATCACTGGTCCGTGCCTGCACCTCCATACGTCCGGGATACTCCTCTTCTATCCGGCGAAATGCGCTGGTCATACTTATCATCCCGGTGCCTGTGGCATTAAATACAACTGTCTTTATCTTTTTCATTCCTCAATCCTCCTGCTGATTTCCTTGCGCATATGGCATTCAACATCACAGATACCCCTTATATTGCCCGTGTGGGAAAGCCTGCGTGAGGGGCAACCGCCCCGGCAGACTGAGCCTGTCTCACACTGCACGCATCTCTGAGGAAAAAGCCCGGACTGCACGAGCCCGTCAAGTTGCGGGGTATCATTATCCCACACAGACCCTGCCCTGTATTTATCCATCCTTACAAGGGAGGCGCATGGGTAGAGGCTTCCATCAGGAGTCACGGCAGCAGCTTCCCCTGCAGCCCCATAACAGTAAGGCTTAATCTCTCTGTCGTTTCTACGCCTGAAGGCCTGTTCGATCTCCCGGACCTTCAGTGGTGTGTAACGCCGTTCATTTATAAAGGCAAGTACATCAAACATCTCGCTCACCATGCCGGCAATCTGGCCCCTTTGAGGTATAAGTTCCCTGCCCGAAGCCCGGCCAATCGGCCGCAGAATATCAAGGTTTATCATCCTCACACAGGAGAACCCGGCACAAAAGAGGAGAAACTGAAGGAATTTGCCGATATTCTCCCTGGTCAGCACTACTGTAATGTTTACACCAACTCCCAACTCATCCATCATCCTGAGGGCATTGAGCACATCTTCACTCCGCCCCCTCAAACTGTCGTTCACCTCCGGAACACCATCAAGGCTGATGCCCAACCCTACCCGCTGAGTCACCAGATAGGAGATTTTCTCTCTGTCAAGGAGTATTGCGTTGGTCTGAAGGGCAAAACGTAGTTTGCTGTTTACAGAATAGCCGTACTCAACGATATCCTTTATCAGATCAAATCTGAGGAGGGGCTCACCTCCCGAGAGCTCCACGGTAGCTGCATTGCCGGATGCAAGTGTGTCAATGGCCCTGAATGCGTTTTCCCGCGGCATGTCCATCCCGGTGCCAACAGCATCGACATAACAGTAACAACAGCGAAGGTTACACCTCTCGGTAAGCAGCAACACGAGAAAACCTACACCCTTAGCCGGCATATCCTCCCTCTCTTCGGCCCTTCCCAATCTCCTCAAATGGCTGCCTGCGCATACGGTGAGGCAGGGCAAGCCCTGCAGCAACCTCAATATCCTCATCCATAACATGGGTGCGTCCATGCCAGGCTGCCAATGTCTTTGCCGTCTTCAGGGTGATTATATCCCCCCTGTGACCATCAACCCCCGCCTCCATACAGCGGGTTGCAATACTGAAGAGTTTTTCCCTCTCGATCTTCACTTCCGGATACAGCTTTATCGCTGACTCAATCCGCTCTGCTGTCCTTGCAGACTCCTCCTTCCACTGCAGGCAGAAGACCTCCGGCTCGTCTTCAAAGGCGATCCGCCTCTCCATTACCTCCACCCGCTCTGCATGGTTCCGGCTGCCTTCAATGCTGACGCAGAGACCGAATCTGTCGAGAAGCTGTGGCCTCAATTCCCCTTCTTCGGGGTTCATTGTGCCAACGAGCGTAAACCGGGCAGGATGACTGAAAGAAACCCCCTCACGCTCCACTGTATTTACTCCCATGGCAGCAGCATCCAGGAGCACGTCCACTACATGGTCGTCAAGCAGGTTAATCTCATCCACATAGAGAATTCCCCTGTGGGCTGCTGCAAGGATGCCCGGTTCAAATCTCTTTTTTCCCTTGCTCAGGGCATGCTCGATATCCATGGTCCCGACAACACGGTCCTCTGTAGCTGAAACAGGCAGCTCCACCACCCTTACCTTCCGCCTTACAACATCAATGCCGTTTCCATTAAATATCTCTTCAGCGCAGACCCTGTTGTCACAATCCCGGCAGACCCCCGGGTCTCCAGCCCGGGACATCTTGTAAGGACAACCCTTTACCACATCGATCAGCGGAAGTATGTCCGCCAGTGCCCTGACTGCTGTTGATTTTGCCGTGCCCTTCTCTCCCCTGACAAGTACTCCGGCAATATGGGGATTGATGATATTAAGGATAAGGGCCAGTTTCATCTCATCCTGACCCACAATTGCATTAAACGGATACATGGTTCTTCCGGTCATCAGATATTCCTCCTGACTATATTTACAATGTCGCCTGCCATAAGGTCATTAAAGCTGAAATGCTCTGCCCCCAGCGCTGCGGCAAGCCTTGCGGCAAGTCCGAACCTCACCACTGCCTTTTCTTCCGTATCTATCACGATAAATTTTATCCGCTTCTCCCTTGACATCTCTCCGGCTATCCGCAGCACTTCGTCCTGCGGAGAAAGACGGTTGTCAATGGATACATTGGCCCTGCCGTCTGTAACGATTATTGCTATGGGGCGGGAGGAAGTCTCCTTCACAAGATGCACCCCGAGCAGGTTAAAACCCTTGAGAAGCCCTTCTGACAAGGGAGTGCGCCCCCCCACCGGCATCTCGCCGAGGTGTCTTACTGCAAGTTCGACAGACGAAGTGGGCGGCAGGTTGACCACGGCCTTTCGCTGCCTGAAGGTCACCATCGCCACCTTGTCTCTCTTCTGGTAGGCATCAAGCAGGAGGGAGAGGATTGCTCCCTTGGTCGCAATCATGCGTGCCTTTGCCCCCATTGAGCCGCTGGCATCAACCATAAAGATAAGGAAATTTCCCACCCTCTTCTCCCTTATCTTTCTTCGTATATCATCCTTGCGTACGGATATGGCCATTCCGCTCTCTTTTTTCCTGCCCCACTGGTGCGGAGCAGCAGCCCTGATAGTCGCATCAATGGCTATATCAGGATATTTATCACTGTAAATGCTCTTCACATACCTGCCGGTCTTCTGCGTTGTCCTGGTCCTCGTACGCCTGCCCGAACCACGGCGTACAAGGCGGTCCTTCTCCTGCGTAATACCCTTCACCCTGAATGTACTGCCTGGCTCAAATACCTGTTCAGTAGCCCCTGACGGCTCATCATTTTCAGAGGACGATTCAGGATCAGGAAGTCCCCTCTGAAAATCCTCTTCAATGTCATCCCTGCCATCCCTTTCTCCGCCTCTGTCCTCTCCATTTTCACGGGGCTGATTCTTTATGTCATTGCTGTCAGCAGACCCGTTTTGCCCTTGCTCCTTCTGATCATCCCTGTCACCGGAATCATCATGGTTATCAGGATCATCATGGCCGGGTGGTGGTGGCGGAGGGGGGAGGGCATCCCTTCTGCGGTGCAGTATTGCCATGCCGGCCACCCGGTTTATGTCACTGACCGTTACAGCGGAGCGGCCCTCATAGGCGGCAAGAGCCCTGGCTGCATATTTGATAGCCATGTCCGCCCTGTGACCTGCAACGTTGTTTTGCAGGCATATTTCAGAGACAAGGCCAAGGAGCCGTTGAGGAAAGACCACTTCTTTAATTCTTTCCCCTGCACTTCTGATCCGTTCTGCAATCCCTTTATCCTCACTGAGATAACGGGCTGCAAACTCCACGGGATTGTTGTCATAGCTGTCCCTCATCTCCATAAGCCGGACCCTGCCGTCAATATCCCCCTCCCCGCTAATCTCAACACAGAGGCCAAAGCGGTCGAGCAACTGAGGACGGAGGGCCCCTTCTTCAGGGTTCATGGTGCCGGCAAGAATAAAGCGTGAGGGATGAAGATATGAAAGTCCCTCACGTTCCACAACATTTATACCGCTTGAGACAGTATCGAGGATTATATCCACTAAATGGTCATCCAGGAGATTCACCTCATCTATGTAGAGGATTCCCCTGTTTACCCTGGCAAGGAGTCCCGGCTGAAAACGCCTTTGCCCCTTTCTCATGGCAAATTCAATGTCCAGGCTGCCGGTAACCATCTCCTCAGTTGCATTCAGCGGCAGGGTAACAAGGGGAACCTTGATATATCCGCTTTCAGGATAATTTCCAGCCCTGATCTTCCCTGCACACTGAGGACAGGCCTGTAACGGGCTGTCAGGATCACAGAGACAGGGACATCCCCAGACGACCTTTATCTCAGGTAAAAGCCCCCTTAATGCCCTGACTGCCGTTGATTTGGCTGTTCCCTTCTCGCCCCTGATGAGCACACCGCCGATGCGGGGCTCTATTGCATTGAGGATAAGGGCGAGTTTCATCTCCTCCTGTCCCATTATCGCGGAAAAGGGATAAAGATAATCCTCTGTCTGAGTCCTGTTGTTATGAAATTCCATTCACCACTCCTATAAATTCCTCAACTGTGAGTGCAGGCGGGTAAATTCCGCTCTTCCTCGAAAGCACGAAGGACAACGAAGGCAGAAGGCCTGCATCTTTAAGGGCCTCTTCATTACCAAGCACCTCCCTGACCAGACCATCAGCAACTATACCGCCTTCTTTCATAAGTAATGCCCTGTTTGCAAAGCGTACTGCCGTCTCAAAGTCATGCGTGCAGAAGAGCACAGCCTCTATCCCGGATTCATTCCTGATTGTCCGGATCAGGTTGCATATATTCTCCTCGTTCTGCCCTGTCGTAGGTTCATCAAGCAGTAACAACCGGGGGTCCATGGCAAGCACCGCCCCTATCACCACCCTGAGACGTTGTCCTTTTGAGAGGGCATGCGGCGGTATCTCTTCCAGGCCTTCAAGCCGGAGCATACCGACAAGGGACCTGTTTCTTTCCATGCGCACCACTTTATCAACACCAAGATTCTTCTGGCTGAATTCCAGTTCAGCCCACACACTGTCTTCAAATAACTGGAGATCAGGATTCTGAAAGACCATGCCTACCCTGCCCGTACTTCCATGCCAGCGTCCCTTGAGACTGCCCAGTCCATTCATGTCAGCACTGCCTGATGTTGGCTGGTTCAGTCCTGACAGTATACTCAGGAGCGTTGACTTGCCTGAACCGTTCTGCCCCATGATCGCAATTATGTCCCCGCTGTAAATCTCAAGAGAGACCCCTTTTAAGGAGGGCTCCTTTGCCCCCGGGTAGGCAAAGGAGATATCCCTGAGAGAGGCAACACGTCTTTTTTCACCACCGTTGTTTTCTGCAGGACCCTTATACCTGAAACCCTGTTTTGAGGGTTTGAGTTTAATGACTTCATCAATCAGATTCCCGGTCCACTCACTCGCCCATTCGTGGCAGACAGCACCTGCAATCTGAACGGCATCAGGCACCTTAAGGCCAAGGGTTTTAAAAACTCCTGTATGGGCAGGCAGGTCTTTCCTGTCAATATCAAGGACGATCCTTCCCTGGTCCATCACCATTATACGGTCGACAATCCCTATCACATCATTAACCCTGTGCTCCACCAGGACAATGGTTATCCCCCTTTGCTTGAGGTCATCGAGACACCTGACTATCTCGGCAGTCCCGGCAGGGTCAAGCTGGCTCACCGGCTCATCAAGCACCAGCACCACCGGCCCCATGGCAAGCTGCGAGGCAATGGCAACACGCTGCTTCTGACCACCGGAGAGTCTTGCGGTCTGTCTTTCTTCAAATCCCTCAAGACCGACCAGGGCCAGGGCCTCCCCCACTCTTTTCGTGATCTCTGCAGGGGGGAGACCGAGGTTTTCAGGGCCGAATGATATCTCATCCCTCACTGTATTACAGAAGAGCTGATCA
>VAOY01002708.1_pt1 | contig 14014 bp, 8 predicted proteins | sample 3393881 | NCBI WGS metagenome assembly VAOY01 (sample SAMN08290430, study PRJNA428436) | hydrothermal vent metagenome | isolation source: Deep-sea hydrothermal vent chimney | place: Indian Ocean: Southwest Indian Ridge
GAGCGGTATTCTCAGGGGAGAGGATGTAGGAGGAAAAAATATCCTGGAGGCGAAGAGAGAAATGCCGAGGATATTCCCCCAATCGGTCTTTGATGAATTTGATAAAGAGATTGCCGGGGACCTTCTTCAAAGGGCCAGGCGCGAGGCTAAGGAACGAAATTTTGGTAAGGCGAGGAAAATACTGGAGGAGATACGAAGCCGTTATTACCTTTCTCCTGCCTCCCGGGAAGTTGCCGGGGTGATGAATAGTATAACTGATTATATAGCCGGGGATAAGTCTAAGGAGAATTACCGGAAAGCCAAGGTTTTGATCAATGGGGGGAAATACCTTGAGGCCTTGGCCTTGCTGAAAGCAACAGAAAAAGATTATCCGAAAAGTTATCTTGTGCCTGAAATTAGAACGGAGATAAAAGAGGCGGAAAAAAGGCTGTCCGGGATCCGGGAAAGGGAGGCTAAGGGACTTTTTGCCCAGGGACAACGCTTCGAAGTGGAAGGTAAGGACGAAGATGCCCTGAAGAGCTATGAGAGGATCAGGCAGGAATTCCCGTCTACATCTTATTTTAAGAGGGTAAGTCCCCTTCTGAATTCGGTCAGGAAGAAAATCGAAGAGGGAAAAGCCGAAGCCCTGTTTGCCCGGTTGGGAACTTTGAAACCGGGAAAGGACGCGGACGGAATTTTAAGGATTATCAGCCTTCTGAAAGCCGGTTATGGGAAAACCGATCTGGTAAAAAGCCGTCAGGCTATCCTGAGAGATCTCCAGTCCCGGTCCTGGGGGCAGGAGTTAAAAAAGAGGGGTTTGGCGGAATTTAAACGGAAGGATTATCCGGCGGCCCTGAAGGACTTGGAAGAAGCTCTCCGGACAGACAGTGGCCTGGCAAAAGAATTAAAAATCCCTCTTCAGACCTGTAATCTCAAATTGGGGGATAAGTATTTTCAGGAGAAAAATTATGGGGAAGCCGTAGTCTATTATGAAAACTATCTGAAGTTGCAGCCGGCCAGGGTTGAGCTAAAAAATGATAGGTATAATGAGGCCTACTATCAGTTGGGTAAATTAGAGTATGGCCGGGGAAAACTGGAAAAGGCTAAGGAGTACCTTTTTAAAGTGCGCTATGCCTTCCCGAAGAGACCGGAGCTCTATTACCTTCTGGGGAGTATTCTGGTCAGGGAGAAGGATTATGCCGGGGCTATCGGCTATTTCAATATTGCTCTGGGACTGAAAAGAAATAATATAATGTTCCTTTACAAGAGGGGACTTTGCCGATTGGCCTTAGCTGAACAATTGGAGAATGAATTATCCGGTATTTTTGAGAAAGGGAATAATTCTTTGAAAAGAGGAAGGGATTTCGTTGATGCTGTAGCCGTCATAGTAAATGCGGCGGAGGCTAAGGGAATTCAATTGTATTTTCAGGCCAACCCGAAATTATTGCGAGGTTGGACACAATTAACTCCTCAACAGTTACAGGCAAAGATGCTGGCGAATACGGAAAGAGAAAAATATTTAGGTGAGATGAGAACCGGGACCGCTAAGCTGGAGAGTAACCTTCAGCAGAATAGATCCCGGCAGATTGAGATTACCACCACTATAGAAAGGACCTATGAGAATATGGTTCGGGGAGGGAATGACCTGGAACGAGCCGCCACTCTGAAGGAGGGAAAGGATTATTTCTCCAAGATAATCAATCCTTTAAGGAGAAAAGAGCAACTCTTTAGTCAGGGAAGAAATAAACTGGAGATAGGCCTGAACCAGGAAAGATTCGTTGAGGAAAATGCCTTCTCGGCCTTGAAATTATCCCTGCGTGCTCTTGAGAAGGAGAAATCAGTGTCCAATGCCGTGAAAGAAATAAAAGCTGTTTACAGTTCCTTGTTCATGCCCCAGATGGGAGGTAATTTGCAGGAAGGTCGGGAACTGTTAAAGGAAGCTAAAGCTGTAGAGATTCCGGTGGAAAAGTACCTTTCCGTAGAAGTAATTCAATGAAATACGGGTTGTTTTCCGATATCCATGGAAACCTGGAGGCCCTCCAGGTGGTGCTTGATGCCCTCTACCAAGAAGGTGTTGATGCCTATATCTGTACCGGGGATATTGTCGGCTACGGAGCTAATCCCCGGGAATGTCTTGGGCTGATTAAAGACTTAAACCCTATGGCCGTTGCCGGCAATCACGATTATGGGGTTGTCGAGCTGAGCGATTTGAGCTATTTCAATCCTTCTGCCAAGGAGGCCGTCCTCTGGACCCGGAATCAGCTTGAGGAAGAGGATAAAAAGTTCCTGGCAAGTCTGAAGCTCATTCACAATTCCCCTGACTTTACCCTTGTTCATGCTACCCTGAAGGCTGCGGAGGAATGGAACTATATCTTCAGCACCTACGAAGCTCGTCAAAATTTCCAACTACTTACCACCTCCCTTCTTTTCGTTGGACATTCCCATGTTCCCATTGTCTTTGAGGGAAACGAACAATACCGTTATTATTTCCGCGAGGTCGTGAATTTGGAAGAAGGGCGGAAATATATTATCAACATTGGCAGTGTCGGCCAGCCAAGGGACGGTGATCCCCGGGCCTCTTTTGCTGTTTATGATACGGAATCTCAAATAGTCCGGGTAAAAAGGATAGAGTATGATGTTACCAGGGCGATGAGGAAGATAATCGAGGCCGGTCTCCCGGAAACTCTGGCCTGGCGGCTGAGCCGGGGAGAATGAGAGAGTCCACCGGTCCTTAATTCCTATACCTAATCTGCAAATGTGTGCTTTTCTCTTGTTTGATAGCTTGGGACCTGTCCCAAAACGGAGCTTTTACAGGAGGTAGAGAAAGAATTTGACTTTTGAATTCTGATTTCTGTCATCTGTCATCTGTTTTTATTGACAGAGGACGATTCGTCGGGTATAATCAGGACTTAGAACTTACTAATAAAATTAAGGGAGAAATTAAATGGCAGCCAAAAAATGGACGGAGGCTGAAAGCGAGTTTATAAAAAATAATTACCAGACGATGAGCAACAAGGAGTTGGCCGAGAGGTTTGATGGGGTAACGCCCAAGGCTATTGAGGGTAAGTTGAGGAGGTTGAACCTTAAGAGAGATAAAAGCGTTGTGGCGACTCCAAAGGGTTCCGAGCCGGAGATGGCTAAAAATGAAAAAGTGGACAGATCCACGCTTCACTATAATATCCGGTGTCGGGTCTGTCTTATAGTGGATGGTTATTCGGAGAAGGAAAATTTCTGTAGGTTCTGTGGATCTGAATTATTTAAACAGGATGTCCTCTGATAGGGCTAACAGGGCGTCACAAAAATGCCGCCCGATGAGGATTAAGGATTAAGGATTAAGGATTAAGTTAAGGATTAAGGATTAAGGATTAAGGATTAAGGATTAAGTTAAGGATTAAGAAAAACTTGATTCTTATAACTTACCGCTTAATTCTGTTTTTTTAAAGGAAAGTTTTGCCATGATGGACGGTAATGTCTTAGTCTTAAATCGTCTCTGGCAGGCAGTTAATATCTGCTCGGTGCAGAGGGGGGTTTCTCTCCTCTATCTGGGCCATGCTCAGGTAATCCTTGAAGAAGGAGGCGCCTTTAGTACTTTTGGATTCGAGGATTGGAAGGATTTTTCCAAGAGGACGGCTACTGAAGAAGATGAGGTCGTGAAAACGGTCTCTTTCAAGATAAAGATACCTCGCATTATTCTCTTGCTCTTTTACGACCGGCTGCCCAGGAATGAGGTGAAATTTACCCGCAAGAATATCTTCGAGAGAGATGGGAATAGATGTCAGTATTGCGGAAAGAAATTTGAGACTAAGGAATTAAATCTGGACCATGTCCTTCCCAAATCCCGGGGGGGGCTGACTACCTGGAAGAATATAGTTTGTTCCTGTATATCCTGTAATGCTCGCAAAGGAGGGAGAACCCTGAAAGAGGCCGACATGCGACTTATAAAGAAACCTCGTAAACCCAAATGGCATCCCTTTATTATCGTCAGTTTCCATAAGGTTAAACATGAAAGCTGGGAGCATTTCCTTGATACGGCTTATTGGAATGTGGAATTGGAGGAAAACGAGCAATAATGCTACCGAGTCGGAGAGGGGAAACTGCTTGCCGGTTACTGACGCTGGGGATAATTGTTTTTTTAAGCGCCCTGCCCGTTTACGCTGCCTCAAGCAGGGACCTGATTAAGGATCTTGGTAACCCGGACTGGAAGGTTCGTTATCAGGCGGCTTTGACCTTGGGGGAGCAAAGAAATAAAAATGCCTTACCTTCTTTAATCAAAGCCCTCTCCGACCGCGAGAGAATCGTTCGGGATTCAGCTGCTTTGGCCTTAACCCGGATTGGAGGAAAAGAGGTTGAGAAAGAATTTTTAGAAGCTCTTTTCTCCGGAAATAATGAGACTCGTTCTCGAGCGGCCCTGGCCCTGGGCCGGATGAAGGTGAAAAGAGCAGTCGAGCCGCTTCTCAAACTTCTTCATGACGGGAACTGGTTGGTTAGATGGTCTGCCGCCCTGGCCTTGGGAATGATCGGCGAAAAGCAAGCGGTCCCCGGCCTGGAAAGCGTTCTCCAAGACAGCTATTATAACAGAGTGTCCCGGAAATACCCCGTCAGGGAAGCTGCCGCCGGTGCCTTAGCCCGGATTGAAGAGGGAGGTAAGGGAAAGCTTGCCCGGGTTGAATCTGACTTAATAAGGAATCCCGGGGATATAATGAGAACTTTGAACTTAGCCGAGGATTACCTGGGAAAGGAAAAAGAGGAAAAAGCCATTCGCCTTCTGGAGAGGTTGAGGAAACTTAATCTTCCCAATGAAGAATATCGGGTCAGGGTCGGATTTGATTTAGCTTACGGATACGGTCAGGCGGGGAAGTGGAAAAAAAGCCGGGAGCTATTCAGTCAGCTTGTGGAAGAGTATCCACACTTCCAAAATAGGGATAAAGCCCTTTACTCGCTGGGGATCCTTTATTATAGATTAGGGAAGAGAAATAAAGCTGTTGAAACTTTGCAAAAGTTGATTGATGGTTACCCCGGAAGCCGGCTCATTGGTGGGGCAAAGAAACTGCTCAAGAAGATGGAGAACAGAGAATAGAGAACAGAAGACAGAGGACGTAAAACAGATGACGAATGACAGAGGGCAGAAAATAGATAATAGGATTTCCGGGGGACGAGGGATGATGCGGGGTTTATCATCCCTCTTTGGTTTTCTCTCGTCTGACCTCTGTCGTCTGACCTTTGTCGCCTGTCTTCTCTTGTTAACTGTTCTCTTGGTTCCCCTCCGGCTCTTGGCGGATAACGAATTTATGGGAGTAGGAGAGCTAAAACCGGGGATGGAAGGAGTAGGAAAGACGGTATTCAAGGGGACTAAAGTAGAAGATTTCGATGTGGAGGTTCTGGGAGTGCTGAAGAACGTCTGGCCCCGGGGAGACCTCATTTTGATTCGTCTGAAAGGCGGTTTTCTAAAGGAAACGGGAGTAATTGCCGGAATGAGCGGTAGCCCCATCTATATCAAGGGAAAGCTCATTGGAGCTCTTGCCTATGGCTGGTCATTCTCTAAAGAGGCGATAGCGGGGGTAACTCCTATTAAGGATATGCTCTCTGTATGGGATGCGGCCAAAGATGTTAGGGTAGGGAAGTCTTCCCTGTCGTGGAATCAGCCGCTGACGGTGGGAAGTAGCCAGGAGGCTATTAGCTTAAAGCCGCTACCCAGTCCTTTGACCCTCAGCGGCTTTGATCCCCGGGTGATAAATGAGATGGAACCGACCCTGAACCGCTTGGGGTTTCTGGTTACTCAGGGAGGCGGCGGGGCGGCTCTGGAAAGGAAAAATGTTCCCCTCGTTCCCGGTTCGGCAATGGGAGTTCCCCTCATCCGGGGGGATTTGAATGCTACGGCCATCGGTACCCTTACCTATCGCCGGGGGAACAAGATTCTGGCCTTTGGGCACCCGATGTTCTTTGGGGGGACTACTGACCTTCCCCTGAGCGGGGCTTATATCTATACGGTGCTGCCCAGTGTGGAGAGATCCTTTAAATTGGGCTCAGCTACCAGGACGGTCGGTCGGATCACCCAGGATAGGAGAGCGGCTATTGCTGGGGAGGTGGGAAGTTTTGCCCGGATGATTCCTTTTGAAGTGAAGATAAAAAGGAAAGGGAAAGAGGAAGATTATAAATTTGAGATCATTCATAACCGTCTTCTCACTCCTGTTCTTCTCCAGGGGGCGGCTTCCAATGTTATCCTAACGGCGGCCCGGCGGGCGGGAGAAACGAGCTTTAGCGCTTCCCTGACTATTTACTTAAAAGGGAAAAAACCTATTACCTTCGAGAACAGCTACTCGGATCCGGCCTCTGTCCTCCTCAGTGTCCGGGAATTGACGAAGCCCCTTAAGCTTCTTATGGGGAATGCGTTCCGGGAGGTGGAGGTGGAGAAGGTATCTTTAGAGGTTAAGATAAAGGAAATCAGAAAAACGGCGGAGATTTTCGGACTGCGTCTTAATAAGAATAAAGTGAGACCGGGAGAATCATTTGAGGTGATGGTAATCTTAAAACCTTTCGGGGAAGCTCTGACCGTAAAGACCATCAAGCTGACAGTGCCCCGGGATACCCCGGCCGGGGAATTGATCATCACTGCCTCCGATGCCCTCACTGCTCGCCGGGAGGAGGAGAAGAGGGCTCCCTATAAGTTCCGGCCCAAGAACCTTGACCGGTTGATTAGACTTATGGAGGAACGAAACAAAAATACGGAGGTCATAATCCGCCTCATCCTGCCCAAAGGGGGAGCAGTGATTTCCGGGGAAGAGCTTCCGGCCTTGCCCGAGTCGGTATTAGCCGTGATGAGTACCACTCCGGAAGCAGGTTTGGGAGGAATAACTACTACTACGAAGATGGTAGAGAAGAAGCTGCCCACCGGTTGGGTTATTTCTCCCGGGAGTTATAGTTTGCCTCTGGTGGTGCAAAACAAGTTTGGAGAGGGAAGATGAAAAATAAAGTTAAAATACCGGTGCTCCAGTGCTCCAGTGCTCCAGTTAAGATATTTAAAATGCTGGTGCTCCAGTGCTCCAGTGCTCCAGTTAAGATATTGATGTTGATAGCTGTCTTCGGTATTCTCTATTCGTTCCCGGCGGGGGCAGTGACTACCTCCATCTGGCGGGGGACGGAACAAGCTCAATTTGATAAAGGAGAACTGAAGAATGTTTCCAGCATTGACAAGGGAGAGCTTATCCTGGGACCGTCCGTGGAACAGGTTTACAATTCCGCCCAGCTTTATATCTGGTCCCTGACCGTAAGCGCTAAAGGCATAATCTATGCCGGGACCGGCAATAACGGAGCCATCTATAAAATTGAAAAAGGTCGGAGCTCTTTACTCTACGATTCCCCGGAAATTGCCATTCATAGCTTGGCTCTGGATAGGAAAGGGAATCTCTATGCGGGAAGTTCGCCCCGGGGAATAATCTATAAGATTCAACCTCAGACAGGAGAAGCAAAGGTCTTTGCCGACCTGGGGGAGGAATATATCTGGGCTCTTGCCTTCGATAGCCGGGGCAACCTCTATGCCGGCACCGGCCGGCGAGGGAGAATTTACAAGATATCTCCTAATGGAAAGGTTAAACTTTTATTCGATTCTCCTGAGGCCCATATTCTCTCCCTGATAGTTGATAAGCATGATAACCTCTATGCCGGCAGCGAAGGTCAGGGAATAATCTATAAAATAAACCCCGAAGGTAAAGCATTTGCTCTCTATGACCCTCCTCAGAATGAGGTGTCTGCCCTGGCTATGGATAGCCGGGGTAACCTCTATGCCGCTACTCTGGCGAAGGGCGCAGTTCCGATTACTCCTCCGCCTACCGGAGCTCCTTCCTTTTCTTTTCCTCGTCAGTCGGGAGCGAAAAGGGGCCCTGCGAAGCCTACCGTCTCTTTCGTTTACAAGATTACCCCCGATGGAAATTACCGGGAATGGTTCCGTTGTCCTGCTCCCCTCATTCTTTCTCTGCTTGTTGACGACAAAGATAACCTCTATCTCGGTACCGGAAACCGCGGTCTAATCTATAAGATAAATCCCCGCGGCGAAGCTACCACTTTGCTCAAAGTTTCCGAGCCTCAGATTCTTTCCCTGGCCCCCGGCCGGAAGGGTTCCATCTATTTTGGTACCGGTAACCTCGGCCGCCTTTATACTTTCTCTTCCAACTCTTATGCCGGGGAAGGAATCTTTGAATCTCAGGTTCACGACGCTTCTTTTGTCAGCCGGTGGGGAAATATCTCTTATAAAGGGAAGCTGCCCGCGGGAACAAAGATAAGTTTAGCTACCCGTTCGGGGAATACGAAGAGACCGGGTAGTACCTGGAGCAAATGGTCAAAGGAGTACCGGAACTCTCAGGGAGAACCGGTAACCAGCCCCCCGGCCAGGTTCATTCAGTATCGGGCTCGTTTATTTACCCGGGATAGGTCTGTCACTCCGGTCCTTGATGAAGTATCCTTAGCTTTCCTGCCCGGGAATCAGGCTCCGGAGATAACTGCTCTGAATGTCTTTGCTGCCTCGGGAGATAAGCAGGGCGGAAACAAGAAGAAAGGTAGAGGCCCTTCTTTCCCGGGTGGAGGTAAAGAGGAGAAGGGAGTAAGCAAGACCGGTGCGATGACAGTTAGTTGGAAGGCAAGTGATCCTAATGGTGATGCGCTTCTCTATAATCTTTATTTTCGGGGGGAAGGGGAAGAGAACTGGAAGGAATTGAAGAAGGGAATAAGGGGAACCTCTTATAGCTGGGACGGTCTTACCTTTCCCGACGGGATTTACTTTATAAAGCTAACGGTTAGCGATAGCCCCGATAATCCTCCGGCCTATGCCTTAACGGACGAAAAAGTGAGCCAACCTTTCCTTGTCGATAATACGCGGCCAAGGGTAAAGAATCTCAAGACCACTCTCTCCGGAAAAGTCGCTACGGTGCGAGGAAAGGCAGTGGATAATTTTTCCCTCATAAAGAGAATAGCCTACTCTGTGGATGCCGGAGATTGGATATCTATTTACCCTCTCGATAAGATATTCGATTCTCTATCCGAAGCTTTTCAGTTTACCACAACCGCCCTGTCGCCGGGCGAGCACACTATAGTTATCAAGGTAACCGATGAAGCCGGCAATATCGGTGCGGCTAAAACCGTCATCTTGAGAAATAAGGCACAAAGGGATAGGATTAAGGATTAAGGATTAAGTTAAGGATTAAGGATTAAGTTAAGGATTAAGGAGCACTGGTTTCAACTCTGTGCCTGCATAAGTATGAGGACTAAGGAATGCGGAGAAATAATATCAATATCCTGATAGTTGACGATGAAGCGGAAATGCGGGAGCCTCTGGGCGATATATTTAGAGAAGAAGGTTACCGGGTGGTAACGGTAGAAAATAAGACCCGGGCTCAAAAGGAGCTTAGAGAAAATTTCTTCAACATAGCTTTAACCGATCTCATGCTTCCCGATGGCACCGGACTTGATTTGTTGGAATATATAAAAAGAACGAATGACGAGACCATGGTCATTGTCCTTACCGGATTTGCCTCCTTGGAAACATCAATTCGGGCTATCAACGCCGGGGCTTTCAGCTACATTCAGAAACCTTTTAATCCGGAAGAGGTAAAAGGGGCGATAAAGAGAGCTCTTCATGTCCAAAGACTTTCTTTAGAAAATAAAATGCTTCTGGATAAATTGAAGGATGTTAGCTTGAAGGACTCTCTTACCGGCCTTTATAATTACCAATATTTTCTGGAGAGGGTATCTTCGGAACTAAAAAGAGCCAAAAGGTATATCTTACCCCTGTCTATCATGATGATAGACATAGACCATTTTAAGGCTATTAATGATGTTTACGGACATACTTATGGGGACATTATTTTAAAAGAACTTGCCCAGCGTTTAAGTAGATTTGCCAGGGATAGTGACCTTGTCGCCAGGTATGGTGGCGAGGAATTTATGCTCCTTCTGCCCGAGACCGATAAAGAAGGAGCTTTGGTATTTGGAAAACGTCTCTGGGGAGAGATAGGAAATCAGACCTTTGACCCTGAAGGCAGGAAAATAAAAATTAAAGTAAGCCTGGGAGTGGTCAACTACCCTGAGGACGGGGCAGAGAAGGAAGAAAATTTATTGAAATTGGTGGATCAAGCTCTACATGAGGCAAAGGAGAGAGGAGGGAATAGAATCTCTACTCCTAAGAGATTAAAGGTAGAGAAATTTGAAGAGACTATTATAAGAAAAGGTGGGGAAGAAGATGTGAAGAGGATGAAGAATAAACTCTTCAAGTTAGGAAATAGAGTAAGCCGGGCTATGATAGAAGCCGTCTATGCCTTTGCCAGAGCTATAGAGGCCAGAGACCACTATCCCGTTGAACATGGCGAGAGAATAGCTGCTCTGGCTACTGCCATAGGCGGGAAACTGGGGCTTTCCAAAAAAGATATAGAGGTTTTAGAACAAGCTGCCGTGCTTCGTGACCTGGGCAAGGTGGGAATAGATGATAAGATATTAGGTAAGAAGGGGAAACTTACTACGGCAGAGTTCAAGGCGATAAAAAAGCATCCTCAGATTGGTGCCGAAATTATAGGACAGATCCATTTCTTGGAGCCGATAAGCCCTCTTATTCTCTATCATCATGAGAGATTTGATGGCCGAGGGTATTTCTTGAAAAATAAAGAAATCCCTCTGGGAGCAAAGATTATTGCTATCGCCGATGTTTACGAAGCCCTCATATCGGACCGGCCCTATCGAAAGGCTTATAGCCGGGAAGATGCCTTGGGCATAATCAGGGACAAGGGAAGAGGAACACAGTTTGACCCCGAGATAGTAGATATTTTTCTCAGACTGGAAGCGAACAGAAACAGAAAAAATAGAGGAATTCTCCATGGGAACTAACTTAAGAGGAAAGGTTGCGCTCATCTTAGCCATTATCTTCATCAGTGCCTACTATACTTATGCCAATGTTAAATGGTATGGCCTGAACGAGAACAAAAGCAAATTAGCCAAACTGATGGTGAAATTTGAGCAAACCAAAGGAGGAAAAACAAAATTAACCCCTAAGCAATATAAGATAATTCAAAAGCTGACTCCCGAGGAGAAATCTTACTACCTCAAATTGGGCTGGTTGAGAGATAGGACCCTCAATTTAGGATTGGACCTCCGGGGAGGTATGGATCTGGTCTTGGATGTAGACACCGAAAAGGCCTTCCTGAACCAGGTTAACCGGCAAGCTAAGGATTTAGAACGTTATTTGCAGGGGAGAGTTGACGGAATTACCATTATTCCCGACAAGAACAAAGTCCGGATCAAACTGGCCAAACCCGGGGACTATACGGCGGTAAAAACAATCCTTAGAAAATATAAACAGTGGAAGATGAAGAGGGAAAGTGATACCGAAATCATCCTTACCTACAGTTCCCGGGAGGAGAGGCGACTCAAAAGGAGGGCCCGGGAACAGGCTCTGGAGGTCATCCGTAATCGTGTGGACGAATTCGGGGTAACGGAACCTTCTATCCAGCCGCAAGGTGCGAGCAAAATCATTGTTCAGTTGCCCGGCATGAAGGACCCGGAGAGAGCCAAAAGACTGATTGGGCGTACCGCCCTTCTGGAATTTAATTTAGTTGACACTAACCCTGAGGATTTAAAAAGAGCCTTGAAAGGAGATGTGCCCGCAGGTTACGAATTAAAGCATCTGAAGAAGCAGGATGCGCAGGGAAAGATAATTGGGTCAGAACCCTTGCTCGTCAAAATTACCCCGGAACTGACCGGAGCTGATTTAACCGATGCCTTTGCTACTTTTGGACAGAGGATGGGGAATATGATTGTTCAGCTGAAATTCAACCGCCGTGGTGGTCGCATCATGTCCAGGGTATCAGGAGACGCGGCCAGGAAATACGAGCGGGAGGGAATCGTTACCCGTCTGGCGATCATTCTCGATGGAACTATTCAGTCTGCTCCTCAGATGAAGGTAAAGGTGAGTTCCAGTCCTGTCATTGAAGGAGACTTTACTCCTCAACAAGCTAAGGATTTAGCCCTGGTCCTCCGGGCAGGAGCCCTTCCGGCTCCTATTTCCATCGTGGAGGAGAGAATGGTGGGAGCTTCCCTGGGAGCGGACTCCATTAAAGCGGGCATTAGGGCCGCTATCCTGGGGCTGATAGTGGTGGCTGTCTTTATCGGTGTCTATTATCTCCTGGCCGGGCTCATTGCTAATTTTGCCTTGGCCTTGAACCTGATTATTATCTTGGCGGTTTTGTCCATCCTCAAGGCCACTCTCAGTCTCCCGGGTATAGCGGGAATTATCTTAACCATCGGCATGGCCGTGGATGCCAATGTCCTCATCTTCGAGAGGATAAGGGAAGAACTAAGAATAGGAAAGACTGTCCGCTCGGCTATTGCTACCGGCTACCAGAAGGCTTTCCGGACCATCCTGGATGCCAATGTAACCACCTTAATTGCGGCTATTGTCCTCTTCCGTTTCGGGAGTGGTCCCGTCCGGGGATTCGCGGTTACCTTGAGCGTGGGAATCCTGACCAGCATGTTTACGGCCGTTGTGGTCACCCGCGTGGTCTTTGATTTCCTCTGTCACCATTCCTGGTTCACCAAGCTGAAGATGATGCATCTTGTCGGTGTTCCCCATATCGGTTTCGTGAAGATAAGAAAGTTAGCTTTTATCTTTTCCGCATTAATGATTATCGTGGGCATGACATCTTTTTTCCTCAAGGGCGAGAAAAAATACGGAATTGACTTTATTGGAGGGACTCTGGTGCAGCGAAGCTTCCGGGAACCGGTATCCGCACAGGAAATACGCAAGGCCCTCTCTGAAATTGGGTTAGGAAAGAGTGAAATTCAGCAGTTCAATGACGGAAAAGGCGTAATTATCAGGGCTCCGTTAGGGAAAAATTATGTGCAGACTGGCAAGCTCATAGATGATAAGTTGAAGGAAACCTTTAAGGGTTCCCTCCTTGTCGGTATCCAGAGCAGCCGTACGGAAATGGTGGGGCCGACGGTAGGGAAAGAGCTTCGGCGGAAGGCCATCCTGGCTTTATTACTCACCTTTGTCTTCGTCGTTATCTATGTCGCCTGGAGATTTGAGTTCAAGTTTGGCATTGCCGCCATTCTGGCTCTCCTTCATGATGTCTTGATTACGGCTGGATTTTTTGCCTTAAGCGGGCGGCAATTCAGCCTGCCCATTATTGCCGCTCTGCTTACCATTATCGGTTACTCTCTTAATGACACCATAGTTGTCTTCGACCGTATCCGGGAAAATCTTAAGTTAATGCGCAAGGAGAAATATAAAACCATTATCAATGTTAGTCTTAACCAGACCCTCGCCCGAACCCTGCTTACCTCTTTGACTACTTTCTTAGTCGTCCTGTCCCTTTACCTCCTGGGAGGAGAGATTATTCGTGACTTTGCCTTTACCATGATGATAGGAATAATCGTGGGAACTTATTCTTCTATCTTCGTGGCCAGTCCTATCTTAATAGAATGGCAAGCACGGCTTCATAAGAGGGGACAGGGGTTAGGGAACAGGGGTCAGCAGAAGTAAAGGAGAGATTAACGCGTGGTATTTTATTAAACCCGATCCCTGCTCCCTGTTCCCTGACCCCTGATGTAGATAGGATTGGTAAATATCCAGGGCTTTTCCTCTAAACGAACCTCCAGGCGGTAGATCCCCGACTCAGTCAGAAGCATCTCCAGCCCCCAACCCTTACGTTCCATAATTAATTGGCCATTACGGATGAGTCGTAAATGAGCTGCCCGGGGAGAGGTTGCGGTGAGAGTAAGATCGGAGGAGAATTGGATTTCGTCACCCATTATGGCCTCTTCGCCCTTGCTCTTTACTCCAAACCTGAGACCGCTTGCTTCAGCAAGGTAGTCGTAGCTTAGGTAACTATGTCCCCTTCGGAGGGCGGAATAGATGAGGGAGCGGTCATGGTCCAGTTCAAGTTTGAAAGGAGGAACTAAGACATGAGTCCTTATCGTTGAAAAAAGTTCGAAATAAGGGAAAACCTTGAGGATTCCCAGGGGAATGATGTGACGGGCATGAGCATCTACTCCTCCA
>VAOY01022580.1_pt1 | contig 13999 bp, 13 predicted proteins | sample 3393881 | NCBI WGS metagenome assembly VAOY01 (sample SAMN08290430, study PRJNA428436) | hydrothermal vent metagenome | isolation source: Deep-sea hydrothermal vent chimney | place: Indian Ocean: Southwest Indian Ridge
AGAAGATTCAGAAGTCATATGAACTGGATTATAAAAGACTTTGTTGAGATTTGCTGGCACAAAGGAGTTTCAGAAATAATCTGTGGAGACCTGAAAAATATACGAGATAGTGCTAAGTTTAACAAAAAAGCAAATTCAATGATTCACAACTTCTGGAGTATTGGTTATATCGTAAAAAGGCTTAAAGAAAAATCTAAAGAATATGGGATTAAAGTAACACCAGTAGATGAAAGAGGGTCTTCCAGTGTTTGCCCTCGATGTCAGTCAAAAAATGTGGTGAAAAGGAAAAGGCTATTTAAATGCCTGGATTGCAGATTGGAAGCACACAGGGATGCTGTGGGAAGTGTGAATATAGGGCTCGCTCAGGGTGAAAGTTTTGCGGGAGCCATTAACGGGACGGTGACACGCCCTCTGCTTATAAAAGTAGGAACCTCACATGCTTTAGCGTGAGAGGATGTCAGATGCATGACAGAATAGACAGTAATGCACATGCCCATCTAAGGGCTTTAATTCTCGGCAATGAGAAGCTGGTGCCAGTTGTCAACTTCAAACCTGCCCTTGGTACATGGCAGAGAATATTCTTTGTTGAACTCGACGGACCCAGAAGAAGAAAGATAATTGTCAAAGTTTTAAGGGATGTTTAGATGAATATACTCAAAACATTTACCAGAATATATCTTGAACCAGCCAATTTGAATAGAGCTATTGCTTTCTATGAGAATCTCTTCAACGAAAAGTGCAATCTACGTTTCATGTATTCTGAGGCCAGACTGGAACTTGCAGGTGTGGGTTCTATTCTTCTTATTGCTGGCTCGGAAGAGGCTCTTCAGCAATTTAAAAATACGAAGGCGACATTCATTGTTGATTCGCTCAATGATTTCAAAGAGGAACTCATAAAGCATGGTGCGGTGATACTGCAAGAACCCAGGAAAGTTCCAACTGGAGTGAACATGCGGATAAAGCATCCTGACGGAGCGATTATTGAATATGTTGAACTGTTCCAAAAATTTCCGCGCTCCACAAGCTTTTAAATATAAATTGCAAAGAAAAAATTTGATTATTACATATAACTGTAATAAACTATCACCCTCGGAAGATGTCGTGGAAGAAAAATACAGCTATATAATTATAAAATTAAAATAGAATTAGATTCTCAATCTGGCAAGATAGCTCTGGCCCAGACTCAGACCATTATCTCCACGAGCAACATTTTCATTTAGACTGAGCCTCAAACCCTGCTGGTTAAATACATTTTCAATTTCACCCACAACCACCTCATTGTAGGCGACACCCCCCGACAGAACAATGTCTTTAACACCATAATCCTGTGCCTTAACTGCTGCAAGCCCTGCCATACCTGTTGCAAGAGCCTTCTGTGCCGAGGCTGCTATTTTTTCCCGACTTTCGCCAGAATTTAAATAGTCCAGGCATGCCTTCAGAAGCTTTGCTGAATTGAAAACCTCAATTTTACCCTCCCTTTCAAACATGACAGGCATATCAAGCTCTGGCCTTACTCCATGGGCAAAGCTCTCCAGCTTCATAGCAGGTTCTCCCTCATAGGTTCTTTCTCTGCACACACCGAGGAGAGCAGAAACTGCATCAAGCACTCTTGCAAAGCTGCTGCATTGAAATACATTGAAGTTTTTATTCCACTGCTTTAGCAAAATCTCCACCTCGAAGCTTTCCATGCCAAGAGCTGTTAAAGCTTCATTAACCTCCTCCTCTTCAAGTTCCCCAAGGAGCAGACCAGCCGTTATTCTGAGAGGATTCCTAACAGCACTATCCCCTCCTATGAGAGGAAAACTCTTCATAGAACCAGCTCGATTAAAATCTGAGCCCGAAAAAAAGAAGATTTCTCCACCCCATGCCTCACCACTATAACCATATCCAAAGCCGTCAAGAGCAATCCCTATTCCTTCTTCAATTCCCTTTTCTGCGGCAACCCCTGCAATATGTGCTTCATGATGTTGAATTTTGAAAAGTTCAAGTCCCTGCTCCTCTGCAAGAGCTTCAGCAAGCTGTGTTGTCTGAAAGCCGGGATGGAGGTCACAGGCAATTGCCTCAATCTCATAAGCGCCTGATAAAGCTTTCATCCTTTTTACACTTCCCTCAAGAAATTCAAGAGTTGAAGGGGATGTGGTCTTTCCAATATACTGGGTCAAATAAGCCTTCTTTCCAACAAGAAAGCAGGCAGTAACATTCTCCTCCGCACCCAGAGAAAGAACATCCGGCCCGCTTCTTTTAAGCGAAACAGCTCCGGGAACATAACCTCTTGAACGCCTTATAAATGCTCTTCTTCCCCTCACAACCCTGAGAATAGAATCATCAATCCGATTTACAATCCTGCGATTATGGAGGAGAGCATAGTCATGAAAGCCCAGCTTAAGGACATCCTTCCTTTCAGATGCCATGGGTTCACCCGGAGCATTGCAAGAGCTCATAACCAGAGTTGGAGAATTCATATAATTGAAGAGGAGATAGTGAACTCCTGCATATGGAAGCATTACTCCAAGTGTATGAAGCTGAGGGGCTACAAGTTCTGAAATTTCACTGACCCTTTTCTTTAAAAGTAAAATAGGCCTTTCTCTGCTTTCAAGAAGAGTTTCCTCTTCTTTACCAATAAAAACAAGTTTTCTTGCTGCCTTTATATCTCTTACCATAACTGCAAAGGGTTTTTTCTCTCTGCCCAGTCTGCGTCTCATTTCCTTCACAGCCCTGGAGCTGGTAGCAAGACATGCCAGATGTGTACCTCCCACACCTTTAATTGCCAGAATCCTGCTCTCCTCCAGGAGCTCGGCAGCCTTTCTGATAGGATTCCCATTTGATTTTTCACTACCCCTGTATAGTTCATAGGATGGGCCGCATTCCCCACAGGCTGTTGGCTCAGCTTTAAATCTCCTGCTCTCTGGCGAAGTATACTCATCCAGACAGTGCCTGCAAAGCTTAAAACTTTTCATTGATGTATTTGTTCTATCATAAGGTAGAGCTTCTATTATACTGAATCTGGGACCGCAGTCAGTACATACTGTAAAAGGATAGAGGTATCTTCTATCCCTGGAATCAAAAATCTCTTTAAGACAGGTATCACAGATAGCAAGGTCAGGAGGTAGTGAGGAACCGGAGGCTTTACCGGAAGAGCTTTCAAGAATTGAAAATTCACTGTATTCCTTTTCTTCTCCCCTGATTATCTCAATGCTTTCAATCTCAGCCAGAGGGGGCTTTTCTTTCTTCAGGGCAGCTATAAACTCAGGAGACTCTCTGTGAACATACACCTCAACACTATCTCCGAGGTTTCTGATATAACCCCTGAGGCCAAAGCGCTTAGCAAGTCTGTAAACAAAGGGTCTGAAGCCTACACCCTGCACGACCCCTTTAATAACAACTCCTGGCATTTTCAATCATTCATTATTTTAAACCGTCCTATTTTCGGCTCATAAATCTCGCCTTCTACAAGGAGGTCATTAATAATCTTATCAAGGTCCTCCTCCTTTATACCTATCTCCCTGACAACTGTAATATACTTTACACCTTCTCCTTCATCACCTGTTTTAATAACCTCCAGCACTCTATCCCTGGGAGGAGCTTCTCCTTCAAACTCGACTTTATCTTCCACAGCTTTGGAGGATGGTTTCTTTCCAAGAGTTTTATCTTTGATAACGAGCTCCAGCCTTCTAACCAGTTCCCAGTTCGGGTCTTCAATTATATGAACCACTTCAGGAAATACATAAATTTCTTCCTGATACTCCTTCACCTTACCAACCACGTCTATATTTTCGCCAACTTCAATACCTTTTAGTATATCTGTATCTCTGAAAGCTCTAACTGAAATAATCTCTGAACTGTCATCCAGAGTTACATTAACATATTTGTCATCTTCACTGGTAAATTTCGAAACAACAACACCCATCACCCTTGTTCTGGATATCATCTCATTCAGTGGCGTTACAACATAGTTGGGCTCCATAGTACCTTCTGTTCTAATGAATTCTCCTTTAATAATGTCTTTAATCCTCACCTTCGTGGCAGTCTTTCTCTCCATCATTTTATGTCACCTTGTACCTTTCAAATTTGGGCTCGAATATATCACCTTTTACTTTCAACTTATCAAGAACTTCCATAGTGTTTGTTTTACTTATTCCCTTCCGCTCACCAATCTCAATAATTTCACTCTTTTTTGCAGTTCCATATTCATTCTCAAGTTCTCTTATTATACTTAATATATCATTTATTTTATCTCTCTGAGATTTTGTTATTCCAGAATATATCTTATCTATATCAATCTCACCTGTTTCCATATCAATACCAGCCTGAGCAAGAGAAGCTTTAACCAGACCTATAGCTGTTTCTGCATCATCTGCAGTTACAATATTACTTAGCCTGACTCTTGCTCTGGCTTTGGAAAGTCTTACAATTGCCCAGAGCTGTCTGGCAGTTAAAGGTATTGGCATATCTTCAGCCTGCTGAGCCTTTTCACGCATCTGAACGTAAAAATTCTCTATTACCTCTCTTGCCTCCAGACTCAACTCAGGAAAAACATTCTGCTTTGCATAGGCTATATGCTTCCTCAAAAATTCTGGTGATATAGAAGGTATTACGCTTTCAGGTGAAACTGCGGTGTCAAGAATATGCCTTGCCACGTCTCTTGTCGTTGAAGGGTCATCTCTAACGAAAAATATGAGGTCAAACCTTGAGAGTATTGAAGGGGGAAGATTCACCTGCTCACTCAGAGCTTTATAGTCATCAAACCTACCATACTTTGGGTTGGCTGCTGCAAGAATTGAACATCTTGACCTGAAGGTTGCAAGGATTCCGGCTTTGGCTATACTTACACTCTGCTGCTCCATAGCCTCATGCATGGCAGACCTATCATTTGTTTCCATTTTATCAAACTCATCTATACATGCTATACCCTTATCGGCAAGCACCAAGGCACCAGCTTCAAGACTCCAGCCGCCGTCACCGAATTCGTCTTTAACAGCAGCAGCTGTAAGACCAGCGCCAGACGTGCCTCTTCCACTGGCATATATTCCTCGAGGAGCAAGTTCCTTGGCAACATACTGAAGAAGCTCGGATTTACCTGTGGCAGGTTCACCCATAAGAATGATATGAGAATCTCCTCTTACTTTTCCTCCATCTGGAAGGTTAATTTGTGGTGCAGAAAATAGTTGGTACATTATTGCTTCCTTGATTTTACTGTAACCGAAGATATGTGGTGCAATACTTGCTATTATTTTTTCATAGATATCACTGCTTTTTGAAAATTCCAGAATTTTTTCCACATCCTCCTTTTTTATTTCAATTTCTTCGAATTCAATCTGAATTGGTTTGAAATTGTTGGCTTCAAGAAAGATTTCGAAAACCCTGGATTTGACTGTCCTGTTTCTCTTTACGGCAGTTCTCAATACTCCAGACACAAAAACTGTTTCACCAGGTGTTATCTTTCCTGCAAGGTCATCCTCCAGGTAAATAGGTATCTGCTTGGGGCTTTCTCCACCCCTCAGGTCTTCAAGACTTTCCTGTATGAGTATTTTCTGGGAATCCCTGAAGACAGAGTCCTCAACAACAAGCTTGTAGGTTGACTTGCGTTCACAGCTCTCGCAGATGTAAGGTTCCCTCAGAACATCACCCTTCTGCTCTACATAATTGATATGATTGCATTGGTGACATTCAAAGGCACCGGTTATAAGCTTTGGTCTGACATCCGTTGCCTTTCTTACTATACCATCAATACCTATAAACCTCCCTATATCATTACTTCTCAGGTCTCGAATCAATACATTTGCTGTGTCTGGCAGGTTTATGAAGCGCACATTTACCTTGACTTTCACCTCTCCAACTACAGGAAGGTCAATTGCAGCCATAGCCCTATGAGCGGAATCCAGGGTTACATCTGGGTTATATAGAAGAGTTTCTGCAAGAACGTAGTCGTACTTCTCAAGAACTTCCATATCAACTTCAAGGCTTTGTTTGGCTGGATAATGACGGATAATATCAAGAATATCTATGGTATAGTAACTCCTGAAGAACTTCTCAAATTTCTTCTGCAGTTCTTTACCTGTTAATCTGCTTTCCTCTGCAAGCATAAGATATACTCCCTCTCATAGATTAATAATTTTTCTAAATATACATTTCTCTTTCGTATGGAAATGTCTTTGCCAAGAGCACTGCAAAAGTGAAAGTTAGCCAGACATGTATAAATCAGAATTCAATGCCAATTCCATAAACTTTCTCAATATTTTCCTTATGAATTATATAAACATCCTCTTCGCTTATGAACCCTTCCTTTAGAAGATTGAGAGTAACTCTGGGCACACTCTTTGGCCCAACAACAGCACCCGGTCTTCGCCTATCATCTATATAGTCACTTTCCATAAGGAATCTCTTCCCCTCTTTTAAGGCTTCAAGGATATTGCTACGCTTTGATATCAACGACGGCATTATGCCTGTTTTCGAAGCTACCTCAATAAAAGGCGGAGAGAAGTGCTTAACCACTCTATTACTGCTGAGCCCTGCCTTTTCAGCAAATTCAGAAAACTCATAAAAACCACTCTCCCCTATACTCTCTGTATGAAGCTGAATAGCACAGTCTATCTCTCCAGCCTTTTTAAAAGCATAGAAAAGAAGCTCATGGCAGGCATCGATAATGTCTTTGCTTACTTCATAATGCGGCCTTCCAAACTCGCCAAGAGCAACTGCCTTATTGTCCTCAATAAATCCACATGCAAGGTCCACGGCATCTTTTGCAATCTTTAAAGCTTCAACCCTGCCTCTTTCTTCAATCATGAAATGAAACTCGGCAGGATGAACACCGAGAACAGTAAAAACCTTGATTCCAAGTTCTTCAATCCTCTCTCCAAGAACCAGTGTTTTCTCATATAGCCCGTGGAAATTCTCAAGGGTAACACCACTGAAGCCCATATCTTTTGTAAGTTTATTTACAAGAAAAATAGTGTTTCCACCCGCTCGTTTAAACTTTTTCACAGCGTCAAGACCATAACCATTCAATTCATCTATATGCATATGATTATCAGTCAGAGGAAATGTTGCTGTAGCCATAAATTATCTTCCTAGGACCTCTGATGTATCACCGTCGCTGCACGACAGCTTATTTGTTTCATCTTTTATGTTCTCAATGCCAAGTCTCAGCTTTCTGAAGACCTCTTTTACATCTACCTCTGTATTGACACATCCATCTTTTAGAAGAGGAACTCCCACCACAGTACATTCAGCTCTTGAGATTTCATGCATGCTCATATTTAAATCCTGATGGCAGGCTATTCCAAGGGCTGCGCCTGGCCTCACTTTTTTGACAATCCTTTTGACAAAACTTCCTCCCGGCACGATATAGAATTTATAGCCCAGCCTTTCAGCCTCTGCCTTAATATCCTTAACAATACAGAGACCGCAGCTCTTGCAGTCTATCCCTGTTACCGAGTCAAGCCTTGCAGGACACTTGGAATGCCTTACACACTGAGGCACAACAACAATTCTATCTTCCGGAGATATCCTTGCAAATTTGCGTTCATTGAGATTATTCCTCACCTCAATACCAATTAGGTCAACTATTCTATCACTCAGGCCGAAAAAATTTGCTATTTTTTTGAACTGGAGATAAAATGTATCCACAGTAAAGAGAAGTATTCTGGGAAAAAGAAGTTTGTTCTTCTTTACCAGCATAACTCCGAGAATTAGAGACATAATTAAAAATAACGCCAGAAGTACCAGAACGCTAATAGTGATTTTTCCAATTATAGAGTAAATCTGGTCCATATTCCCACCTTAAAGTTATATATTTTATTAACTCTTATAATATTATTAACAAAAATTGAAAAAGTTTTTTTTTGTTATTAAATAATAATGAATCATGGACTACACTAAATGCGAAAACTGCAATGTCCCGGTAAGCCACTGCGACGGTATGACCCGCTATAAGTGTGGAGAGGAAAAAAAGGAAGTTGAGAAATTTTGTGTCTATGACAGACTTATGAGGCATAAGAAATAGGCAGGAGAGTTCTGCAAAAAGAAAGACAGGCTCATTTCCAGACAGTTTGAACTCATGATGGAAGAACAATTGAAGGGGGATGGACCATAATGGTAAAACAAGTATCAAAAGAATCATTAGATATTACAAAAAAGAAGATAGCACAATTAAAAAAATTATTTCCTGAAGTAATCAGTGAAGGAAAAATAGACGTTGAGAAACTACAAAGGACACTAGCAGATGACGTTGATGGAAAAGATGAGAAGTATAGCTTCAATTGGGCAGGAAGAAAAGACACATTCAAAAGTATTCAAACAACAGCTAAAGGGACATTAGTTCCTGCAGAAAAAGACTCTGTTAATTGGGATAAAACTGAAAACCTATTTATTGAAGGAGATAATTTAGAAGTATTAAAATTATTGCAAAAAGCATATTTTGAAAAGATTAAATTAATCTATATTGATCCACCATATAATACAGGAAAAGATTTCATTTACAAAGATAATTTCAAACAAAGTATTAAATCATATTTTGAACAAACTAGACAATCAGAAAATGGAATTAAATTAACTACAAACCCCGAAACTAGTGGCAGATATCATTCTGACTGGATATCTATGATGTACCCTAGATTATTTATTGCTAGAAATTTATTGAGAAACGATGGGGTAATTATTGTATCAATCGATGACAATGAAGTTCATAATCTGAGATTAATATTAAATGAAATATTTGGAGAAGAAAATTTTATTGCAGATGTTATTTGGAATTCTACAAAATCTGTAACTAACACAGCCATAGTGTCTGTTGCCCACACACATAATTTAGTATATTTAAAAAATAAAGAATATTTTGTTGTGCATAGAACTGAATTCAGACTACCTGAATCAGGAAAAGGATTCTCCAATCCAGATTATGACCTTAGAGGTCCCTGGAAAGCTGATCCATTTCAGGTAGGGGGGTGGAGACCTAATCAACAATATGAGGTCAAAAATCCAAAAACAGGAAAAATATACAAACCAAATCCTGGATGTAGTTGGAAAAATGACTACAAAAAATTCCAAGAATTATTAAAAGACAATAGGATAGTGTTTGGCGTTACTGGAGAGGCAGGCCCACAGAGAAAGAGATTTCTTTCTGAAGCTACTGAAAGGGGCAAGGTAGTGACTACCATCTGGAATGATGTTGATACAACTACTAATGCCACCCAATATCTAAAAAAAATGTTTGGATTTAGTGCTTTTGATAATCCAAAACCTGTTAATCTAATTCAAAGATTTATTCAATTAGGTACTGTTGATGAGGGGGTTATTATGGACTTCTTTTCAGGGTCAGGCACAACAGCTGAAGCTGTATTACAGCAAAATATTGAAGATGGAGGTACAAGAACATTTATTTGTGTTCAATTACCTGAGCCAACAAATAAAGAATCCGAGGCCAGAAAGGAAGGCTTTGAGAAAATATCGGATATAGCAAAAAAAAGGATTCGTAAAGTGATATCTCGTATAAATAAAGAAAAAAATCAAAAATTTGGTTTTAAAGTATTTGAATTGAAATCATCTAATTATAGACAGTGGGAAAATTATGAAGGGAAGGACATAACAAAACTATCTAAACAAATGAAGTTATTTACAGACCCATTAATTAAAAGTTACAAAGAAATTGATGTAATTTATGAGTGTATTATAAAAGAAGGATTGAGTCCAAATGCTAAAATAGACAAATTGGCAATAAAGAACAACTCAATATATAAAGTAAGCGATCAGGATTTTAGTTTCTATATAACATTAGATAGAGACTTAAAAATGGAAAGTCTAAACAAATTATATCTAAAAAAGAGCGATGTGCTAATTTGTCTTGACCAAGCATTATCAGACAGTGGAAAAACCAATCTAGCTGTTCAGTGTAATTTAAAAACAATATAGGTGGCCTATATGAAAATTATAACACTCACAACAGACTTTGGAACATCAGAGTATACCGGTGCGGTTAAAGGTGTGATTCAGTCTATAAACCCGGAAGCAAAAATATTTGATATCACCCACAATATTCAGCCATACAATATTATGCAGGCTGCCTATGTGCTTTACTCAACACTGAAGTATTTCCCAAAAGGTAGTATTCATGTTGCAGTAGTTGACCCAGGGGTGGGCACAGAGAGGAAAGCCCTTATACTGGAGACTGAAGATTACTACCTTGTCGGTCCTGATAATGGGATTTTTTCTTTATTTGAATATAATCATGCCTGGGAGATTGAATTTGAAGAAGCCTCGCCAACCTTTCACGGCAGGGATGTTTTTGCTCCTGCCGCTGCAAGGCTATCTCTTGATATGAGCCCTGAGGAACTGGGTAGAGAGGTGAAAAATATTGAGAAAATTGATATATTCAGAATAGAGACTAAGGCAGGAAAGATAAAAGGTGAGGTGCTCCACATAGATGTGTTTGGAAATATAATAACAAATATAAAGAAAGAGATTTTCAGCAGGTTAGGAATAAAGCCTGGTGATAGGCTCATGGTAAAAACACTGAATAAGAGATTTGAGGTGAAATTTCTTCCTGCCTACGGTTATGCTGAAAAGGGTGAGCTTATTCTGCTTGTGGGAAGTTCTGGTCTTATTGAGCTTTCCGAGAATCTGGGCAGAGCTTCAGAAGTTTTAAATATTTCACCGGGTGATATTCTCGAAATAGAGGCACAATTATGAGAGGTTTGCTTATAGGAAGATTCCAGCCATTTCACAAGGGGCATCTCTATGTGATTGGGAAGATAGCAGAGGAAGTGGACGAAATTATAATCGGAATAGGGAGTGCTCAGAAGAGTCATTGCCTTGATAACCCTTTCACTGCAGGGGAAAGGCTGATGATGATAAAAAAAAGCCTTATTGGAGTGAATTTCAGTAAGAACTACTATATAATACCAATAAATGATGTGAATAATAACAGCCTCTGGGTAAGTCATGTAAGAAGCCTGACACCACCCTTCAGTAAAGTTTATTCAGGCAATCCTCTTGTTAAGAGGCTTTTTAAGGAAGCTGGCAAGGAAGTAGCAACACCTCCTCTCTTTAACAGAAAGGAGTTTTCAGGGACTGAAATCAGAAGGAGGATTCTATCGGGAGAGTCATGGGAAGAGCTTGTGCCCGAAGCGGTTGTGAAGGTTATAGGGGAAGTAAAGGGCAGGGATAGAATTGAAGAGCTTGCCCTTGGAGATATGTGACTTTTTTCAAAACAGGGGTGGGGAATGAGTGGCAATGAGGACTAAAGGCTCTTTTGAAGTATTTTTAATTCCATGCTCTATGCCATGAGGAACAAATATATAATCTCCTGCTCTGACCTCCTTCTCCTCACCTGCAAAGCTACCTGTACCATTTCCTGAGAGTATATATATGGAATCTCCCTCCTTATTGTGCACATGAATGGGTGCTTCATTCCCTGGAGCTATTTTAAGGATGGAGACACTTATTGAATTTTCAGATTCAGCACCTGTAAGAAGTTTCGCGATTCTAACACCTTTGAATTTTGGATGTTCTTCAAACTTTCTTTCGTCATTAAAATCATGTTTCACAGCTATCCCTCCTAACCAAGAGCTTTTCTCGCCTTTGCGATCCTCATAATCATTTCATGAGCAAGCTCTTTCTCAACATCAAGAAGTTTTTCAGTATCGAGGAGCATATATTTCAGGTAGGGCTTGAGTCTTACCATCATTTCCAGAGCCTCTTTATCTTTCTGCCGTGGTTCTATATCAAGATACTCATAAATATACTCGACATCCCTGCGCACAAGCTTCATGGCATATTCTGGCAGAAAACTTTCTACTACTCCAAGGTTAAGAAATCCTGCTGCAAATTCCATGTCCTCTTTTATGCTTGGATAAAAATCAAAGAAAATATCAAGTTTTCCTTTCCTGTCAAGGGCTTTCAAACCCCTTCCTGTGCCTATAAACTCTGGAGGAAGCCCAATTGTATATAGAGCACCTGTGAATTTTATTGCTCTCGGAAGTTCTGGAAGCTTATCAATCTGAAGCCTCTGAAGTTCGAGGGCAAGCTCTCTGTCTTCAATAAGAGAGGCAATTTTTGATGGCATTGGAACTTCTCTGGCATAGCCGAGTGCTCCCTTTCTGGCAAGTCTGTCTCTCCTGTCAGGCATGAGGTCGGAAACTCTTAGCAGTCCTGAATAATCAATATAGTAGAAGCTGAGAAGATATTCTCTGACAAAGGTAGCTATAGTATAGGTAATTTCTTTCCTGTCTTCTTCTGAATAGCTCAGAGGTTTTGCTTTTGGAAGGGATGTTTTAAGTTTCTTTACAACACCTTTTGTTGCTTCTATGCCATGGTCATAGCGTAGGGCTGACTGCACTGTCAGTGTTCTTATTCCCGAATACTCTTTTATCAGGTTATCAAGATTCTCTGGAGAGGCATGCCCTCTGAAGGGTAATGTGCCTGCACCTAGTATCGGGCTTATTTCAAAGCCTATATCTTCTCCAGCTCTATAGGCCTCTGATATGGCAACTTTACATGAAAGAGAAGCTGCAACATGTCCATAGGAGAGGGCAGGGTCACTTCTTCCTATTAAAAGTCTGAATACCTCGGGTAGTGGCACTATCTCCTTAACCTTTTCGGAATAGTCTTTCAGCAAATTTCCAACTGTTAATAGCTCCGGAACTTCTTCTATAAGGGGAATAAGTTCAAACTCTTCTGGGGGTATTTCAATGCCAAGTTCTCTTTCAGCCAGACCTGCCACGTCAAGCATTCTCTTTCTTGCTCCGACAAGCTCATCAGCCTCAGCAGACATGGGATGTATAACTTCAACCACACTCAGGTGGTCATAGCTTTCACTACCCTTATACTGAGCTTCCATAATACTCATAAGAGCCATAAGCTGTCTGAAAACATTCTCCATTGAAGCAGAGGGCATCCTTGGAGTGATAAAAACATCTTTGCCTGGCTCAAGACCGGCATCTATTACTTCGCCCACTACCTGGGCAGTCTGGTGGTAGGGTGTGAGCTTACCCTCATAGTCCACCATATATTCATCAAACCCATACTCTGTAAAGCATTCACGAGCTTCTTCTGGCTCTTCCTGAACAGGTACATATTTAACCGCTGAGTCAGGGTGCTGGGTAGCCATAGCTGCCGGAATCTTTCTCATGGTTTTCCCCCTTCGTATTCTTCAGTATAGAATTTTCTTAGTTCTGCCACATCATCTTCGCTGATAACATTGATTTTCCCTAGAACCCTGCCAAAAATAGTTGCTTCGGCTGCTCTTTCAACCACAACACACACTTTGAAGGCTTCTTTCAGACTTCTACCTATACATACAGTACCATGATTGGCAAGGAAAACAGCTTTTTTATTTCCAAGAGTTTTGACAGCTTTTTCTGCAAGTTCCCATGTACCGGCCTTTGCATATGCTGTACAGTCAACACTTCCGCCCACCACCTGTGCGAGTTCTTCAAGGACAGGAGGTAAAGATTTACCGGCTATGGCAAAGGCACAGGCAAAGGTTGAGTGAGTATGTACTACGGCTTTGACATCTTTTTTATTTCTGTAGATTTCAGCATGAAGTTTTAGCTCGGTGGATGGCTTTCTTCTGCCTTCAAAGCTGAGGTCTGAATTTACTTCAACTATATCCTCAGGTTGAAGGGTGTCATAGTCAATCCCGCTGGGAGTTATAAAAAACTTATCTTCATCAATTCTTCCACTGACATTTCCCCAGGTAGAAGTAGTCAAACCCAGAACTGAAAGTTTTCTGGCTGTCTTAATTATTTCCTTTCTAAGTTCTGGGTTCTGCATAGCTTATATAAAAATTACAACAATTAAAAATATTTCAGACATTTGTCTATGATTATAACCAAATCGAGAAGTGTTTCAGATTTCAGGATACAACATAACCATAGCGTCAATCCTCTTTTGGATTTTTTCCGTTATTTCAGAGAACAATCACTCATGTAGTCCCTTTATTTCCAGGACGGTATGAATTCTGATTTCACAAATTTCTGTAGTGTAGAAACCTTTTTATATGTGG
>VAOY01031603.1_pt1 | contig 13951 bp, 11 predicted proteins | sample 3393881 | NCBI WGS metagenome assembly VAOY01 (sample SAMN08290430, study PRJNA428436) | hydrothermal vent metagenome | isolation source: Deep-sea hydrothermal vent chimney | place: Indian Ocean: Southwest Indian Ridge
AAATCGTCAAATATGTTCAATATTCTCGTGATTTTGACGAAAATTCCGCTTTATTCGGACAATTTTTCGCGACGATTCCCAAAGTCCGACAGACTGCTAGTCTGCGGCAAATCCGGCTTCATCGGCGAGCATGGTTTTCAATTTTGCCAGAGCCTGATTCTGGATCTGCCTGACGCGTTCACGGGTTCTGCCTATTTGCTGGCTGACCTCTTCAAGCGTGCGGGCGCGGCTGCCGTCCAAACCAAAACGCATTTGCAAAATTAATCTTTCGCGGCCGTCTAAATCTTCCAGTAAATCCAGAAGACGGTCAACAGATTCGACATCGCCGAGAATTTGATCGGGAGTCATTGCCTTGCGGTCGGGAATAATGTCCTGAAATTCACCGTCCTCACCCTGCTGGATAGGATCATGCAAAGAAAAAGTCCGTAAGTCCGCCAGGCGCAAACCGGCAACCGTACGTTCGCTGAAATCAAGATGTTTTGCTATTTCCGCATCAGTTGGTTCCCGTCCGAGTTCCTCAGCCAGTTTCATGCGGACTGATTTTATCTTATTGATTTTACCCGCGGATTGAACCGGGATGCGGATGGTCCGGCTTTGATTAGCGAGAGCGCGGCGCATGGATTGTTTGATCCACCAGGCGGCGTAGGAACTGAATTTAGCGCCTTTTGCCGGATCAAATTTTTCAACCGCCCGCATTAAACCAATATTTCCTTCCGAAATAAGGTCAAGCAAAGGTAAACCCAGTCCTTTGAAATCATGTGCGATTTTGACCACCAGGCGCAAATTCGCCTGGATAAGAACCGCGCGGGCCTCGTCGTGGGCGGCTACATCGTCGCCGTGAATCGCCGCCGCAAGTTCAATCTCTTCTTTTTTAGTAACCAGAGAAATTTGGCCAATGTCCTGCATATACACTTTCATTGTGTCATTTTTGCTTGCAGAACTGATTTTGGCGTTAAGAGCTTCCTGACGCGCTTTATCTTTCCCCTTTTTGGTTTGGGGAGCGGCAACTACAACAATTTTTCTGCGTCCGCGAGTTTTGGGTTTTTCAGCTTCACTTGTAGATGCTCCTTTTTTCGGAGAAGCCTTCACCGTTTTTTTCTTTACGGCTTTCGTTTTTACAGCTTCAGCTTTCACAGTTTTTGTTTTCGCGATTTTCTTTTTCGCAGCAACTTTTTTTTCTGTTGTTTTTTTATTATTTTTCGTTTCTGCCATATCTGTTTTCAATCAATTTATATATATATAATTATTTTGTTTGCTATTTACTGTTTTTTATTGTAATGTTTCAGAATGACTGTAAAAAAGGATAAAACTCAGGATACTCTCCACAAGATGCCCTCAATCCATATAAACGCTTAATAATTACGGCACAGACAGTCATTAAGATAACAAATATAGCAATAAATTAAACAAAAAGCAAGTTAAAACTTATGGAATGGCGAAAAAAAATAAAAGAATGGTTAAGTGCCGGGCTTTTCATTTATGATTTAGTACAAAACGTTGATGAAGCGGTATTGGCTCCTCTGATTTTGCGCCAGGCGATGGCTTGCAAAAATAAACCTTTATTGGTTGTGCTGCCCGTTTTAAGTCAGGCGGACCGGGTTAATGCTGAGATCGCGGTTTGGTTATCTGAGTTTGATTTACCTTTGAAAACTCTTTATTTGGCAGAAACGCATATCGGGAATATTTTCAATCCCGTCAGTGAGACTTTGCGGGCCAGGGTCTTACATGAAATGCTTAATGGTGAGTTTGATTTAATTATCGGCAGCGCAATGTCTTTTGCCGCGACCGTGCCGCGGCCGGAACGGCTCAGAGAGAGAGAATTGTTATTGACAAACGGCATGTTTATTTCTTTTGACGGCTTACTGGGGAAACTGCTTGACTTGGATTACGACGATGAATTTGAAGTAAATGTCGAGGGTGAATTTTCCCGCCGCGGCGGTATTATCGACATATTTTCTCCGCATTGTGATTATCCGGCTCGAATCGAATTCTGGGGCGATCAGATTGAATCGATTCGTTCGTTCAGCCCGGAAACCCAACGTTCCACGGGACAGCTTGACGAGTATCTGATAATCAGCCGTGCCGGCTTAGGCGAAGAAGGCGATGAATTTGATTTTTATGATTTCACCAGGGATCTGGATTGTTCGCTCCTGACGGTATTTTATGATCAATGTTATGAACATTTGAAAAAATACACCAGCGAATATGAAGAAGAACGTTTTGAAGCGCAGGTCGCGTCCTTTAAACCGGATCGACTGGTCAAGTTCCTGGATGTCACCGAAGATTCCAGTTCGGGCAAAGCAACAGTCGCGGAATGTTTTCCGGCAGTGGCTCATTTGAAATCCGAATTGCCGCAGGAAGCGCTCACCGGCGGCATGGAAATGCTGCGGGAAATGATAGCCCGGCAATTATTTCAATGGATAGATACCGGCTATGCGGTGAGTTTGCTGGGTTTGGACGAAGGCGCGCGGCGGCATATTCATAATTGGTGTGATGAATTTAAACTGGATTTTGACAAAATAACGCTTGATACGGGCAATTTGCCCGGCGGACTCATCTTCCCCGGACAAAAAACTGTTTTTTTAACAGAGCGCGAACTTTTTACCGCGGACATTTTCCGTAAAAAATCATCCCTGCCGCCGGCAAAAGAAACGAAAGTCCGTCTGGTGGAGGAAGAAATTGCGGCCTGTGCGGATTTGGACGAAGGCGATTACGCTGTGCATTTAGTGCATGGTATCGGCAGATTTACCGGTATTCGTGAAATGACTTTGCGTGGAATCACGCGCGAGCTGATGGTATTGGAATACCGGGACAACGCGCAATTGTATGTTCCTTTGTATCAGGCGGGCCTGGTTTCCCGTTATATCGGCTCACAGGCGAAAGTCACCGTGGATAAGCTGGGCGGACAGCGCTGGATAAAAACGAAAATAGGAACCGCGCGGTCAATTCGGGATTTTGCCGCGGATCTGCTGCATTTTCAGGCAATGCGGGATGCTTCCGGGGGAATTACTTTCGGGGGCGATGATTTAGAACAGCGAATATTCGAAGACGCTTTTCCTTTTGAGCCGACCGCCGACCAGGCGCGGGCAATCGAGGAAGTCAAAGCCGACATGGAGAAAAGCCGTCCAATGGATCGTTTGCTGTGCGGGGATGTCGGTTACGGGAAGACTGAAGTCGCTATTCGCATGGCATTCAAAGCGGTCAGTGCCGGTTATCAGGTAATGTTCCTGGCGCCGACAACAATTCTGGTGCAGCAGCATTATTACAGTTTGCTGGAGCGTTTTGCCGAATATCCTTATACCATTGAAATGCTCAGCCGTTTCCGGAGCAAAGCGGAGCAGAAGCGGATCCTCGCGAAAGTGAAAAGCGGCGGAGTTGATATTGTCATTGGAACCCACCGCTTGTTTCAGGATGATGTTCATTTCGACAAACTGGGTTTAGTGATTGTCGATGAGGAACAGCGTTTCGGGGTGAAACACAAGGAAAAAATAAAACGTTTTCGTGCGTCTGTGGATGTTTTGACGATGTCGGCAACGCCGATACCGCGAACTTTGTATATGGCGATGGTCGGAGCGCGGGATTTAAGTACGATTATGACCGCGCCGGGGGCCCGTTTGCCGATAAAGACCAGCGTTTCCCCCTATGATGAAAATTTCATTTGCGAATGCATCACTAATGAAGTCAAACGCGGCGGACAAGTGTTTTTCATCCATAACCGCGTAAAAAGTATTGATTCAGTGCTGGATAAATTTGCAAAACTGCTGCCGGATGTCCGTTTTGCAGCCGGGCACGGGCAGATGCGTGAAAATGATTTGGAAGAAGTTATGGCCCGGTTTCTGGCGGGTACGGTTGACGTATTGATATGTACGACGATTATCGAATCAGGTTTGGACATAGCGAACGCGAACACAATTATCATTGAACGGGCGGACCGTTTCGGGCTGGCTGAATTGTACCAGCTTCGCGGCCGGATCGGCCGCTGGAACCGGCAGGCCTACGCGTATTTGCTGCTGCCCAAACACAATATTGTCAGTTCGGACGCCAGAAAACGTTTGAGCGCGATCAGGCGTTATACGCATCTCGGGGCGGGTTTCCGGCTGGCCCTGCGGGATTTGGAGATCCGCGGCGCCGGCAACCTCCTGGGCGCGGAGCAAAGCGGGCATATTAATGCGGTCGGTTTTGACTTATATTGTCAGCTGCTGAGTTTGGAAATAGCGAAACTGAAAGGCAGGGAAGTCGAATTTTTACCTGAAGTCGACATAAATATTGATTTTATCCACTTTGCGCATGAAGCTCCTGATGGTTCGCTGGCGGCCGGGTTCCCGCCGGAATTCATTCCCAGCGAACGCTTGAGAGTCGATGCCTACCGCCGTTTGGCAAGGCTTGGTTCAGAAAGCAAAATAGAGGAATTCCGCGAGGAACTGGAAGACCGTTACGGGAATTTACCCGAACCGGCCAAAAATATGCTGAAGGTGACTTTAGTCAAAATTTTTGCCGCCAGGCAAGCCTATACCGCAGTACATGTGGAGGACGGAAAAGTTTTTTTCCGGACTTCACGCAAAGTTTATCGCCGCAACGGTATTTTACCGACAATAAACTACAGAAATTCGCCGCTGATCCGTTTAAACAATCTACTCGACATCGCCAGACTGCTCTGCCCGATAGACGAAGTAAACTAAAGTTTGGCCTTTGTCCCCGGCGCTGTCAGTCCAGTTTCTCTGTTATCGCATCTTTATATTTCCTGGCTATTGCCAAAGCGAGATCAGCACGTTGTTCAGGACTTAGTTTATTAATCATGCCAATTATCCTGCCTTCTATACCCTTTTTGCCGCCGGTTCCCAAAAAGTCTATCTGCATATTCGGAAAAATCTTTTGCAAAGTTTCAAGTTTTATAGCTCCACAAACATTATCTTTGTTCTTGATATTATTGATGTGAGCTCTGCCTACTCCAGAACGCCGACTCAGTTCTATTTCTGAACCAGCTTCTTTTATTACCAGTCGAATTGCTTTTTTTAATTTTTTCTCAATCATTTTAAGTACCCTAAATTTTACATTATATATCCCAGAGAATACAAAAAAACAATAAAACACTACGGAAAACACTTGAAACTGCATTCTGTAGGATGTATTTGTATTCCATAAACAACAGAATTTGGGAGAAAATCAACTTTTAAAAAAGTCATCCATTGCTGAAAACTAATGACTTTGGGGAGTTTTTAAAAGATGCTTAATCAAGATCAAATCGAAAAAGCCACTGTCGAGGAGCTTCAAAGTCAATTAAAATTTTTCCGGCGTGATATCCGACACGCGGAATCATGGCTGCGGGAGCTTAAACACGCAGAAAGAGTTTTAAAGAGAGCTTTGCGCTTAAAGCTGAAAGCTATGGAGGAACGGGAAAAAAATATGACAGCTTTAAAAAAACAAATTTTAAAATGTGGACTGAAGCAGAAAACTTTAGCGAAAAAACTCGGAATCAGTGATGCCGCGGTATCGCTCCAAATCAAAACCGGAATCAAAATGGTGAAGGTAGCGGCAAAATACGGCAAAGCAATGAATTGCGACCCGCATTTACTTCTGGATTTTTAACAAGGCGCTAATACCGATTTGCAATCTGAGAGATAGTAAAAACTGAGAAACCTCGTTGAGGTTTTATAATTGATACTATCCGTCAGGTGGCGGCGGCAAAGCCCTTCAGTTGTTCGGTTAATTTTCTCCCCAGGCCACGGGCAAGTTCTATTTTATCAGGCTGCTTTGACAGACTCGGCACGATTTCCGGAGTAATCTTGGTTCCGGCGCCAAAGAACATATGTATCGCTCCGGCCTTGCAGGTTTCCCCATAGCCGCAAGTGAAACAACTGGCCGCTCCTTGAGCTGAAATTTCTCCAACGCACTCAATCTGGTTATATTCAAAAAAAGTTTTGATGTTATCGACTACCGGAGCGCCGGAACTTCCGCCAATTCCTACTGCAACTGCCAGTTTCCCGGCAACAGCTTTGCCGTCACGATGCCGGAACTGATAGAAGCGTTCCAGAAAACAGTGCGCCAGTCCATTCAGCATAGAATAGTAATTCGGAGCTCCCACCACATACGCGTCGGCATCAACAATTTTTTGCCGTAAGCCCTGCATATCATCTTTTACCTTGCATACATTATCGCGAACACATTCCATACAGGCAGTGCATGCTCCGATTTTCATTCCGGCAAGGGATATGAATTCTGTTTCCGCCACAACCGTTCCAAGTACTTCTTTAACTAATAATTCAGTTGCATGGTTTTTCCTTGGACTGCATGATATTCCCAGTACTTTCATTTTGCCTCCCCTTTTTTGTTTGTAAGTTCTGTCAAAAGTTTTGACTTTATTTTCTATTTATCTTGTTCTTATTTATATATTTATGATGATAGTTTTTCTTTCCGCTGTTTTTGCGCGAAAAATTTCATTTAGAAAAATGTATTTTTTATCAATGTAGCTCAAGCGTCCCGCTTGAGAATATTCACAAGCGAGACGGTTGACTTTCGCTATGCTCAGTCTCAGCCTCCGCAAAGTGTGCTACATTATCAAACAAGCTGAAAAAACAATAATATTGTTTTTTCAGAACACTTGCTGTTCATTTTCTGCTTAAAAATATAGATGATCTGATAAAAAGCAACTTTAAAGCTATTTTTTGAAACCTGAAAATAGATTTAAGTATTTTTAATCCTTTCTTCACAATTTACTATAAATCAAATAAGCTTAAAAACAAGTTAAAAATCCCCCGAAAGCTGAAAAGCTGAAAAAGGCGTCAAAAAATGGCTCTAAGGAGCCGTTCAAAAATAACCTTTACATCTCCGCAATTCTCCCGGATGCCTTTGTGTTTGTCGATTCGTTACATACCTTCGGGGTATTTGTAAACAAATCAATCATCACTCAAGCAAAAAAAGCTCATTCGTTTCAATAATAAAAAGAATAGGTGTTTTTTCTTCCATGTTTCTGACATTATTAAAAAAATATTCTTTATGGTTTCATATCTTTTTAATGCTGTAATCATACTAAAATAGTATACTATTCTACTGTAATCCTTTTTTTTATTGAAAAAAATATATTTTCTAGTTGACTTTACTTAAATCAGGAGTATAATCTAGCTTGTAAAAAGAAAGAACAATGTTCTATAAGCACTAATTCATACAAAAATAATATGGATTAATAAATCAGGAAATTATAAATGGATGTTAATGAAATAATACGGAAACAGGATTTTCCGGAAGGAAAAAGCGCGGAAGATATTCTGGTATGGACAAATGAAACTCTGGGAAAGGATGTGGTATTCGCGTCTTCCCTCGGGGCGGAGGACCAGGTGATTTTTGCCATGATCAGCAGGCTTGGACTGGATATTCCGGTTTTCACCCTTGATACCGGCAGAGTATTCCAGGAGACTTACGATCTGATTGCTGAAACGGAAAAGAAATATAATAAAAAGATTGAGATTTTCTTTCCGAAGCATGAGGCAGTGGAAAAAATGATTAATAAACACGGAATTAATTTGTTTTATGAAAGCAGCGAGCTTAGAAAAAAATGCTGTCATGTAAGGAAGCTTGAGCCCTTGTCAAGAGCCTTGAAGCCTTACAAGGCCTGGATTTGCGGCTTGCGTCGTGAGCAGGCGCCCACTCGTTCAGAAGTAAAAGTTATTGATTTTGACGCTAATGGAAAAATTAAGATTAATCCGCTTATAAACTGGACGGAAAAAGAAATTTGGGATTATATAAAAGAATACGGCGTACCCTATAACAAACTGCATGACCGGGGCTTTTTGAGCATCGGCTGCGCCTGTTGCACCAGGGCGGTCGCTCCAGGTGAACACGTCAGGAGCGGACGCTGGTGGTGGGAGGACCCGGAGCAGAAAGAGTGCGGACTGCATCTGGTAAACGGTAAACTTGTCAGAAAAAAATGATTTTATCACGAAATAAAAGAATAAACAAAAATTCACGAGGAAAAAATGACTGAATATAATTTGAGCCAGTTAAAACAGCTGGAGGCGGAAAGCATTCGTATATTCCGGGATGCGGTCAGCCAGTTTGACAACCCGATACTTCTGTATTCGATCGGCAAGGATTCTTCCGTGCTGGTCCGGCTGGCGCAGAAAGCATTTTATCCGGGGAAACTCCCGTTTAAACTGCTGCATATTGATTCCACCTGGAAATTCAGGGAAATGATTCAGTTCCGGGATGAGTTCTGTGCCAAAGCGGGTCTGGAGCTGATTGTGCGCCACAACCGGGAAGGCAAGGCCGCCGGGGTGAATCCTTTCGATTACGGAAGCCGCAAATATACTGACATTATGAAGACTCACGCTTTGCTGCAGGCGCTTGATGAAGGCAAATATGATGTCGCCTTCGGCGGGGCAAGGCGGGATGAGGAAAAATCCCGGGCAAAAGAGAGAATTTACTCTTTCCGCGACCGGCATCACCAGTGGGACCCGAAAAACCAGCGTCCTGAACTCTGGTCGCTGTATAACGGTAAAGTCAATACCGGGGAAAGCGTCCGGGTATTTCCCTTGTCGAACTGGACCGAAGCTGATATATGGCAATACATCCGGCTGGAGAAAATAGCCCTGGTTCCATTGTATTTCGCCAAAAAGCGCCCGGTAGTTGAGCGGGACGGGACGCTTATAATGGTTGACGACGAACGGATGCGGCTGGAACCGGGGGAAAAACCGCTAATGAAGTCCGTCCGCTTCCGTACTCTCGGCTGTTATCCTCTGACCGGCGCGATAGAGTCCACGGCGACAACTATTGAAGAGATTGTCGAGGAAACGCTGCAAACCAGAGTCAGCGAAAGATCGACACGGGTGATTGACCGTGACGGCGACTCTTCCATGGAACAAAAAAAACGGGAAGGATATTTCTAAAATGGATATTGATAAATTTCTTAATCAGAACGAAAAGAAAGACCTGCTGCGCTTTATAACCTGCGGAGCGGTTGACGACGGCAAGTCCACCTTGATCGGGCGTTTGCTTTATGACAGCAAGTTGATTTTCGAGGATCAGCTGCAGGCGCTTCACACGGACAGTGAGAAGGTCGGCACCACCCGGGGGACTGGGGAAGTGGATTATGCCCTGCTGCTCGACGGTTTGAAAGCCGAACGGGAGCAGGGGATTACTATTGATGTGGCGTACCGCTATTTTTCCACTCCCAAACGCAAATTCATCATTGCCGACACTCCGGGACATGAAGAATACACCCGTAATATGGCGACCGGGGCGTCAACCGCCAATCTGGCCGTAATCCTGATTGACGCCAGAACCGGAGTCATAACCCAGACCCGGCGGCACGCGTTTATTGCCTCATTGCTCGGCATCAAACATATTGTTGTCGCGGTGAATAAAATGGACCTGGTGGATTATTCCGAAGAGCTTTTCCATAATATCCGGCAGGATTTCTCTGATTTCATACAACAACTGGAGGCGCCGGAGGTAAAATATATACCTTTGTCCGCGCTGAAAGGCGATAATGTTGTAGACAAATCCGACAATATGCCGTGGTACAAAGGGATACCTTTGCTCGAAACTCTTGAAAGCGTCAACATTTTCGATGACCGGAATTTTTCCGATTTCCGTTTTCCGGTGCAGTACGTAATCCGGCCGCATCTGGATTTTCGCGGCTTCGCGGGAACGGTGGTTTCCGGGGTTGTCGCGGTCGGCGACACGGTTAAAGTGCTGCCTTCGCGTAAAGAGTCGAAAATCAAAAATATTGTTACCGCCGACGGCGACCTGACTGAGGCGTTCGCGCCGCAGGCCGTAGCCATTGAGCTGGAAGATGAAATCGACGTCAGCAGCGGAGATATGATCGTTCACGCCAATAATCAGCCGAAAAGCTCGAAGCATTTTGAAGCGGTGATAATCTGGATGAATGAAAAAGCGCTTAACATCTCGCGGGAGTATCTTATACGGCACAACGGCAGAAACGTCAAAAGCAGGCTGGACAATATTATTTACAGTATTGATGTAAATACTCTGCAAAAACAAAATGTCGATAAACTGCAGATGAATGAAATCGGCAGGGTGGCGGTTTCGACGACTCAAGCCTTGTATTATGATGCTTATTCAAAAAATCGCGAGACGGGGAGCCTGATAGTCATTGATCCCGTTACTAATGTAACCATCGCCGCGGGCATGATTACTGAAACCCAGTCTTTCGACCGCAATTCAGGAGCTGAAGCCGACAGTCTGCAGAAACATGTTGACCGCCGTGAATTTTCGTGGGAAACCGGATTGATTGACAGCAAAGCGCGGATGTTGAGAAATCATCACCGGGGCAAAACGCTGCTTATTGCCGGGAGCCGTGATTCCGGCATTAATGAAATCGCGAAAAAACTTGAACTGCAGTTGTTCAAGCTGAATATGAATTCATACTATCTTGGACTGTCAAACCTGGTAAGCGGCCTTGATGCCGATATCAATAATGATTTCTGGGACCGGGATGAACATATCAGGCGGATCGGCGAACTTGCCAGAATAATGACCGATGCCGGATTGATATTCATAACGACAATCAGCGACGCGGACGATTACGACGCGCAGCGCTTGAAACTGCTTAACTCGCCCAACGAACTGCTGGTAGTCAGCGTCGGCGACAAGCAACTGAAGAAATACGCGGCCGACATCAGTTTGGAAAGTAATCCCGATATCCGGAAGGCCCTGGAGCAAATCATGCTTTTGCTGTCCGCGAAGAGCGTTATTCCCGAATATTGCATATAAAACAAATCAGTATATATTATTAATTCGCCCTCAAAGGACTTTTTTTGTATGGAAATCAAACTGAAAAATAAATATTTGGAATTGCGGGAAAGCGTTAATGCTTATTTGGCTGGAAAGCTGTCTCCCGCGGACTTAAAGCATTGCACGGCGCCGCTTGGGATTTACCAGCAGCGTAATGAGCTTTTCATGGCCAGAACCCGTATTACGGGTGGGCATATTACCGTCGCGGAACTACGTGAAATCGCCGGCATCATTGATGAGAATGATATTGCATATCTGCATTTGTCAAGCCGTCAGGATATTCAGCTTCACGATGTGTCGCCTGAAAATCTTTACAAAACGGTGCATAGCTGTACAGAAGCCGGTTTACCGTTTAAAGGCGGCGGCGGCAATACTTTCAGGAATATCGCGGTATCCCCGGACAGCGGAATTGCGCCGGACAGTGTTTTCGATGTTATTCCCTGCGCCAAGAGCATGAGCGATATAATTTTCAAATGGGACAAGGCTTTTGAACTGCCGAGAAAATTAAAAATTGGTTTCGCAAGTTCAGAAAAAGATGAGTTCATGGCGGCAATTCAGGATCTGGGTTTTGTTGCCGTAATCGTGAACGGCAAACGCGGGTTCAAGGTATATGGCGGCGGCGGCATGGGAAACGCAAGTTCTCCGGGGATAAAACTTTTTGATTTTATTGCCGGTGACGAAGTCCCGGGATGCACCCTGGCCATGACCGAACTTTTTTATGATCACGGCGACCGCAAAAATCGTAACACGGCAAGAATAAGGTTTATCCTGCAGCGCCTCGGCAAAGAAAAATTCCTTGAATTGTTTAATAAGTATTTCGACAAGGCGCGTTTTGAGGTTCCGGGTTTTCCTGCGTGGAAATTTGACCTTGAAGGAGAGGCCGCGAAGCTGAAAAAATTTCCGGAACAGGCGCTAAATGACGTTTTATATCAAAACTGGCTCAAATACGCCGTTTCCGCCACCTGTTTCGGCGACGACGTTGTTTCGGCCAGGATTTTTGTCCCCGGCGGCAATTTGAATGCCGGGCAGTTGAGAAAGCTTGCCGGCGCGGCTGATTTGTGTGGCTGTTCCTTTGTGCGTTTGACGCCCGGCCAGGATATTTTACTGCCGCTGGTTCATCGTTCGGCCTTGCCGGAGCTGTACAAATTTTTGCAAAACGAACTGCCGGATATTGATCTGACTTTGCAGTCTTTCAAGGGTCATATCAATTCCTGCGTCGGAGCGGCCGTCTGTAAAATCGGCATCCTTGATTCGCCCTCGCTGGGGAAAGATATTGGCGCCGGGCTTGACGAATATTTCAGCGGCAAAATTGATTTCAGGGGCGAAGTCGCCGCAAAAGTCCTGGACATGATAAAGATATCCGGATGTCCGAATTCCTGCGCGGGACATCCGGCGGCACGGATCGGAATGCAGGGCCGGAAGAAGAAAATTGACGGTAAACTTGAAGCAGTGTACAAAATATTTGTAAAAACGGACAGCAAGGCGTTTGCGCTCGCGGAAGCTGAAGACCACTTTGTAAAAGCAAACGACGTCCCCGGCAGGGTGCTGGAACTGGTAAAACAGAATTTGCGGGACTTTTCAGGATAACAAAAAGAGATAATCATGAAGGTATCCACACGTACAAGATACGGCTTACGGCTCCTTGTCTGCCTGGCCGGCAATGAGCCGCATGTCCTTGCCCAGGTTAAAGAGATTGCAAAACGTGAAAGTATTCCCGCAAAATATCTTGAGCAAATTATCAGGCCGCTGAAAAAAGCGGGGATGCTGAAAGTTGTCAGGGGCTCCAGAGGCGGCTACTTTATGGGGCGCAGCCCGGAAAGCATAATGGTTAAGGAGGTCTTCGAGCTTCTCGAAGACGGAACTCATTTGATTCACTGTATGAAAAACGAAGTTGTCTGTGAACACCAGGAAGCCTGTTCCACTTATGATTTCTGGAATAATTTCAATAAAGTCATCGACGACTACCTTGAAGGCGTCAGCATTGCGGACATGGTAAAAATGCAGCGGGAAAAATGTAAAAAACTTATGTTTTATATTTAATCATTGACTATCCACCTTTAACGAAATGAACAGCAAGTGTTCTGAAAAAACAATAATATTGTTTTTTCAGCTTGTTTGATAATTAGAAAGTGTATAATGTAGCTCAAGCGTCCCGCTTGAGAATATTCACAAGCGGGACGCTTGACTTTCGCTCTGCTCAGTCTCAGCCTCCGCAAAGTGTGCTACATTGATTGAAAATACACTTTTCTGAATGAAATTTTCGCGCAAAACAGGGGAAAAAACTCTATTTTGCAATAAATACTTAATACTCAATACGATAGAGTGTTATTTAAATAATTTGACAGTAACGATAAATATGGAATGGAAAAATAATGGCTGATTCACCCGGATTTCCGCATCTCAGGCTGCGTCGTCTGCGCCGTAATGACGCAGTCAGAAATATGCTCGCCGCTCCTCTTCCCGGTGTTTGTTGTTGAAGGCAAAGCTGTCAGGCAGGCAATTGCCGCCATGCCCGGACAGTTCCGTTATTCGATCGACACCCTGACGGAAGCGGTTGGGGAAGTCATGGCAACGGGGATTAAATCCATTATGTTATTCGGCGTTGTCAGCGATAAAAGAAAGAGCAAAACCGCGGAATACGCCTGGAATCCGGAAGGACTGGTGCAGCGGGCCGTTTATGAACTCAAAAAAACATATCCCGGCTTACTGATATTTACTGATGTCTGCGTTTGTGAATATTCGATGCTGATAGCGACCGCCCGCAATGACTGGGGTGATTTGAAAACACTGGTGCGCGAATCAATTTTCGCTCTTTCCCGCGCCGGCAGCGATATCATTATTTCATACTGGGCAAACCAGTACGATCAATTTATTAAAGACTGAACATCGAACATCGAACATCGAACATCGAACGTCGAATGAAAGAATACACAGGTATACCGTAGAAAATAAAAAAATCAAATTCTCAAGTCATTTCCAATATTTTTCTTGCTTTTATATGATTTACCAACTAGTGTCATGTAAAGGATTAATTGTCGGTTTTTGCGCCTCTGGGGACAGAGGCGGCTACATCTTTTAAATCTAAGGCGATGTAGCCACGGCTGTCCCTAGCAGCCTGTCGGACTTATGGATAATCTGCTGCAAAACTGCCGAATTTTGCTGAGATTTCCATCAAAATCGTCAAATATGTTCAATATTCTCG
>VAOY01024462.1_pt1 | contig 13938 bp, 9 predicted proteins | sample 3393881 | NCBI WGS metagenome assembly VAOY01 (sample SAMN08290430, study PRJNA428436) | hydrothermal vent metagenome | isolation source: Deep-sea hydrothermal vent chimney | place: Indian Ocean: Southwest Indian Ridge
AGAAAAAAATATTTCAAGTAGAAATGGAGAAAAATATTGATTTATTCAGAAAAAAGGCTGATTACATTTTTTGACCTGCAAGGCGACTGACCGATTACGTTTATTTTTTAATTGCCTATTGACAATGTCTGGTTTTTAAACTATAATATTGGTACAGATTGGTTCAGTACCAAAAATAAAACATAAGGAACTATATTTTGAGTAATGAAGAAATAATCAGATACTTTAACATTGATCATAACAGTAAAATAACGTTGATTGCACAGTTTAAACAGTGTTTAAGTAAATTTATTATAGATGCTGATGCCGGTACAAGGATTCCACCAGAACGGAAGATTTCAGAAGTTCTAAAGTTAGCTCGAGGGACAATACGCAATGCCATGCAGGAGTTTCTTGATAGTGGTCAAATAAGTCGAAACGGACGACGTGGAACTTTTGTTGCAGAAAAAAAAACAGCTCAAATTTTTCAGGATATTCACCCGATGGCCATAGGGCTTTCTACAATTGACGTTACTTGCAATTTGAAGCTTCTGCTGCATGAAAATATTCCATATCAGAAGAAGTTCTGGAATAAAGTAGTTACTGGTTTCAATAATTCTCGGCATCTTGGCAGGGTTGAAATCGACTGGTTGCCTAATCACATCCACGAGCATAATATGGAGAAGTATTTACAGGATAATCAATTCGATATTGTTCAAGTTCAAGTAAAGCAAAGCATGTTGAGTTTGGGGCAAACTGTACCTGATAAACTTCAGAATAAACTCAAGGGTGAAGACTTTCAACTTGAGCTCTATAATGGAGATACGGATATGATGCTTAGTCGTATTGTCCCGATACACCAATGCAGGCCTTTGGTTTTTTGGAATGATGACATGGCACAACAAATCGGATTGAAAAATATTCGTTCACGGCTTAGAAACGGTAAAATGTTTGAGCTTTTTGCAGAGGCGATTGAAAAATTGCCGGAAGATATATTTGCCTCCGGACATGTTTGGGATATCCCGGCAATGCAGGGAATTCCCCATAAGCTATCTGACGATAAAATAGAGCAGGAAGTTCTAGCTGAATTCTCCAGTTTCATGTCTTATGTCGGCAGGGAAAGAATGTTTATGACGAGTCATCAGGGGGCATTTGGTGACGTTAAGAATTTTATTGAGGGAAAACAACTTTTTCTTAATCAATCACCCACTCATCTGTTTCTATATGATATACAAACTGATTTTAAAATAAGAGCAGAACTCTTTCCAGTGCCATCCGGGAATGTTGCTTATGCCGCCGCAATGGGGCTCTGTGTCGCAAAGAATGCCTCCAACCCGAAGCTGGCTTTTGAGTTCATTGAATATGTACTGTCAGATGAAATTCAACAACTTGTGGCAAAAGATAAATTGAGCATGCCATATCGTCGCAGTGCATTAAATAGTTTTGCCAAAGCAGTAGGCGTTGAGCCAGAGTTATTAAACAAATCGAACAGTTGCATTAGAGTGGAATTGGAAAAAGACACTGTTCTGATCAAATATTTCCAGATGATGGTTCATTTCTCCCGCGAGGAACTGTATGATATCCTTCATGGTAAACGAGATGCGTATGAGTGTACAGCATCTTTTATGAATAAATGGTATAACATTATAGTGTGAAAAACAAGGAGGGAACCATATAAACTATGCTATTCGATATAAATATCAAACATTAACGCAAATGAACTGAATGGTTCGAAAACAGGAGAAGAAAAAATGAAACCACATCAAAATGCGAAGCTTAAAAAAAGTCGTAAATTGTTCAATTTTACACTCATTGAACTCCTCGTCGTGATCGCTATCATAGCAATCCTCGCAAGTATGCTTTTGCCGGCTTTAGCAAAGGCTAGAGAGACGGCAAAAAAAATAAGTTGCACTTCAAATCTCAAACAGCTCGGTATAGCTAACGTTTTTTACATGGATGACAATGATGATTATATGCCGGCTTCTAATGTCACTGCAGCAGCTAACGGCTGTTATGATGTCTGGGTAACTCCTTACAATGAGTATCTAAATGTAAAAGGCAAAAAAAAAAATACTGCTTTAATATGCCCTTCTGATGTAGATCCTTTACTAAGCCGGGGATTTTATGTAAGTTACATGCCTAATATGATGGGTTATCGCTACATAAATGATCCGACATTAAAACTATATAAAAGTGGCAGTGTCAAAAAGCCAAGCGTTTTCAATATGATGCTTGACGGCCATTCATCAGGGATTAATCCGTGCCAGACTAATCCATGGTATTATGGAATATGTTCTTCGGAAGACTTAGCATATTATCCAAATCATGAAGTGTTGTTATTACGCCACAACAGAAGAGTAAATACTTTAAAACTTGATGGCCATGTGGATGATTTTTTAGTACCCACTGCCCCGGCAAGATTTCTGCCGTATGCGTGGGCTCGTACAGGAATAAAAAATAACTAACTTACCATAAGGAAAGAACAATGCAAAAGACAAAATATTTCACATTTATCGCATTATTTTTAATTTGCTTATTTGCAGAGAGTCATCCATTTAGAGAAACCAGTCCCAGCGGAGGTAAGTACTTCTTTGGTGGACCGTATTGCTATTTGAATAATGACACGACTGCGGCGGATTTTACGTCTTACTGTCAAACGTTATCACAATATGGATTTACTATGATTCATATTGCTGTCAATAACAATCAAACCGATCCCACAATCAGTGAAGTGATTACCGCATGCCAAAACAACGGCCTGAAAATTGTATTTGAGGCAATAGATGCATATTTTTACCACGATGATACAACCAGCGAATTAGAAGCGAAAGCCGCGATAATGAACGATTTTTATAATGATTACCATTGTGGGACGGTTCGAGCGTACAATATTAAAGAGGAAGCCAAAATCGAAGATATGCCCAAGCTGAAGTCTTATGTCCAGATGATAAAAAACGAGAATCCCAATATCCCCCTTTATATGACTTTCACGAAGAGACAACCAGACAGTTTACCGTGGGCCCGGGATAATGCTATGCCATTGGTTGTTGCATCCGGCCTGCAGGCCTATTCAGATTCAGATAGATATTATCTTTGGGGTGCAAGTAGTCCATGGTTAATTGCAAAGGAGAGATTTGAACTCTCAGAAATACAAATTGTAGAGTACACAGGTGATTGGGGCCCCAATAATGTCCACCCGGTTGCCATTATTAGCGGTACCGCCTACCAAAAAACCTGTGGTAAATTTGGACTGATGAACAATTGGGATGATACATATGGCAGTGGTGGTTCAATACATTATTATAATGACCTTCTGTCGGACGCACAAGCCAACAATAATGGCTGGTCTGTGGTCGATGATACCCATTTAAACCTTTGGAGAAACTACCGCCCCCCGGAAAATGCGATGGCCAATAAGGTATGGGTTTCAGTTGCGACTGGCTATCGATCTGTATTTGCCTGGTGTGCATCACCAGGGGATATAAACCGGTCCAGTTCATGGATATATCAAACAATGTGGAGAAGTGATGCGGGTAGAAATGTTTTAGAAGAATTTGGTGACACAGTAACTGAAATGCAACAATATGGCTGGATTATCAATACAATCGCTTACAGAGCTAACTGGAACAATGTAACAACAACAACAGACCGAGTATTGATTGGTAACTTTCAATTGTTTGGTGGCTTTACCGGTAGAATATCTGTGGTCGTCAATTGTGACGTCGGGCTTTGGGATGTCAATAACGCTGAGAACTTACGCAAGGAAGATTCATTTCACATCAACAATTCTGGTAACAACATTGGTTGCGTAAGCGATAACGATTATACTCCGTTGACCAGTAGTCGGTCAATATCTCTGACCAAGGTCCCAAGTCTTTCGGGTAGTATGTGGGATGTGGCAACCGGCACAGAAATAACCAATGGCAGTATTGACATTTATCCCGGCAGAGGGAAGTTTATTTTCATTGGCAGTCAAACTGAGCTAAATGAAATAAGATCAAATTGTGGTTATTGATATTAATTACACAAACCTGAATCTGTATATACTTTTATACAGATTCAGGGAATATATAAATTGGAATACTAAAACAAAAAAATTATGAAAAATAATAATATTTTAATTTTACTCTTTAGCCGGTTAGTTACATTACTGTGTATCTTCACAAACATGTGCTTGCTAAACCAGAACCTTTTGGCTAGTCCCCGAACTCTTGACAGGGTAAAAAGTGCGGACAAAACCGATATATTAAAACTGGGCTTATGGACCTCAATAGGCCCGGGTGCCGGTGGTGGTGCAGAAAGCATAATTATCCATCCCAAGAATCCGAATATTGTTTTTTCAATGTCCGATACTGGTATCATATATAAATCAAATGACGGAGGTATAAATTGGCAACCAGCTAATAAAGGTATATACCGAAGGACCTCTCCTTTTCTTGATGTTGGTTTGCCCGCTGGGATACGCTTTCACCCTAAGCAACCAGATACGATATTTGGCTTTTTCACAGAACTCGGTTTAATTTTTAGTAAAGATGGAGGCAAATCGTGGATTTGGGACAAAACCAGAAGTGGTCCTTATGGGCGTAAAACAGAAAAAATATATGATATTTTAGTAGATCCTGCATATAAAACTAAAGTTTACTATATTACTCGTGATGGTATGTTTTATGTGAGTGATGATGGCATACATGTCAAAAAACTTGCAGAAGGTTTGGGCAAACAAACAGGAATTTGCTGGGATAAACCAAGGCTGGCTTTAGACCTTAATTCTTCCCCAAAGAAAAGAACTATTTTTGTTGCGACCAGTAAAGGTATTGCAATAAGTAAAGATGGAGGCAAATCATGGAATTTTTCCAACAAAGGTCTAACTCACAATGCAGCCCGTACTGTTATTGCGGTTAAAAAGAATAAAAAGACCGTACTTTATTGCACTCTGGCTTCATTTCAAAAACCATATCCTAAAGCAAAAGGCGGCCTGTTTATCAGTAATGACCTTGGTAAATCATGGCAACGGATTGGAAAAGGCTTGCCTGTTGCTCGTCGGAATGGTTTCGGCAAAATGGATATTAACCAAAAGAATCCAAATATTATTTATATTGGAATTGGCATGCGGATGAGTAGTAATGGAGGTATTTATAAATCTGAAGATGCAGGAAAAACATTTAAAAAAGTAAGCCATATGGTAGGACCATTACGTAATCTGGACAGTGGATATTATCCGGAAGAAGAGTCGTCAAAACCACCGTACTCAAAATATCACGTGCAATGTCTGGCCAGTGCACCGTCTGATCCTGATACAGTATATGCTTACAACGGCTGGTGGGGAATAAATAAAACTTCCGATGGCGGGAAAACCTGGGCAAATGTATCAACAGAAACACTCCCAGATGGATTTGTGCGGGGACGGGGTATGAATAATGCCTGGTCATTAGCAACTGCTATATCACCATTTGATCCAAATACTGTTTTTTTCAGCTTAACAGATGAGGGATCTTTTTTTACACAGGATGGTGGAAAATCTCTTAAACGTTTTTTGGGCTATTGGGTTTATACAGAATATGCTAATTGGTATGATATTAAAACAGGTAAAAAATGCAGACCTCGATCTCATAAGGAATTACAAGCTGTTTTTGGAAAAAAGATGAAAGCATCAATAACTGATTTTTCATTTGATCCAAAAAATAAAGATGTAATCTATATAAGTTGCGGACAAAGACAACGGCTTAAAAACGGCATGATATTAAAATATGAAATAAATAAAAATAAAATGTGGTTAATCGGTTCGTCTCTAAACGGTCTGCCTAAAAGTACTTTTAGCGGCATTATTGCCATTTCACAAAAAAACAAACAAGAGCCGCTTCTCTTAACTGCCGCTGACAGCTTTGGCGTATTCAGAAGTGAAGATGGTGGTTATTCATGGAAACCTTCTAACAATGGGATAAAAACCGGCAAGGGAAAAGCACTGCGATTTCTTCAACATCCGGTAAAGAACAATGTCATTTTTCTTATAAGCGGTACATCAGTACTCGATCATTGGGATAGGGAAAGCAGATTTGGCTGTTTATATAAATCGGAGGATTATGGAAGTTCATGGAAAAAGATTTTCCCTGGAACAGGCTATGCTGATGTTACATGTATAACAATATTAGATGATCAACCATCAACAATATTCATAGGAATCAGAGAAAGAAATAATAAAGGCGAAAAATTTACCCCAAGTGGTATTTACCGTTCAAAAAATAGTGGAAAATCATGGAAAATGGTTTTTAAAACTGCACTTCCTACAGGGGTATCCTATGATAAAAAAAGAAAATTAATTTTTTGTACCGCCACCCGGGCTTCAGATGTTACTACCAGGACAAAATTTATTGATTTATTTGGGACTGTCAATCTTGTTAAACCAGGGATTTTTGCCAGTTCAAATGATGGAGATACCTGGAAAGATATCGGCGGTAAATTGAATAATGTGCATCCATATCATTTGACATGTGCTGTTGATAATATAAACGGGAAACTTTATGTTGGCGGCAACGCAGGTGTTTTTTCGGCAAATATTTCTGATATTCAAAAGAAATATTTCGCTTATAAAGATACGCGCTAATCTATGAAGCCTTCAGAAAAAAATAACTATTAACAAGGATTAGTTTTAAATAACATGAAAAAACATGAAACAATTGAACCAGGCAAGCATCTTTGTATTAGCTCCGGCATGCCCGAGCTTTCGAACTTTTTGTGCGATTTTGCACAGCGCTTAGGAAATGAAACAGACATTAAAACACAATGCCTGTCGGCTGATCTCCCGGAAAACACTGTTGTAATCGACTTACAAAGAACATCTTTTCAGAATCCGGCCAAGCTTGGTAATGAGATTTCCACGTGCACAGCGCAGTTAGACTCAGAGGACGCTTTTATCATTCACCGCATAAATGATGCCCAGGCGCTTATTGTATCGCACTCCTTTCCCGGGATTGTGGACGGATTGGTTGAATGTTATCACCAGATTAAAGCTTATATTTATCGGTAGCGAAAGTGAGTTGATTGATATAAGGAATAATAGCGGTTATTAATATCAATAACGCAAATCTGAATCTATAATAAATTGCCACAGCCATCCAAGCCCAGCGTAGCCGAAACCAAATAAAAATTTAAATGTCGAGTAGAAGTTTTATAAAAGGAATCCAGAAATGAGAAAACCCACTATTATTATTTTAATTATTATAAATAGTTTGATTGCAACTAGCAGACCTGCCACTATTGAAGTAAAACCAGCCAAAAAGAATGGATTTGTAAACATTGGCTATTATGAATCATTTGAAGATAAATCTTCGCTTGACACTATAAAAAAATGGACAGGAAAGGCGGAAGTTGAAATAAAAAAAGAGCTGGTGACAAGCAAAATAACAGATGGCAATAAAGCGCTGAAAATAACTATTAAATTTATCAGCAGAAGGATTTACTACTTACAGATTCCACTTGATATACCTCTTGAGGGAAGTTGCTTTCTAAGGATGAATTTCTTTATTGAAAAGAATAGTACAGCTAAATTTTTTCCAGGGGTAAACATGGCGCTTCCGCCGACTCGTTTGAAAAACATGTGTGCGAATTATAGAGATACTACTAAAGGGGAGTGGCATAGTTTACGGATGGATTTAGTGGAAAGGGGGCAAAATATGTCCAAATATGTTGCTCCACTGTCACTGCCTGGGATGACTCCTTTAACAGTAGGAAAAAAATTAAAAGGAATTGCTTTTATGTTTATTGGCGAGCCTGGTCAGGAAGCGACAGTCTACATTGATAAAATCGAGTTAACCGGGACCGTGCCGGATAGCAGACACTATGATTCGACGTTGAAAAGAAGAAAACAAAAAGCTGAAGAAACTCTTTCAAATTTAGCTGGAACCTGGCAAAAAGAAATAACCGCAATAAAAAATGATATTAATGAAGTTAAAACTTCAACACAAAGAGCACGTGACTACAAGAGTATCATCCTGAATAAGATAGAAAGTATTGAAAAAGATTTTATTAAAATATTCAGGACAAAAAAAATAAGCTCCAGCTCCAGAGAGAAAATCGCTAAAATAAAATATTTTAAAAATGCATTTATAAAAAATATTAATTATTTCAATAATAATCTATCAAAAAAAATTATTATATATAAACTTGATCCAATGCTTCCTTTTAGAACCCTGCCTGATACAAAATTAATAGGAGGAGAAGTCTCCGATAACTTTACCGTGAATATTGCTCCCGGAGAATATGAGCCCATAAGTTTTGTTATCCATGCGAAAACAGCACTAAAGAATATCAGGATAGAAGCATCTGATTTATTAAGTAAATTAAATAAAATATCTAAAAATAATATGGATATAAAAATCGTTAAAGCTTGGTACCAGAGAAAAACTTCTATCGCTTCACCTGTATCAACAAAAGATATGAAAGGAGTCTTGGTTCCTGAGCTTCTTTTAAATAATGATAAACTGATTAAAGTTGATTATAATAATAAAAATAATTATGCGTTAATCAATGGAAAATATGTTTTAATATCTCAAAGAAAAGTAATAAATGCAAAAAAAGCGAGAATTCCTTCAATAAAGGATTTTCCCATTGAAGATAGTAAAAAATTAGAAGATTTTGATATAAAAGAAAATCAAAATAAACAAATTTGGATAACGGCATATATTCCAGTTAGTAAAAAGTCAGGAATATATGAGGGGGAGTTAAAAATATATTCAGGTGATAATATAATTAAAACCTTAAAATTAAAAATAAATGTTCTCCCCTTTAAATTAGAAAAAGCCGGCATAATATCAAGTATGTATTATAGAACTTATATTAATGAAAAGAACAGTGGCTCAATAAGTGGAGAGTATAAAACCCGTCAGCAATTTAGTAATGAACTTAAAGATTTGGTTAGTCATGGTGTTGATACGCCCACTATATTCCAAGCATTTATGATAAAAAATAATAAATTCCTTGATGAATATTTATCCTATATGAAAAAATATGGATTGAATACTAAAACTGCTTTTAATCTTGGAGTTATTACTGTTCCAAAAGATTATAAAAATAAACCTGATTTAGTAAATAGACTTGTTTCAAATTACCAGAAACAAGATGTCATATTTAAAAAATATGGAACAAAAAACTTGTATGTTATGGGGAAAGATGAAGCAAAAGGGAAAAACATTGAAGCACAATTCCCTGCCTGGAGGGCGATACATAAAGTTGGAGGGAAAATATTTGAGGCAGGATATCTTGATGAAGCCATCGACAGGACGGGACTTCTTGATGTCTTAGTTGTAAATTTATTTTCAGCTCCTCCTGATACAAATGTAAAGAAATTTATCCGTGAATATAGAAAGAATGGGAAAATTTTTATTTATTCTTTTCCGCAGACCGGAGTGGAAGACCCTTATATTTATCGTAGAAATTACGGATTTAAAATCATAGAACTTAATGTTGACGGTATTATGGATTATGCGTATATGCATGGTATGCATAATATTTATAATGATTTTGATCATACAACATATAAAGATATTAATTTCGTATATCCTACTGCTACTGGCGTAATAGACACGGTGCAATGGGAAGGCTACAGAGAAGCAATGGATGATATAAAATATTTTAGAACTTTAGAGAAAGCAGTTTTATCAGTTCAAAAAAATCCTAAAAAAAAGCAAGCTGTTATTAAAGGAAAAGAAACTTTAGAGAAAATTATAAATTCTATTAAAAATATAACTCATCAGAACAGTTTTACAGATGAGATTATTGATTTATCTGAACTTAGACAAGAGATAATTGATGCAATAATTGAATTAAAACAATAATTGGCAAGGTGAAAAACAATATACATCCATATCACTTAACATATGCTGTTGATAATATAAACAGGGAATTTGCGGCGGCAGCAGCGCAGATATTCTTTCGGAGAATATTTCTGTTATAAAAATGTACTAGAATCCATAAATACTTCCCAAAAAATAACCATAAAAAGAGATTTTTGACAATGAGCAGTAAACCGGATATTATTTTAATTCTGTGTGACCAGATGCGAGGCGACTGTCTCGGTGTGGATGGGCATCCTGTAGCTCAAACTCCGAATCTGGACTCTTTCGAGTTTAGTGGAACTCGCTTTAGTCACGCTTATTCGGCAGTCCCGTCCTGTCTACCCGCCCGAGCTACTATCATGACTGGTCAGAACCAATGGCATACAGGGATGTTGGGTATGGGAAACGGTCAAAAACAGATCCCCAATGACTTTCCACACACTCTTGCCGGTGAGTTTACAAAGGCCGGATACCGCACTCACATGATCGGCAAGGGACACTTTCACCCCTATCGGACGCTGATGGGCTTTGAAACAACTGAACTTGATGAATCCGGACGTCTGCCTGACAGTGAACACAGAAAATGGTTTCAGGAACATGCTCCAGCCGGAGTTACGCCGGATGACCATGGTGTAAACTGGAACTCCTGGCACGCACGCCCCTGGCATACAGATGAGCACCTTCATCCGACTGCATGGACTATGAATCAGTCTCTCGAATTTCTCGATACACGTGATCACGAGTGCCCGTTTTTCTTAAACATTTCCTTTGCACGCCCGCATTCGCCTTATGTTCCGCCACAATACTATTTTGATTTATACAACAATCGCGAACTGCCTCCCCCTTATATCGGCGATTGGGACTCGATTCACGAGGATTCACATATGGCTCTCAACTCGAACGCATGGCGAGGAAAAATGACCACTGAACAAATCCACCGTGCCCGTGCGGGCTATCTCGGCGAAATATCGTTCATCGACACCCAAGTCGGACGTCTTCTGAATTACATCGGACGTAGAGCAGATCTCCGCGAAAACACCTGGATTGTTTTCAGTTCGGATCATGGCGATATGCAGGGTGATCACAATATGTGGCGTAAAACCTATGCTTACGAAGGCAGCACCCGGATTCCGTTTCTCATAATGCCTCCAACATCTGCTGATCTCGAATGCGAGAACCGCCGGATCGCGGATGAGGTGGTGGAACTGCGCGATATCATGCCGACCTTGCTGGATGCAGCCGGAATCCACATCCCCGACACCGTGGACGGGCAGAGCGTACTGCCGCTACTCAAAGAACCATCAGAGGAATGGCGGACTTATCTGCACGGTGAGCACTGCACCTCCTACTCTGCGGACGAAGAAATGCACTTTGTTAGCAACGGTTATCGCAAATATATCTGGTTTCCCCGCACTGGCCGAGAACAGTTTTTTGATTTGGAGCAGGATCCCGGCGAATGCCGCAGCCTGATCGACGATGACACAAGACAAAAAGAAATCAGCCTCTGGCGTGACTATCTTGTTGAAGAACTGGAAAAGAGAGATTGCGGCCGGGTTAAAGATGACAAACCGTTTTGCCCAAATGAAGATCCACTTATTTCACCATACCGGGATAAAAGGTGGCCCGGGAAGGAATATGAGAAAAATAGCGAATATAAATAACATCATAAACAAGGATTACTTTTAACATGAAAACGCATAAAACAATTGAACCAAACAAGCATCTTTGCATTACCTACGGCAACCACGAGCTTTCGAACTTTCTCTGCGATTTTGCACAGCGCTTATGTAATGAGGCAGACATTGAAACACAATGTTTGTCGGCTGATCTCCCGGAAAACGCTGTTGTAGTCGATTTACGAAGAATATCACTCCGGAATCCGATAAAGCTCAGTAATGAGATTTCCAAGTGTGAAATGCAACTAAGTTCAAAAGATGCTTTTATTATTCAATGCATAAACAACGCTCAAGCACTTATCGTGTCGCACTCCTTTTTTGGGATTCTGGACGGGTTGGTTGAATGTTATCACCAGATTAAAGCTTGTGTGGTTCACCATCAAACCATAGTACTAAAAGATGTGTGTGGCATCCCGGCGGTAAAGAACCGCTTCACTCACATTTGCATGAGCGGCTCGACTCCTAATATAAAATCATTGTTAGAATATGTAAAAACCATCAGATTTTTAAAATATAATGGATTTGTCATCGAATTTGAAAACAAATTTCCTTACAAAAAGCATCAGGACTTTCTTCATCCTGAACATTATTCAGAAGCAGATATTAAGGTACTCCGCGAAACAGCCTTGGATTTCGGAATAAAGATAATTCCTCTGGTTCAATGTCTGGGGCATCTTGAATACCTGCTAAAGTACGATAGATATAAACATTTAAGGGAAGATGATCCTAGAATTTCATCAGCTTGCCCGTTGAATCAGGAGACGTTTGAATTGTTCAGTACCTGTGCCGAAGAAATTCTCGAATTTTTTCCGGAAACAGAATATTTCCATATTGGGGCAGATGAGGTGAGAGAAATAGGCAAGTGTCCTGTTTGTAAAAAATATGCGGAAAAGCATGGGAAATATGCTCCTTTCACCGATTATATTACAAACGTGACGGATTACCTTATAAGTAAAAATATTCGTCCTATGATGTGGGACGACGTTATATATCGGCATTATCCATTCGTAAAGATAGAGAAGCTATCCCATAAAGTGATTTTGGTCAACTGGGATTATTATACAACAAATCAAAAGGTGCCACACTTTCTATATACTGTTGAAGGCGCAAAACACGGCATTGTCATGTCAAAAAAACACTTTATTATCAATGAATATCCATCTCAATGCCGTGGAGACATATCCCTTAGTTATCCCGCGGGGGAAATCTTTGAAGAGCATGACTGGACAGATACTAAGATTGAGGAATTTATACAAAATGGCGACTTCCCTTATTTAATGCAAGGCTTTCCGGTTATTGAAATGATAAAAAAAGATGGTTTTATCCCGGCAGGAGCATCTGCGATACGTAAATCATTAAACGGTACTTCCAATCAGAACTTTATGCAACGAGTTTATAACAACAAGGCATGGGGTGAAAAACTGAAAAATGCAAATGTCGATTATTTTATCGCTACTGCATGGGCAAGGGGAAACAGCTTAAAAAATCCTGTATTTAATATTGAGTTGATGCTTTATCCTTTAGCTTCAGGGGCTTATTTTGCCTGGAGTGGAGGTGGTGAAATTAGTGCTTTTAATGAATATTTTATGAATTATATATATTCAGAGAAAGATAATCCGACTTTGAATATGACCGCAGTGGAAATGCTCAATAGTATGTCAATTATCAAAAGTCCGGCTTTGTATAACTATCTTGCAAGAAATACTACAGCACTGGAAAAATCGAAAGCTCCTTTTTACCAAATGCTTTCATTATATATAAAAGTTTTTATCTTGGCACAAGAATATCAGGACTACAGGAACAGGATTACTGGTTTTCTATACAGGATGGAAATGGAAAAAGATTATCCTTTATATGTTAAAGAAGAATGTTTGGCGACACTTAAAAAATTCATTTCCAGATTTGATTCGATCAAAAAACAGTCCCTAAAGGTTCTGAATAAATATTTGCTGCCTCTTGATGCTTTGGAACTAATTACGTCTCTATTCAATTATGAAAACAAGGAAGCGACATATATTTCGAGAGAATTAGAAAAGACAATAAGAGAAAAAATCAAAAATGTCTGATCACACAAATAATATTTAGGAGAGAACATTATGCATAATCGACGATTTAAAATATATTGTATTAATATTATACTCTTTTAGTTTAATAATTTAACTTCTTTAAAGATTTCAAAACGACATGTCAATAGTGTTTCTAATTCGTGCAAAACCTCTCTCCAAAGTCTTTCAATCAGATTCAAATTAGGAGAATATGACGGCAGGAAAAGTAATTCAATACCAAGTTCATTTGCGTATTCTTCCACAACCGCGCACCTCTGATATCTTGCATTATCAAGCACTACCGTAATTTTCGGTTCTTCACAAAAATCTGTTCTGCGGCATAATAACTACCGCCTTCCTATCCAGCTCTGATTCGACATAAACCGCTTCGCTTTTTATTTCAATTCA
>VAOY01025905.1_pt1 | contig 13921 bp, 9 predicted proteins | sample 3393881 | NCBI WGS metagenome assembly VAOY01 (sample SAMN08290430, study PRJNA428436) | hydrothermal vent metagenome | isolation source: Deep-sea hydrothermal vent chimney | place: Indian Ocean: Southwest Indian Ridge
AAGAGTTGGCGGAATTAAACATACTGTATCATGACTTTCATCCTGAATGGAATTACGTCATTATGCACCGACAATTGTAAGGTTTATTATTTTACAGTCCCATAGCAAGAAAATTACTTAATATATTATAACCCTGAAAATCGTTTTTGCTCACCAAAAATAATTTTTTATTCCATTTTAATTCTTTTCTTTTTTTTCCTGGAAGAATACAAAAGCGATGTTAGATTGTAACTGCGTATTCGCTGAATAAAGATAAATTACGGGTTGGCGATGAAAACAGGTAGTTCAGAAAAATTAATTACTCCTTTGATGCCGGTAGAATTAAGCGGCTATATAGGACGGATTCAGCCTTCAACCGGAAAGTATGATGAACTCTATGCCAGAGTTCTTTTCATGGAAAGTAAGGGAACAAAAATAGCATGGATCAATTGCGACCTTCTTGCTTTTTCCAACCGGCACGCGGAACGAATCCGGCAGCTTGCCGCTGTCACGCTTGATATAAATATAGATAATGTAATACTCAGCGCAATCCATACGCATTCCGGCCCGGCTACCGTAAAATTACGGAAGTGCGGGGATGTTGACCCTGATTATATTATTTATCTTGAAACACAAATTATTGAAGCGGTACGCGAGGCCGCAGCTTCACTCAGCACCGTGGATATTTATTTTTCTGAAACATCCTTAGACAGCATTTCCAGAGACCGCAGAATGCAGGCAAACCGCCATGTTGACAATAAACTTCCAATCACGGCATTTGTGAAAGCGGATAATACTTATGATGCTATTCTCATAAATTTCACAATGCACAATGTAGGGCTAAGCGCCGTTAATCGCAATATATCCGCTGACATTGCCGGATATGCCGCGAACTGGGTTAAATCACATTTGCCTGGTCAGCCAGACGTTTTAATTACAAACGGTGGTTGCGGAAATATTGATCCTGTTGATCGTGCTGATGACTATTCGGCAGTAGAAAAACTGGGAAAAATACTTGGCGAAAAAATTATTGAAGGACTCGCTGATTCAGCACCGATTCATGACGAGAGCCTGGAAATTTCTTTTGACAAAATCGAACTTCCATTTGCTGAGCTTTCCAGCGGAGAAGTTGCGGCAATGCTTGAAAATCACCATAAATATTTTCTGACGCAAGCGGACAGTTACATGAACAGCTGTGTGTATGCGGCAATGCGGGAATGGGCCCGGGATACTATCGGCTTGATCAACGAAGGAAAAAAACCGGAATCCGGAGAGCTGTTTTTTCAGATTATAAAAATCGGGCCACTAAGCTATGTTGGCATCAACGCTGAAGTTTTTTCGCCAATGGCTGATACACTCAGAAAAGAAACGGGACAAGGTCAATTATATATTGTCGGATATGCCAACGGCTGTATTGGTTATCTGCCGCCGAAAGAAATATATAAAGAAGGAGGATATGAAATTGAAAGCGCGTACAAATTTTATGCCAGTTTCATGATCCGGTCCGGTGGTTTTGAAAAACTGCAGGAAGCAATATTAGAAAAATTAAAGCAGTAGCCTTTATTTATCGCTGTTGACTTCCACAGTTAAATGTTTCCAGTACATCGTCATGAATTAATTGCCGGTTTTTGTGCCTCCGGGCTTTCCTTTTTTACTTCCTGCGCGATAGTGCGCAGGTGAAACCTTGAAATATTTTTTGAACTGCGCTGAAAAGTCATAGGCTGAAGAATAGCCCAATTCAATGGCTGTTTCATTTATCCGCATTTCCGGGTTTTGTAAAAGCGCACAGGCTAAATCAAGCCGCCTCCTGATTCGATACCGCCAGGGCGATACTCCTATTTGCTTCTTGAATAACTTGCGGAAACTCTCATAGCCAAGCCCCTGTTTGCGGCAAAATGCCTTCATATCACAATTCTTGCTGAAATCACGCCCCAGAAAAGCGCACGCTGAATCAATTAATACATTTTCTTTACTCACCCCGTGCCTGGAACAACGCCGTTGAATGTCCGCTAAAATTTTTGCGAAGTCTCCTACAATAAGCGGCAAAGCACGCTCGTCAATCGTTTTGAACCGCTCCTTAAAGAATATTAATTTGTTAAAAAAATCCGCATCTATTTCAATATTCTCACGCAATGGCTTCGTCTCAATAATCCGCATTGAACGTAAAGCCTGATAAAGAGCCGGACCAATTTCAATAAAAAATTCGAGCCACTTATCATCATCTTTTATGCTTAAGGTTTCGGCTTTGCCGGGAATACGCTTAAAACACATCCCCGCTCCAAGCTCAAATTTTTCACCATTTTCAGTGTATAATGTCCCTTCACCCCTCAGAATAATAATCAAAGCAAAACGCGGATGGACGGCATTATCATATTCAAGCCTGTTCCCCTGCTTAAACATAAGCCCGGCTCCAAAGCGTTCACCGGGAGTTAATACCAAGCTGCGGTATACGATGTCATGTTCATATATACTGAAATCAATCTCATTAAGTGATTTTTTACCATTTTCCATATGCTATATTCCCAATATTTCTATTTTACGGTATAAGAATACAGTTATATTATAACACAATAAATACCAAATTTTAATAAATAAGAGAATTATTTTATGAAAACCCCAAGTACAAGCCTTATTCTCGACAAAAAAATATGGCAAAGCCCCGAATGTGTAAGCCTGAACCGTTTACCTGCCCGCGCCAGTTTGTTTAATTTTTCAGACGAAGTTTCAGCCCGTAAAATAGGTAAAGAGTTTTCGCCATGGGTTCAAAAATTAGCCGGCAACTGGAAATTTCATTACACGCGTAGTCCTGAAAAATTGGACAAGGATTGTGTTGACCCAGCGACTGACGACAATAACTGGGATGATATCGTGGTGCCCGGGTGTTTCAACATGCAGGGTTACGGCAAGCCGCATTACACCAACGTGCAAATGCCATGGGATAATCTGCCGCCAAACGTTCCGGAGGAAAACCCGGCCGGGGTTTACCGGCGCACTTTTGAGCTTGACGGTAATTGGTCGAAACGCCAGACTATTTTACATTTTGATGGTGTTGAAAGTGTTTTTTGGGCCTATGTGAACGGTCGGGAAGTTGGTTATGCCAAAGACACTCGTACTTCAAGTGAATTTGACATCAGCGCTTTTCTGAAAGACGGCGAAAATCAATTAACAGTAATTGTGGTCAAATGGTCGGACGCGAGTTTTATCGAAGACCAGGACCATTGGTGGATGGCGGGAATTTACCGCGATGTCTATCTCCGCAGCCTGCCGCGAAATTCAATCTCCGACCTTTTTGCCACCGCGAGTCTGGATGATGAATATAAAAACGGTTTGCTCAATCTAAAATTATGCGGCTGTTTCATCGATTCCGGCGAAGACTGGAAATATCATTGCCGACTCTATGACGCTGCCGGAAAAACTGTTTTTGACGAGCCGGTTGAAATGAACGTGAAAGGCAAACCAGGCTTCTGGTATCCGTGTTCAAGTGATCCGCGCCGCACCAAAGGCGAAATAACAATAGACGTTCCCGCTCCTGAAAAATGGAGTGCCGAAGCGCCGTATCTTTATACTTTGACCGTTACATTAGTTGATCCGGACGGCAAAGTTGTCGATGCGACCGGCATAAAAGTCGGCTTCAGGAATATTGAGATCAAAAACCGCGAATTATTAATCAACGGACAAGCCGTTTTAATAAACGGAGTCAATCGCCACGACCACGACGACGTTCACGGCAAAACCGTCAGTGTCGAACTTATGAGGCGTGATCTGGATTTGATGAAACAATTCAATTTTAACGCGATTCGAACTTCACACTATCCCAACGCGCCGGAATTTTACGATCTTTGCGACGAATACGGATTTTACGTCATCGACGAAGCCAACATCGAACATCACGCCTTTTACAACGATTTATGCGCGAATCCTCAATGGGCGATGGCTTTTCTCGACCGTGCCGTGGGAATGGTTGAACGCGACAAAAATCATCCCTGTATTTACGCCTGGTCATTAGGCAATGAGTCCGGCTGCGGCGAAAATCACGCGGCGATGGCTGGCTGGATTCGTTTTTTCGACCCGGCGCGAACCCTGCATTACGAAGGTGCTTCACATTGCGGACTTTATGCCGGAAAAGACAATGTAAATCCGGCAATCACTGATTATATCGCTCCGATGTATACTTCGCCTGACGACTGCGTCAAGTGGGTACAAAAGCAAAAAGACCCGCGCCCGTATATCATGTGCGAATACTCCCACGCTATGGGCAACAGCAACGGTAATTTAAAAGAATATTTTGAAATATTCGAAAAATATCACGGTTTACAGGGCGGTTTCATCTGGGAATGGATCGATCACGGCATCAAGCAGGTCGATGAAAACGGCACTGAATACTGGGCTTACGGCGGCGACTTCGGCGACAAACCGCACGACTCGAATTTTTGCGCCGACGGCATGGTATGGCCTGACCGCAGCCCGCACCCGGCAATGTTCGAGTACAAAAAACTGGCGCAGCCGCTGAAAGTTTCAGCCATAGATCCGGTTCAAGGGCGTTTTGAGATTTTCAATAAAAATTATTTCGTCGATTTATCTTATCTGGAAATAGTCTGGGAATTGAAAGTCAATGATAAAGTTATTCAAAACGGTACACTGCCGATGCCCGCGACCGGCCCCCGCCGGAAGCAGGAATTAAAGCTGGATTTTGACAAAGTAACATTGAAGAGCGGAGAAAGCAGTTACCTGCGTTTCTCATTCCGCCGTACCGGTGCGGCTCTCTGGTCAAAAACCGGATACGAAGTCGCCTGGGAACAATTCGCGATACCTTTCAAAGCTGTAAATACCACATACCCGGAAACCGCTTTTGAACTCAATCCCGCTTCCACTTTCGGTAATATTTTAAAGCTGAATAATTTACTGGATGCCAGTACTGAAATCAGTACTTCGCTTTGGCGTGCGCCGATTGATAATGATGGAATCAAAAACTGGAACAGCAGCGACGACACACGCGCTTTAAATGTCTGGATAAAAAAAGGCGTGGACAAAGCTGAAGCTGTTGTTGAATCAAGCGTTTTTGAAAACGGCAGACTTTCTGTTAAACAAATCGTCAAATGCAAGGAATCCGCCGTCAGCAACGAGCAAGTTTACAGTGCTTTGCCTGGCGGAGCAATTTTAGTTGAAAATACTTTTACTGTTCCGGAAGACTTAAGCGACTTAGCGCGTCTTGGGCTTGTTTTGAATTTACCTGAAGATTTTGACCAGGTCGAATATTTTGGATTAGGCCCGCACGAAAATTATATCGACCGTCAAGCGGGAGCCTGGTTTGACCAGTTCAAAGATTCCGTTGACAACATGTATGTTCCATATATTCTGCCGCAGGAAAACGGTGCCCGCTGCCAGGTAAGCTGGACCGCGCTGCGCGCCGCCGCCGGTAACGGCCTGTTGATTATCGCACCGGAAAAAATGCAGTTCACCGTATCCCGGTTCTCGGCTCAGCAAATGTATGGCGCTAAACATACCAATGAACTGAAACCGGAAAATTGTGTGTATTTGCATCTGGACTACGCGCAGCGTGGTTTAGGAACGCGTTCGTGCGGTCCTGACACCATGGATAAATACAAATTAACATCAGGGACTTTCCGTTTTAACTTCATAATGACCGCGCTTAAACCAGGCCGGAAACCGGAAGAGCTGTATCGTCAATACTGCAATTGATTTTTTTATCTAAAAACATTTCAAAATTTGCTATAATGTGCTATCTTAATGGCTTTGCTGAATATATTAAAACAAATGTTTTGTCCGGAGCCTTATACATGAGCACAAATAATGAAATGCCGAAAGCTTACGAACCTGGGGATATCGAAAATAAATGGTACCCTGTCTGGGAAGAACGCGGCTATTTTCATGGTGAACCTGATTCACAGAAGAAAGCATATTCCATCGTAATCCCGCCGCCGAATGTAACCGGTATTCTGCATCTGGGACATATTCTCAACAATACATTGCAGGATGTCCTCATCAGATGGCGCAAAATGCAGGGCTATGAAGTCAGCTGGTTTCCCGGCACCGACCACGCCGGAATCGCCACCGAAAGCAAAGTTGAAAAAACTTTGCGCGAAACCGGAAAACCCGGACGCGATGAACTCGGCAGAGAACAATTCATCGAAAAAGTATGGTCATGGCGCGAAGAATATGGCGGTACAATCATTAAACACCTCCGTAAACTCGGTACCGCCTGTGATTGGGAACGGGAACGCTTTACCATGGACGAAGGGCTGAGTACCGCCGTCCGGAAAGTTTTTGTCGACCTCTATAACAAAGGCTGTATCTACCGTGGGCAACGCATGATTAACTGGTGTCCCGTCGCCAAAACCGCGCTTTCTGATGAAGAAGTTATCTATAAGGATGTCGACGGGAAATTTTATCATTACAATTATCCTCTGTCCGATGGTTCCGGCGTTTTGCAAATAGCGACGACCCGCCCCGAAACGATGTTCGGCGATACTGCTGTCGCCGTTCATCCCGACGATGAACGCTACAAACATTTTATCGGCAAAACCGTTGATTTACCCTTAACCGGGCGCAAAATTCCAATTATCGCCGACGAACACGCCGACCCCGGAAAAGGCACCGGCTGTGTAAAAATAACTCCCGCCCATGACCCTAACGACTTTATGGTTGGACAGCGTCATAATCTGGGGCTTATTTCAATTATGAACGACGACGCGTCCCTGAACGCTGAATGCGGGCCCGAATTTGCCGGCCTGGATCGTTTTGCCGCCCGTAAAAAGTGCGTCAGGATGCTTGAGGAACAGGGACTCATGGTCAAAATCGAGGACATCAAGCACGCCGTCGGTTATTCCGAACGCGGTGATGTGCCGATTGAAACTCTCGTCAGCGCCCAGTGGTTCTGCAGCATGAAGGAACTCGCCAAACCCGCCGTTGAAGCGGTGAAAAGCGGTAAAATCACCTTCCATCCGCAACGCTGGAGCAAAACGTATGACCATTGGATGGAAAATATTCAGGACTGGTGCATCAGTCGTCAAATCTGGTGGGGGCACCGCATCCCCGCATGGTACAATGATGAAACTAACGAAATTTATGTCGGCATGGAAGCTCCCGCTGACGGCGGGTCATGGACTCAGGAAAAAGACGTTTTAGATACCTGGTTCAGTTCCTGGCTGTGGCCCTTTTCGGTCATGGGCTGGCCCGAAAAAACCGATACTCTGGAATATTTTTATCCGACCTGCGATTTGGTTACGGGGCCGGATATTATCTTTTTCTGGGTGGCTCGAATGATTATGGCCGCTTGCGAATTCATGGGCGACGTTCCCTTCAGAAACGTTTATTTCACCAGTATTATTCGCGACGAGCAGGGGCGTAAGCTCAGCAAATCCCTGGGTAATTCGCCCGATCCGCTGGATGTCATTGATACTTACGGCGCGGACGCGCTGCGTTTTTCCATCATTTATATCGCGCCGGTGGGAATGGATATCAGATACAGTAACGAAAAGTGTGAACTGGGCCGTAATTTCGCTAATAAATTGTGGAATGCCTGTCGTTTCCGCAGTATGCAGGGGCCGGTTACCGCGGGATTCCGCGATTTATCGGGCGTTAATCACAAGCTGCTTACGCCGGACGAAATATGGATCATTTCATGGATTAATGAAGCGATTATAATGACTGACAAGTCGCTTGAGAATTTCCGTTTCCATTATGCCGTGCATGAAATTTACGAACTGGTCTGGAGTACTTTCTGCGACTGGTTTATCGAAACCGCCAAAGTGCGTTTGTACGGCAGCGAAGAAGAAAAGCAGCAGGTTCTGCAGGTGCTTGACTTTGTCCTGTTTAAAATTTTGCGCCTGCTGCACCCGTTTATGCCCTTTATCACTGAAGAACTGGCTCACCAGATGGGTTTTTTGAGTGAGGATCAGACCATCATGCGCGAACGATATCCGCGGCCTCTGGAAGATTTGAATATTCCATCAATTATGGAAAAAAACCATGATTTGCTTGACCTGGTTGAAGCTAAATTCCAACTGGTTCGTGCCGGACGCAGTTTACGAGCTGATTACGGCATCCCGGACGGCAAAAAAATAAATTATTTTGTCAAGGCGCTTGACCGGGTTAACGCGGATTTCCTGAACAGCGAAAAAGCTTCTCTCAAAATATTGCTCAGGGCCGATAATATTGAGATTTCCCTTGCCGATTATGATGTCGCGGGCAGGGGAGCCGCGCCATCGCAAATCGCCAACGCGGGAATTATTTATCTGCCGCTTGCGGGCTTAATTGATATTGAGGACGAAATCAATAAACTCAATAAACAGAAAAAAGAGCTGCGGGGCTGGATTAAGGGTTCGATGGCGAAACTTTCAAATGAAAGGTTTTTGAGTAACGCTCCCGAAAAAGTGGTCAGTGCGGCAAAGGGTCATCTGGAAGACCTGAAACAGAAACTTGAGCGCGTTGAACTGTTGATTGGTGATTTGCAGTAACCTGGTCCAGGCGCCGTCCGGGTCCCGCCGGGAACGTCCCGGTGCGATATATTTTTGTTTTCCGGCGGTTTCGCCGAAAAAAAAATTCTGGTAAAGAAAGCTTTTGTCGCAAATATCCGTTGACAATTTTACATTCCGGCATTATTTTAAAAAACAGCCATAACGGCATTAATATCTTGAAAGAGTTAACACGTTTATTAGGAGAGTGTTATGCGCATTGCACTTGTTACCAGTTATCCGCCTATTGAGTGCGGTATAGCTACTTATTCCAGTTTTCTTGTGAATGCTATGAAATCCACCTCGAATGAGTTGCATGTAATCAGTCAATATGGAGCGAAAGGTGACGAAGTTTATCCTGCTTACGGCTCGAAACAAGGCGCTATCGCGAAAAAAATCTTTGACATGACTATGCAGTTCACTCCTGATGTCGTGCATATCCAGCACGAGTACGGCCTTTTTGGTGAAATGGACGGTATTGCGGTACTTGAGTTGATATACCGGTTCAAATCGATGACTATGGTAGTGGTTGCCACGCTGCATACCGTACATCCCGAGCCGGAATACAGGAAAAAAATAATTCTTTCCACAATGTGCCGCGAACTTGACGCGATAATTGTTCATGAAAAGGTTCATGTCAATATTTTACAAGCAGTTTATGGCGCCGACCCCGCGAAAATAATCCTTGTGCCGCATGGAGCCAGAGAAATGGAACCCGTCAACGACGCCAAGGCAAAATTGAACCTTGACGGCAGAAAAGTCGTATTACTTGCCGGGTATTTCAGGCCGAGTAAATGTTTTGACCGGATGGTTGATATCTTCCCGGAAGTTGTTGAGCGCTGCCCGGAGGCGACGCTGGTCATCTCCGGAAAAATGCGAATGGTTGATTTTTCGCATTATCGCAATGATCTTTTCGCAAAGATTGATAATTCCCCGGTTCGTGATAAAATCGAAGTATTCCGGGGCCAGTTTCCGCAAGATACCTTTGACACTATCGTCTCTGCTTCTGATATAGTCGCCTTTCCATACAAAGCCGGAGCGCAGAGTGGAATTATGGCGCACGCATTTACTTTCGGGAAGCCGGTTGTCTGTTCTGATTTACCCGCGTTTAAGAGTATTATCAATGAGTCGAAAGCCGGTTTTACCGCGACCGGCGATGATGAATATGTAGATCGAATTGTCAGTTTATTACAGGACGATGAGCTTTACCGGGAATGCTCGGAAAACGCGTTGCGCCATGTGCGGGAAAAAATTTCCTGGAGTATTATTGCCGAACGGACGCTGGATGTTTACAGACGCTTTGACCCTAATTTTCCGAGATCGAGGTATGTATATGTGGGATAAAGGCAGGACGCTATTCAAACGCTGCGAAAAAAACCCCTTGATCCGCCCCGGAGATGTCCGTCCGTCGGCTGCAGGCTTCAGGGTTGTCGGGGCGTTTAATCCGGGAGCCGTGCTGTTTAAGGGCGAAATTATTCTACTCCTGCGGGTTGCTGAGGACTGTGTGCGCGCGCCGGGAAAAATCCGGGTGCCGTTTTACGATTTCAGCTCTGCTGACGGAGTCCCCGGAGTCATGGAATTTGCTGAGCATGACCCGGAACTTTGCTTGAAGGACAGCCGGGGCGTTGTCTATAAGGGAAAGGATTATCTTTCGAGCATCAGTCATATCCGGCTGGCCCGCAGTAAAAACGGTATTGATTTTACCGTTGATGACAAGGCTTTTATCTATCCTTGTTCGGCGGACGAGGAATACGGTATCGAGGACGCGCGGGTGAGCCTTATTGACGGCAGGTATTATATAAACTACACGATTGTCTCCGGTGACGGGTGGAGCACCGCCTTGTCGCGTACCGACGATTTTGTCACCCATGAACGGCTGGGGGTCATATTTTATCCCCAGAATAAAGACGTGGCGGTTTTCCCGGAGAAAATCAAGGGAAAATATGCCGCCCTGCACCGTCCGAACAATGACGGTTTCGGAAAACCCTCGATCTGGTATGCCCGGTCTCCTGATTTGCTGCATTGGGGCGGGTACAAATGCCTGGCCAGGCCGCGGCCTGATAATATCTATGAAGGATTAAAAATCGGCGGCGGCAGCGCCCCTTTGAAGACCGACCGGGGCTGGCTCTGCATATATCATGCAAAGGACGCGGAATCGCGTTACAGTCTTTTTGCGATGCTGCTGGATATTGATGAGCCGTGGAAGGTGCTCAAACGTCCGGAAAAACCGTTTTTAATTCCCGAAGCGGAATATGAAACCGGTGGTTTTTTTCCTGGTGTCGTATTCAGCAATGGAATAGTTGAAAAGGACGGCTGTGTTTACTTGTACTACGGAGCGGCTGACGAGGCGTCGTGCCTGGCGATAAGCACGGTTGATGAAATAATGCGGACGTTTTTGTGAAAAAAGAGCAAAGGAGCGTTGACAATCATGACCAGGGGGAAGCAATACAGAAATATTGATGTAATTAACCGTTGGAAAGGAAATCCGATAATCACGATTACGGACCTTTGCTGTCCGTGTTCGCACATTTGCAATGCCGCCGCGGTAAAGTTCAAGGGACGGTATTTGCTGCTGGTAACCATCGAGGACATGCGCGGCACAAAAAGCATCTATATGACGCAAAGTGATGATCCGCATCGTTTTACAGTGGATGGCACACCTTTTATTTCCAGCGACTCAAGGGGAAAGTTCGCCAAATATGAACGCTACGGCGTACTTGATCCCAAAATTACGCTTATCGGAGACGTGTACTATATTACCTACACCGCCTCCAGCCTGTACGGTTTTCGTTTGGCTCTGGCTGAGACCAGGGATTTTAAAACAGTCAAAAAGCGCGCGTTTATTTCCGAGCCTGATTCCAAGGGCGGCTTGCTCTTTCCTGAAAAAATTGACGGCAAATATGTAAAACTGGAGATGCTCAAGGAAGGCGGGAGAATATGGATAAGTTATTCCGATGACCTCATATACTGGGGCGGATACGATGAATTAATGTCGCCGCGGGGCGGTTTCTGGGATTCGCACAAGGTCGGCCCGGCGGTGCCGCCGATGCGGCTTGACGACGGCAGGTGGCTGTTAATATATTACGGCGTCAAAAATACCTCCGGGGGCCCGATTGCCAGGATCGGGGCCGCTTTTCTGGACCCGGCTGATCCGGCAAAAGTAATTGCCAGGACCAACATACCGATAATTTCCCCGCGTGCATTTCACGAGCGCGTCGGTGATATTTTTAATGTGGTATCTTCATGCGGCGGCATTCTTGAAGGGGAAAAACTTTTACTTTATTACGGCGCCGCCAACAGTTGTATTTGCGTCGGTACGACCATGCTTGATGAAATAGAAGAAGACTGTCTCGCCAGCAAAAGGGAATTTTGACTATGGCCAGGTGTAAATACGGCAGGGATTTTCTTCATCGATTTGAGGGAAATCCAATAGTTGGACTGGAGGACATTCCATTCAGATGTAACACCGTATTCAACGGCTCCACTGTCAGGAAGGACGGAATTTATTATCTTTTGTTGAGAATTGAGGGACAGGGAGGAGTTTCTGTTTTCGCTTTGGCAAAAAGCGAAAACGGTTTGCATTTTGAGGTGGAGCCCGAGCCGGTCATGACGCCTGCGAAAAACGGCATTTTTGCGAAATATGAAGCCAGGGGCATTGAGGATCCGCGGATTACCATGATCGACGGCACCTATTATGTCATGTACACGGCATATTCCCGGTACGGCGCGCGGATTGCCCTGGCTAAAACCGAAAATTTTTATGATTATGAACGTATCGCGCTGGTTTCTGAACCCGGCAATAAAGACGGCATTCTTTTTCCCGCGAAAATCAATGATCAATATGTACGCTTTGACCGCCCGATTGGAAATGGTATCGGAAGCATCTGGATATCATATTCAAAGAATCTGCTTGACTGGGGGAGAGCAAAAATACTTATGCCGCCGAGGCCGCGCTTCTGGGACAGTTACCGAATCGGCGCGTCAGTTCCGCCGATCAAAACCGAACACGGCTGGCTGGAAATCTACCACGGGGTGAAAATGACTTCTTCAGGGCCTGTTTATCGAATCGGCACGGTGATGCTCGATTTGGAAAATCCCATTAAAATAATTAATCGCTGTGAAGAATCAATACTTTCACCGCGCGAGGATTACGAACGCATCGGCGATGTCGGCAACGTGGTTTTTGCCTGCGGCGCCATTCTCGAAGACAATGATGAGTTGAAAGTATATTACGGCGGAGCTGATACTCATTTGTGTGTCGCGACCGCAAACTTTACACAGCTGATTGATTTTTCATTGAACTGATTGACGCAAGTTCAGGGATTGGCGTGAGCTGAATGGCCGGAAACTTCACCGGGTGCGCCCCGGCCGCATTTCGAACATGTAAAAACTAACATATTTTATTTCTTTTTGTAGACGACCCTGGTTCCGCAAATTACATCGTGAAGCGCGCGTTTTTCCTTGTCAAAGGCTACCATTATAAAACCAATACCGAAAGTAAAACCGTTTAGTATGTAAGCGAAATAGCGCCCCAGGGATTTCGGATAACTGATCATCGAACCATCCGGATTCACGACACATAAACCAAGTGCGAGCATGCCCAGGGTACCACCATATTTCCAAATCAACAAAGTAGTATAGAGGAAACTGACTGAAATTTGAATAAACTGCCCTAAAAGCTGTACGCCCATAAAAGTTTCCGGTGAAGTTCCTCCTGTTGCCGAAAGTCCAAACAGTAACAGTACTAACATATTTATCGGCCACAAAATAATTCCGTCAAGCATTGTGGAGCCGACGCGAATCCAGAATCCGGCGTAGAGCAAGCCGACATGAGCGGCATCATCAGAACCTGTTGACAGTAAAGCTGCCAGCCCGGTAGCTGATAAGGCTTGCCAATCTTCAAATGTGCTGTTCCAGACCATAGTGTCGGCATTGATTGTTCCCCTGGCGATAAGCTCTTTTATTTCATCTTCGGTTACAGGGCCGATTGTTTCATTATTTTGTGCGTAATGCCAATCCATTCAAATGCCTCCCGGGTATTAAGTTGATTAATAATATAAGAATATTGCACATGTTTAAGCTTTTTTCAACCACGATATAGTATGTCTGTAATATTTCCAGGAAACTTTTCATCAGACATTCCGTCCAAAGCGGAGCCCGGAAATTTTCCTTTTTGCTTGAAATATTCTGCCAGCTCAGCGTAAACATGATAACGGCCTCCCGGATTAAGCTGATTGCGTCTGCGTAAGGCTTCAAGCAGTAAATTATACCAATTTGCATTCAAAAGGTTAGTAAAAACACGGCTAGAGACAGCCGTGGCTACATTGTAGAATCGAGAAAGATGTAGCCGCCTCTGTTAATGCAGTATATTATTACTTAAGTTTTGCAGTTCGTTTTTCTGCTTGATATTATGATGCAATTTTGAATTCATCCGTCATATCCTCCTCATTATCAGTTTTTAACCTGTG
>VAOY01022681.1_pt1 | contig 13891 bp, 11 predicted proteins | sample 3393881 | NCBI WGS metagenome assembly VAOY01 (sample SAMN08290430, study PRJNA428436) | hydrothermal vent metagenome | isolation source: Deep-sea hydrothermal vent chimney | place: Indian Ocean: Southwest Indian Ridge
GAGCCCGACAATGTAGAGATGGTACAGAAGCACCAGAATCAAGACGGCGGCTCCCACCGCCAGGTGGGCGCCTATTCCCCAGAACCTGGAGCTGTAAATCCTTGAAGCGAGGCCGGTCCAGTCATACTGTGCAGTGAGATAGCGCCGGAGTGTCATCATCGCCTCGGCGGGCTCGGTCTCTCTCGGGCAATTCTCCGAACACTCTCCGCAATAGTAGCACAACCACGGTTCCAGGCTGCTCACTAACGGTTTCCTCAAACCCAGGAGAGCATATCGTATAATTTTGCGAGGAAAGGACGCAGAGTTGGTCGTTAAGTTACAGGTAAGGGTGCAGCTACCGCACTGAAAGCAAGCATTGGGATCAAATCGGCCATACCTCCGGATATCCGCCAGCAGAGTAGGATCAATTGTTGCCTTCATCGGCCGTCATAACTGCTATAGAGTACCAGACTGCCGTGTATTGACAATTCAAAGCCTTTCCGGTTTCGGATACAATCAGGAAACCCGGAACGCCTCATTCCCGGGCTATGGAGCAGTGATCCCCGATACCGTTGAGTTGGCATTACAAATGGCGATATCCGATGTGAAGGTCTGATCCCCTATCGGCTTCCAGCGATGTAGCTTTCCAGTTGATCCACTGTAAATTCGAGTTCATCTATCGTCGCTTTGACAACATCCCCGATCGAGATCACACCTATTACTTTCTTCCCCCGACAGACCGGCAGGTGACGGACATGGTTTTCCGTCATGAGCATCATGCATTCAGCGATCGAATGCTCAGGCCTGACCTTCACGACGTCTTCGGTCATTACCTCTCTGACAAGTGTCTCCCTGGAAGTCTTGCCGACCAGTATTACCTTCCTGGCATAATCCCTCTCAGAAAACATACCGGCCAGTTCTTCACCATCGAGGACCACCATTACCCCAACATTTTTTTGAGCCATGTCCTCGAGAGCGTCGTAAACGGATGTGTCAGGCGAGACCGACCAGATATCGGTACCTTTGAACTTCAGAATCTGACTTGCTCGTTTCATCGTTCGCAACACCTCCTCAAAAGAACAGACGTCGCGCTCTTACAGCAGCAGATACTCCAGCCAACTGCTTCAATTGATCCGAGCGAGAGTAAAAGAGGTGGGCACATGGGCACTCACTCGGGTCAGCTCGATACAGTTTCCCAGCTTATGTCACGCAGTGCATATCGCTTGGTGATAGTAATTATACACGGCAATTCAGTCAAGACTGGACATAAGAATATGATGGGGTCGAATTCGTAAAGGTGAGCAGCACCCAAAAAGCTACCCCCCTTACCGTTGCGGTTTGGGGGGCAGCACCCGAACGGTTACCGGTGCGAGCGCGAGGAGGTACGGCCGGCCGTCCAGGTATCGGGACTTGGGAGGACCAGAGAGTGCCCACCCGTTTTGCATTCGGCTCTGCCTTGCCGACCCTGGCCACTCCTTCATCCCGATATCAGTTTCTCCGGCGATTCCAGTGCCGTTAAATCATGCCGGGCAGTCGGTCAAACGGCTTCAAATCGCATGAAACAACAATAAAAGAATCCATGTTTGGAGAAAAGGACAAAAAGGCCCGAAATACACTTTTTCCATGCTCTTTCCAATGGACCGATTATTCACGGTTCGGTAAAGTCAGAATTCTAGGAGCCTGTCGGAGGCTCACCAAATACCGGTCAGATCCAGGAGAGTACCCATCATGTTCAGATACACGCGTTCATCCACCATCGCGACCTGTCACAACCTGTTGAACCGGCTTTCAATTGTCTTGGTTTCAGCTGCCAGCCTGGGCTGTATTGCACCTCAAGTGGCCGGGTCGCTCCCCCCCTCCTCCTCCACTGCCGTCACCTCTCCACAACAGATCGGCCGGCAGGAGCCGGATGTTGCCGAACAGAAGGAGCAGGAACCGAATCCCTCTCTGCTTCGTGCTTCAATCGGACTGGCCTTCATCGATGGAGAAGTGCTCAGGAAATCCATCTACGAGCTCTCTTCACCCGTGTTCGAAGGACGTCTGACCGGCACGGCAGGATACGCTCTGGCTGCACGGTACTCTGCAGAGAGGTTCCGAAAGGCCGGCGTTCAACCCGGTGGTTCCGAGGGGACCTTCTTCCAGCCCTTTGTTGTCGAAACAAATGAGGTGACCGCGCCGGCCATGCTGGTTATCGAGCATGATGGATGGAGAGATCCCCCCTTCAGGTTCGGCCGCGACTTCATTAATCGTGGATTTACAGGCAGTGGTCACATCGAAAATGCACCGGTTGTATTCGTGGGTTACGGGCTGGTGGATGAGGAGAAGGGTTGGGACGATTACGCAGGGATCGATGCACGGGACAAGGTCGCCCTCATGTTCATGGGCACGCCTTCGGGAAAGGGTGACTGGGGAGATAAGAGCCGGCCCAGGTTCAAGGCGACCATTGCCGGACGTCATGGAGTAAAAGCCATCCTTCTGATCGACGATCCGGGAGACAATGCTCTCTCTCCCATAGGGAGTGTATACCACGGTGACGTGGGCGAACATCAGGCTGACATACCGCAGCTCTCCATACGCAACAGCATTGCGGACGATCTCCTCTACGGGCTGCCCCATACTGCAGTCACTCTGAAACAGCAGATAAACAGCACGGGGGAATCCTTCTCCATGGCCTTGCGAACACATGTGTCACTCCAGTCGAACGCCATATATGTCCCTGAGGCGGCTACCTGGAATGTAGTCGGCTTTATAGAGGGGAGTGATCCTGCTGTTTCTGACGAGTATGTGATCGTGGGAGCCCATCTCGATCACGTCGGGAACCAGGCGGGTGTTCTCTTTGCCGGAGCCCAGGACAACGCCTCCGGAAGCGTAATGCTTCTGGCTCTGGCCGAGGCGATGAGTAAATCCCCGGTCAAACCGAGAAGGTCTGTATTCTTCGTGCTCTTTGCAGGTGAAGAGCTCTTTCTGGCCGGATCAGAGTACTTTGCCTCCAACCCGCCCTGGCCCATCGCGGAAGCCGCCGGAATGATTAACCTCGACATGGTCGGCACCGGACCTGAACTGATAATGGACGGAGGCGCAACCACTCCTGCTTTCCAGCAGATGGCCGTGGAAGCAGACCGCCTGTACGGTGGATTCAACCTGGCAGGTCAGAACCCGACACCGGCCGTTCCCGGTGCCAGTGATCACTCGGCCTTTATCAACGCCGGTGTCCCGACCATTTATATGCACAGCAGTGGTGCTTCCGGAAGAGCCCACACACCTGAGGATGTTGCGTCAAACATCGATTACGATGCCTTTTTCAGGACAACGCGTGTTGTATACCTCACTCTTTTCCAGATGGCAGACAGGTTATAGTTCGACCGTCAGTACCACCTTGCCGAAGTTTTTCCTCTCCTGGATATAGTTGTGAGCTTCGGCTGCCTTATCGAGGGGAAAGGTGGTGTCTATTACAGGATCCAGTTTCCCCTGCTCCAGCAGATCGACCAGTGTCTGCATCTCTCCCTGCAGGATTTCATATCGGTGCCACAGATGCCCAAGATGCACGCCGAAGACACCCCGGTTCTTGTTCATCATTCTGATGGGACTGAATTTCGGCGTTCCGAGAATCTCCCTTAATGCCGGCACCAGACGTCTGACTTTACCGCGTGCAGTGGAGGATACGCCATAACAGATGAGCCTGCCGGTATGGGCCAGGAGTTCAAATCCCTTTTTCAGAGATCGCCCCCCGACCGGATCAAATATCATCTCCACACCCTCACCACCCGTCATCTCCTTCACGACTTCTTCCCAGTTGTCCTCCCGGTAATTAATCGTATGGTGTACTCCCAGTTCTTCAAGGAACTCATGCTTTCCCGGTGAGGCGGTGCCGAATATCTCAGCCCCTCGCAGGAGGGCTATCTGCACCGACGCGGTTCCCATTCCCCCTCCGGCATTCTTGATCAATATCCTCTCACCGCGATGCAGGTTCCCGATGTAGACAAGAGAATGCCAGGCAGTCAGATAAGTAACGGGGAAGGCACCGGCCTTGACAGGATCCATATCAGCGGGGATGTGGAATACCAGATCGGCTGTAGTGACAACACGGTCCGCGTAGCAGCCGAAGTTCCTCATTCCGATAACCTGATCGCCCTCTTTGAACCGCTCGACCCCCACTCCCACCTTTTCTACAACTCCGGAGCATTCATAACCGGTCACGAAGGGTGGTTTGCCCGAATCGGGGTACAGGCCCATTCGTGCCATGATATCGGCAAAATTGATGCCGCTGGCCTTGACAGCGATACATACTTCACCGGGACCGGGATCAGGGTCAGGCTGCTCGAATAACTGCAGTACCTCTGGTGATCCGAATTTGGTGACGCGAACTTCACGCATGATCGATCTCTCCGTTCCTGAGTCCACCGTTCCGCAACAGCAAGCCTCCTCCTGGCACTCACCGGATACATCTGCCGGAAAGCGATCCTACACGCCGATAATCTTCACCAGGACTTTCTTCTTTCTACGACCGTCGAATTCCCCGTAATAGATCTGTTCCCATGGACCGAAGTCGAGCTTCCCGTCAGTAACTGCAACTACCACTTCACGACCCATGATCTGTCTCTTCAGGTGTGCGTCCCCATTATCCTCTCCCGTCCTGTTGTGAAGGTATCGGGAAACCGGTTCGTGAGGCACCAGATCTTCCAGCCACTTCCCATAGTCCTGCAATAATCCTGACTCAGCGTCATTTATGTAGACGCTTGCAGTAATGTGCATCGCGTTGACAAGACAGAGACCTTCCTGGATGCCGCTCTGTTCAACCAGGTCAACTACCTGTCTGGTTATGTTAATGAAGCCTCGCCGTTCCGGAGTCTCGAACCAGAGATATTCGGTGAATGAGTTCATTGCTATTCATTCCTTCATCGAAATGTATGTAATTCATTTCCCTGTATTGTATCGGATTAGTAACAATATTACAGCATGCAATAATGTGCTAATTCATTACATAATAATCAGACATAATTATTGATAATAATTTCTATGTCTGTCTAATTGACTTGCACAAATTGTAACACTCATTAAAATGTTGATATTAAGCAGTCAATATTAATGCGGCTACCGGAGAGAACAAATTATGGCAAAGTTTGAACACATTAAAGGGGGCGACGCTGAAAAACGTTTTGCCAAAAGTCGCGTTCATGATGTAACGCGTGAGTATATGCTCTACCTGGATACATTGAAAAAAGAAGGCGGTGTTGGTGTGTTGAAACCTGAGCGCGGAGAAAGCCTGACGACATTACGCAATCGGGTGCGTCGTGCCGCTGATCTCCTTGAGACACAGATAAAAACTCAAAGAGATGGCGAAGAACTCTTGATAAAAGTTGTGAAATAAGAACCTGATCAACTGGCGTTGAAATAAGGGATAACCGGTCGAGTTATCATTTTCTTATGAAAGGAATGGGATACGTTGCGTATCTATTACTGATCAACCGGAATTATCGATCCGGCACACAACCCAGCCTGGGAGAGAGAGATGCGGTACAGCTCGAGCAGAAAAACCAGCATGGTCGGTCTTGCACTCCTTTTTACAGCGACTCTGATAACAGCCTGCGGAGGGCAGAAAGCTCGCATGCAGGAGGTCGACGGTGTCCTCCATGTTATGAATCCTGTAGATCCGATGAATCCCGACATGGTAATCGATATCCAGGAGGAATTCAGGATCGGCCGGGACGAAGGGGAGGATGAGTACATATTCCCGGGCATCGCAGGATTAACCGTAGATGACGATGGAAGGGTTTTCGTGCTCGTGGCACAGGATGATGCCATCAGGGTCTTCAATCCCGATGGTACCTACAGTCACTCGATCGGACGCAAGGGCCAGGGACCGGGAGAACTCATGGTCGCCCAGACGATCAACCGCGGACCTGATGGTAACATATGGGTGGCGAGCATGGGCACTCAGAGGATCACGATCTTCGATCCGGAGGGAACCTACCTCAGGGATATCACCTTCCCGCGCCTTCCCCCTGTTTTCGTTCAGACCACGGAAAACGGTTTCATGGGGCTCTACATCACTCCTCAGCCTTCCGAAGACCCGATGGTCATGAGTATCAGCTACGCCCTGCGTCGATTCACGACAGAGGGGGATACTCTCAACACCCTCTTCGACAATACGACCCAGATGGACCTGACCGACCTTCAGCTCGGAGGCATGCAGGACCAGATACCCTTCTATACTCAGGATGACCAGGGCCGGGTCTGGCAGACCAGGGCCCGTACCGATGTCTTCGAGGTCAATGTCTACAACCCTGAAGGTTCTCTCGACCGGGTTGTCGAAAAGGAACACGTGAAGATCGAAAAGAGTGAGGAGGAAATTCAGGAAGAACGGGAACTGGTCCAGCGCGCCATGGCCGCTCAGATGGGAGAAGTCCCTGAGGAAATGAATATAAGTTACGAACCGGAGAGATATCGGGTTGCAACCGGTTTCCCGCACTTCGATCCGCGCGGTTACGTCTGGATTCAGACCAGCCGTCAGGGCACCATGGATACCAATGAATTCCTTCTTTTCGACATGAGAGGTCAGTATGTGCAGAAAGCTCTGATCCCTGACATTATGTCACCACTGTTCCTGACATTCGTTGGGGATAAACTCTATCTGATCGATCAGAATCCCGATGTAGCGCCACAGGTGATCGTTTACACGGTGACCATATCAGACTGACGACACCATTCCATAGACTGCTGGACCGGATGCCTTCCCCCTTCGGGCGGAGGGCATCAGCTTTTCATGCTCTTTTCAAAAAACAGAAATCAGCTCGTCTATTGAGCACTTCTACAGGTACCATCTTCGGCTGACCGGCAATTATTCGACCTGGACAATCTTTTGACGGAACAGACACTCGACAGGCAGGCAATCGACGATCAGCTACAGGTCGGGCGTTCCCCGCTCCTGGTCATATTCCTCACCGTCTTTATCGATCTGCTCGGTTTCGGGATAGTAATCCCGCTGATCCCCTTCTATGCCCAGTCCTTCGGAGCCACGAAGTTCGAAGTAGGGCTGCTCTTCGCCTCATACAGTATCATGCAGTTCCTCTTTGCCCCTCTCTGGGGGAGAATCAGCGATGGTGTTGGACGACGCCCTGTCATCATGCTGTGTCTGCTCGGAACCTCCATCTCATTCACTGTTTTCGGACTGGCTGAATCGTTTCTGGTACTCTTCGCAGCCAGGATCGCCGCTGGATTTTTCGGCGCGGTTATCTCTACCGCTCATGCCTTCATAGCCGATGTTACAACCACGGAGCAGAGAGCACGCGGGATGGGTCTTGTCGGGGCGGCCTTCGGCCTGGGATTCATATTCGGACCCTCTATCGGAGGCGTGATGGCCGATGCCTGGGGTTATCCGGCACCTGCATACTTTGCGGCCGGCCTTGCCCTGGCCAACCTCATACTGGCCTGGTTCGTGCTGCACGAGTCAAATCCGCCCGAGAATCGCGAGAAACCGGGCAGAAGGAAGCAGGTGGGAGGCATTTTGAGCTTCGCACAGCTGCGGCAGGCACTGCACAAACCGTCGGTCGGGATCCTTCTGCTTCTCTATTTCATAGTGACTTTCGCTCTTTCAAATATGGAAGCCACTTATGCCCTGATGACCGAGGAACTATTCGACTGGGGAGCCCGTGAGAACGGGTATGTCTTCGGTTACATAGGGATAATCATGGTTATCGTGCAGGGAGCCCTGATACACCCCCTTGTTCGCAGATTCGGCGAGCATGCGCTGATATTGCTCGGAATCATCCTGCTGGTTCCCAGTCTAGGGCTTCTTCCCTTCTCCCCCAACCTGGCCATTCTGCTGCTGTTGAGCGGCTTTATGGCCTTCGGAAGCGGGATCAATTCACCCAGTCTGACCAGTGTAATATCAAAGAGTGTAGCCGCCGATGAACAGGGAGGTACCATGGGTCTGGCCCAGAGCATCGGCAGCCTGGCAAGAGTTGCCGGACCTCTCTGGGGCGGTTTCACGTTCGGTGTTATCGGATACACCGCACCATACTGGACCGCGGCAATTTTCATGACCTGCGCAGCCATAATTGCAACAGTGCTTCTGATACGTCAGAAAAAATCGTAAACTGACAAAGATAACTGTACGCTCTATTATCAATCAGAGTGCTTTTTGAATAATGATGTTTAACAGAATGCCGGAGCATATTCATCCATGGATACTATCGATCCAAAACTGGCCGAACTCAGCATCAATACAATCCGCATTTTATCGGCTGAAGCGGTCGAAGAGGCCGGTTCAGGCCATCCCGGTGCACCGATGGGGGCCGCACCGATGGCATACCTGCTCTGGTCCCGGTTCCTCAGGCACAATCCGGAAGATCCCGCGTGGCCTGACCGGGACCGCTTCGTCCTCTCGATGGGACACGCGAGCATGCTTCTCTACAGCATGCTCCACCTCACCGGTTACGACCTCACACTGGAAGAGATCAGGAACTTCCGCCAGTGGGGAAGCTCCACTCCCGGGCACCCCGAATACGGTAACACTCCCGGAGTAGAAGCCACCACAGGTCCTCTCGGGCAGGGTTTCGGCATGGGTGTCGGCATGGCGCTGGCGGAGCGAATCCTTGCATCACGTTACAACGAAGAGAGATTTCCGATCTTCAACCACTACACTTATGCCCTCTGTTCCGATGGGGACCTGATGGAGGGAGTGGCGTCGGAAACGGCTTCGCTGGCCGGTCACCTGAAACTCGGCAGGCTCATTTATCTCTACGACGACAACGGGATTTCCATAGATGGTTCTACAGATCTGTCTTTCACCGAAGATGTCAGGAAGAGGTTCCAGGCATACGGATGGCATGTTCCCGTTTCCATCGACGGCAACGACCTGGAAGCCCTCGCGGGAGCTGTTGTGAAAGCCCGCAGGGAAAAGCGTCCTTCACTCATCATATGCCGGACCAGGATCGCAGAAGGAAGCCCGAACAAAGTCAATACTGCCGGCGCTCATGGATCCCCCCTGGGCCCGGAAGAGCTGAAGCTGACCAAAACGAACCTGGGCTGGCCTGAAGACGAGCCCTTCTACATTCCTGAAAACGTGCGGCAGCATCTTTCTGCGAAAGAAAAAGGCCGTACAGCACAGGAGAAATGGGAGTCTCTGCTCGAGCAGTACTGCAGGAAATTCCCTGAAAAGGGTGAACGGCTGAAGATGGAACTGGCCGGCGAACTGGCCGAGGGCTGGGAGGATCATATACCGGTCTTTGAAGCGGGATCGAGTGCTATGGCGACTCGAGGCGCTTCGGGTAACACGATTAACAGTATCGCTCCGATAATCGAGAACCTGCTGGGTGGATCAGCCGACCTGACTCCATCCAATAATACCATATTCGATGGCGCCACAGATCAATCGAGTGAGTCGCCCGAAGGCCGTTACCTCCGTTTTGGCGTCCGTGAGCATGGAATGGGAGCAATCTGCAACGGGTTATCCCTGCACGGCGGGCTGCGTCCATATTGCGCAACTTTCCTGGTGTTCAGCGACTACATGAGACCGAGCATTCGTCTTGCCGCTCTGATGGGCCTTCCGGTCATCTATGTTTTCACGCACGATTCAGTCGGTCTCGGCGAGGATGGACCCACTCATCAACCTGTAGAACAGACAATGAGCCTGCGGTTGATCCCGAACCTGAACGTCTTCCGGCCGGCCGACGCCAATGAGACAGCCGTAGGCTGGCGACTGGCCCTGGAACGGACAGACGGCCCCACTGCAATTATTCTCTCCCGGCAGAAGCTGCCGGTCCTGGACCCCGAACGAACGGTGGGAGCCACCTCTGGCGGCTATACCCTGAGCAGAACCTCCGGCAATCCTCAGGTCGTTCTCATAGCCACCGGCTCGGAGGTTCACCTGGCTCTGGAGGCGAAGGCTCTCCTTGAAGAAGAGAGAATCGGCACGCAGATAGTAAGCCTTCCCTGCTGGGAGATTTTCCAGAAACAGAGTCCGGAATATAGAGAGGAGGTACTCCCCTCAGGCAGTCTGAAGGTTGCACTGGAAGCGGGAGTAACCATCGGATGGGAACGGTGGACCGGCTCCCGTGCGAACATTCATGGTATAGATCGGTTCGGCGCATCCGCACCGTACGAAACCATTTTCGAGAATTTTGGATTCACCGCCGAAGCAGTAGTGGACAGAGTCAAATTACTCCTGGAGGAATAAATTGATGCGCGTTGCTATCGCCTGCGACCACGCAGGCTACCCTCTTAAAGCCACCGTCGCAAAGACTATCATCGATATGGGACATGAGGTGATAAATCTGGGCACAGACACTCCCGACGTACCTGCCGATTATCCCGATATGGCCCGGGCTGTCGGCAAGACCATCCAGCTGGAGGAAGCCGATCGCGGGATACTGATCTGCGGAAGCGGGGTTGGCTCCTGCATAGCGGCGAACAAGATGAAGGGAGTGCGCGCCGCGGTCTGTCACAACACCTACTCCGCAGCTCAGGGTGTGGAGCACGACTACATGAATGTACTCTGTCTGGGTGGCCGTGTCATCGGAGCCGCTCTGGCAACAGAGCTGGTGAAGGCGTTTATTAACGCTCGGTTCACCGAAGAGGAGCGGCACATCCGCCGCCTCAACAAGGTGAAGGAAATAGAGAAAGAGGGAAGCTGAGAGAAGAGGGGCTACTCCGCCAGTATCAGACGGAGCAGTTCCACGACACCGGCTTGAACGCCCGGTCTTTTGGATTCCCTGGGTCCGGCGATATTCAGAATTCCGATCGACTCCGTCTGAAGCCATGTCCTGACCCTCTCCGCCCATCCTGCCATGGCAGACGGATCTCTCTCCGCATCATCCAGATCCACAACCATATGGGGTCTCCCATGGCTTCGAGCAGCATCGATGGTATAGAGGGTGCCTCCGGTTGCAGGCAGGTCTGTGAGCAGAAGGGTTCCGTCGGAATCCCTCACGTTCCACTCGGTACGTTCCTCATATCCTGAAGAGGGTGTCTCTGTGAGGGGATAATGATCCGGGATAGTGCCATCCTCTGCAATTCTCCCCTTCGGACACCAGCCGCCGCACGGCATACCCAGGCCGAGTGCCGTATCGAGGGCGGCCCTGTCCACCCCCGTCTGTCCGCCTGACACGATCCTTTTTATCTCAGCCTCCATACGGCTCGAATCCGTTTTTATCGACATGTTTCCAGAATATGTCGACGTTATTCAAATATATCGACATAATATCAGCCCAAGCCTGGTCGTTCAGCAGCGTACGGGTAGTGACTTTCAACATGCTTTTCCACAAGCTCCACGAATTCCTCCACCATACGATCCCCCTCCAGAATAGTGGACAACTCCCCATAACAGCCACCTCCAGCTCCTTATCCCCGAATCCGGTCGGCCCTGAGAACGGGATCACAGTCAAAGGAATGCTGGAGGGGTGCCGATCGGGTTGCAGATCCGATTTAAGGGGCCCATAATCGCGCGGACGTGGAAGTCCTGCGGGGGGTGTGTGGGCCTGGACCATGTCGCCTGGAATGCTCGGCAGGAGACGAGCAGCGCCTCTGCAAGACATGATCGCAGCGGAGAACTGATGATCTGGACTATCGATGCACTCCGAACCGACTTGAAGCAGGCCTGGCGGGCGACGACCAGGCGCCCCGGGGGAACGATCGCTCTCGTACTCGTATTGGGGCTGGGCGTCGGACTCACATCCGCCATGTTCGCACTCGCCGATCCTTTCCTCTTCCGACCTCTCCCATTCGCGGACCCGGAGTCACTCGTTGTCGTACAGGTCTCCCCTGAAGCCGCACGAGCACTTACTCGAGGCATATCCCTGCCCACATTCGACGAATGGCGACGGAGGACGGACCTTTTCACCGGGCTGGCCGCATGGCGCACCGATTCGGGGGTGCGAGTCCGTACGGGCGATGGGACCTCCATGCTGACGACAGTGCAGGCGACAGAGGACTTCTTCACCGTACTGGGGATTCAACCTGCAGGCCTGGCCGCATGGAAGATGTCCGCCCACAACCGGGACGATGTCGTCGCCCTTACGCCGCGGGGACGTCGCTCAGCCGGCGGACCCGGATTGACCGTCGGCGATTGGCTCGACAGGTCCGACGGACCGGACGCGCAGATCGCCGCACTCCTCCCGACCGACTTCCTCTTCCCAAACATTGGCATCGCCAGGGAGATCGACGCCCTCTTCCCGTTCGAGGCCGGAGCTGTCGCCGACATACGGGTTTGGAACGACGACGGTTCGCCCGCGGTCTACTCCTACCTGAACATGCTGGGACGTCTGGCGCCGGGCGTGACCGCGGGTCAGGTCAGTGCCGGGCTGGCCTGGTCGGGTGATTCCAAGCGTACGATTTCCGTCAGCGTCGAACCTCTCACTGATGTGATGACGCGTAGCGTGCGCCCACTAGCTCGCGGCGCGCTCGCGGCGGGACTCCTGATCCTGCTGGTCTGTGCGGGCAACGTGGCGAATCTGCTGATCGTCCGGAATTCCTTTCGCAGACGCGACCACGCCACACGTGTGGCCCTCGGGGCATCCCGCGCCACCCTGGCCCGTCTCGCCTTTTTCGAGTTCGGCCTGATCGAGGGAACGGGGATCATTGTCGGCCTTGTGATGGCCGCCGTGGTGACGGCCGTGGTCCGCAGCGTGATTCCGTACGAATTCGCATCCCTCGGCAATCCAAGCGTTTCGTGGCGCGTTGTCGCCTTCGTGGCGGCGACCGGCCTCGCTGTATCGATCATCGGCGCCGGGCCGGCCTGGCTCGTTCAACGTGTCCGGCCTGTGGCACTCTTCGGTCGAACCCGCACCGGGGATGCTCCCGGGGTCCGCTCCCTCCGGTTTGCGATGGCAGCGGTACAGAGTGCAGTGGCCGTCGTCCTCGCGATCGGAGCGATGCTGCTTGTTCACTCCTACTCGAATCTGACGGGGCAGCACGTCGGGATCGACTCAGACGTTCTGGTTATCTCAGCCTGGTATCCGGACGCGGATACCACAGTGAAGCTTCAGGCGGACATCGATGCCACGATCGAGGGCATCCAGCGGCTGCCGGGCGTTCAGATGGTCGCCGCATCCGAAGGATCCATGCTCAACTCCGTACGCAGCAGTGTCGGACTGACGATTGATGGTCGACGCATATTCGCGAACAAGAAGGCGGTGACAACGAACTTCTTTGAGACGACCGGTCTGCGCATCCGAGAGGGTATGGGACTGGGGACAGAGGATCGCGAGGTCGGCGCGATCGTGGTTAGTCGGTCCTTTGCACGCCGCTATTGGCCGAACTCGGTCGCCGTCGGCAAGACGGCAGGATTGGGCGGAAGTACTATTCGGGTAGTCGGGGTGACAGACGATGTCTTCGACGTTGCGCTCGATGCGGAGCCCATGCCAACGGTGTATCTTCCTCTCCACGATCCCTCCGTCGGGTTCGCCATCTCGTATTTGATCAGGAGCAACGAGTCGTCAGCGAGTCTCCGTGACCCGGTGAATCGGGTCCTCCTTGCCGTAAACCGAGATATGGTCATCAGGGGCTTCTCCACGGTGGGAGAGCGCCTCTCGGATTCAGTCCGCAATCGGATCTTCGCCACGCTCATTCTCAGCCTCTTCGCGATCGCCGGACTCGCCGTCTCGTCCGCGGGTCTCATCGGCGTGGTGACATTCCTGGTCGCCCGCCGCACAAGAGAGATCGCCATCCGCGTAGCAGTCGGAGCCGGGCGGTCCAGTATTCGGTGGCTTGTGATACGTGAGGCAGTAACGGCGGCGATCGCCGGCGCTCTTGCCGGCCTGGTGGTCGGCCACTGGCTTGCAAAGAGTCTGGAGGCGCTGCTGTACGGGTTGGAGCCGGGGTCGTGGGGCACCCCTTCGGCGGCGGCCGCCCTGACGGTCCTGCTCATGGGTCTGGCAGCAGTGATCCCGGCCCAACGCGCCCTGCGAATCCAGCC
>VAOY01010606.1_pt1 | contig 13811 bp, 7 predicted proteins | sample 3393881 | NCBI WGS metagenome assembly VAOY01 (sample SAMN08290430, study PRJNA428436) | hydrothermal vent metagenome | isolation source: Deep-sea hydrothermal vent chimney | place: Indian Ocean: Southwest Indian Ridge
CATCCTCTACAATTCGCACAACGATTTCCAGCAGACCAATGTAATACCGAACATCCTGACCGAAGGAGTCGGAGGGTTCACCGAATACTTCAAACAGAGAGTCGTGGTGCCGTTCCAGGGATCATACGAAGACTTCAGGCACGTTCTGCATCACGAGCTGGTGCACGCCGTGTCCATGGCGATGATCCATGGGACGGGGATTGCAGGTATTCTGAGCCAGGCGCAGTCGGCACGATTGCCCCTCTGGTTTTCTGAAGGCCTGGCTGAGTACGAATCGATGGGTTGGGATATGGATGCGGATGCATTCATACGTGACGCGGTGATCACCGGCTATATGCCGCAGCTCGACGATATCTATGGTGGATTCCTGGCCTATAAGGGTGGGCAGGCGTTCTTCCATTATCTGACAGAGACATACGGATCGGGCCGTATCGCTGACCTGATGAGCAATTTGAGGATGCTGGGAAATGTTGACAGGGCATTCATCGGCGCCGTCGGCAAGCCGGTCAAAGACCTGTCTGAGGACTGGCATCGGTATATGAAGCGAAAATACTGGCCTCAGATAGTAAACAGGGAGATGCCAGACGAGTTCGCCACACCTGTGACAGATCACCAGGAAGACGGTTCAACCTACAACGTTTTCCCGGCCTTCAGCCCGACCGGAGACAAGATAGCCTTAATCTCAAACCGACAGCACTTCATGGATCTCTACATAGTGTCCGCGCTGGATGGCAGTGTCATAAGCAGACTCGGCAAGGGTGAACAGGTCAGCATGTTCGAAGAGATGCATATCCTGAGGGGAGGGATCTCGTGGAGCCCCGATGGAGAGCAGGTGGCCGTCGCCGCAAAGGGAGGGCGGTTCGACCAGATCTATATAGTTGAGGCCGCCAGCGGACGTGTGCTCAGGGAGATCATTCCGGAGCTGGACGGGGTCTTTGAGCCTGCCTGGAGCCCCGACGGACGCTCTCTGGCCTTTGTAGGAATTGAGGACGGTTATCCCGATCTCTACCTGTACGACCTGAACGAGGAGGTCTTCCTTCGTCTGACCGAATCTAAGGCGGCTGAAGGCAATCCTGCCTGGTCGAGCGATGGTACGAGGCTGGCATACTCTTCAGACGAGTTGCTGGACCGGAATGCAGCAGGAGCTTCAGAGCTGCCACTCAGATTTGGTCCTGAGAACATATGGATCATGGAGATGACATCGGGCAATTACCGGACCCGACCCGAAGTGACGGGATCGTTTGACGATACACACCCCACCTGGGGGCCTGAGGACAGGACCCTGGCGTTCATATCGATCCGCTCGGGGATCAGGAATCTTTACGTAACGGATCTGGGAAGCGGGGAAGTCAGGCCGATCACGAATATCCTGAGCGGTGTCGAGTCGGCACACTGGTCGACCTCTGCAAATGCGATCGCCTTCAGTGCGTTCAACCAGGCCGGATTCGATGTTTTTATCCTGAAGGATCCTGTCAACAACCGTGTGCCCGAGGTGATTACGAGTACAGATATGGTCGAACAGATGGAGGAGGAGATGCTTTCGGCTGCAGCACGGCCTGCAGGATTCACCACAATCGACTCTCTTGGAATCCCGGGTGATCTTTCCCGGTTGCGGTTCCGTCCGCTGCGACCCGGTTACGGCGGCTCGGAGAGTTCACTGACAGGTATCAGAGGAGATGAAGTTCCCCTGACCCGTGTCATAGGAGGAGGGATCTCGGCAAGCGAGAAGGAACCTTACCGCCTTAAGATGACGCCCGATCTCTTCCTGGCCAATGCGGGTTACAGCAGTTTCTGGGGTCTGGCGGGATCATCATACCTGGAGATGAGTGATATCCTCGGTAATCATCATTTCTCCATAATGACGAGTCTGTGGTCCACGCTGGACAATTCGAATTATCAGCTGACCTATACAACTCTTGGGCGCAGGTGGAACGTGGGGATGAGTGTTTTCTACTATAACTACTTCTACCTGCCTGAGAGGAACAGCAGGGCGCTCTATGCCGATCGGACGTGGGGCGGCCAGCTCATGTTCTCCTATCCATTCAGTCGGTTCCAGAGGGTCGATCTGGAAATATCAACCATGGGGATTTTAAGGCGGATATACCTCACAGGTCCTGCAGAAAGATCATATCGCCAGGTATTCATGCCCAGGCTCAGCCTGACGGGCGACAACGCGCTGCCCGGGATCACAGGCTACATCAACGGGCATCGCTACAAGGTCAGCCTCTCACACAGCCCCCCCTGGCTGCAGGAGTCACTTTCCTTCACAAGTCTCACGGCGGATTTCCGTTCCTACAGCAGGATCGGTCGCAGCAGAACACTGGTTCTGCGATTTACCGGAGGGGCCAGCACGGGGAGCGAACCTCAGAGGTTCTTCATCGGGGGCAACGGATTCTGGTGGGGACCCCGTTACGCATCGAGCGAACTGTTCGAGCTTGAGAATCTTTATTTCGCTTCTTTCCAGGCGCCTTTGAGGGGATATGATTTCTACGAGTTTTCGGGAACCCGCTACTTTCTGACAAATTTCGAATTCCGGTTTCCATTCATAAACGTTCTTTCGCTGGGCTGGCCGATACCTGTTACTATTGGGAATATCCAGGGATCGATTTTCTGGGACAGCGGAATGGCCTGGGATGGATCCGATTTCGATCCCTTCTACATAAAGGGAGGATTTCCAGGATTCGAAGATCTGAAGAGCGGGATTGGATTCGGGGCCCGTATGAATCTTGGAATATTTATCATCAGGGTCGATGTTGCATGGCGGAATACCTTGAGACGCATAACAGGTGCACCAAGGTGGCACATAGCTCTCGGTCCCGAGTTCTGATGAGGAACAGATCATTGATGAGAAACACCTTCAAGCAGAGCGGAATCGCGATATCGGTTCTATCGGTGATAATCGCGGGATCCGCATGCAGGGTTGAAGCGCAGAGTCAGGTCGAGCTGATTCCCGGCGGGACAGCCCGGCTCGGCAGGCAGACCGGCCGGCCGCCGGTTGTGCCTCCACTTGTAGATGCCACGCCTCTCTTTGAGGAAGCGCATCGAAGGCTCGCCGAATTGAAGAGAACCGGCGGAGTCGGTACGGCCGTCAGGGCTCCCGTCGAAGAAGACGTCTACGTGGTCGGGGACAGGAAGAAATTCTGGGCAATCGACTTCGCGCAGGGGACCGGATTTCCCTACAAGCAGTACGAAGTGGAGGCCGAGTGCAGGGTGGTTGGGGAGTATGCCTATTTCTTTGTAGAAGTCGATAAGCTTGCCTCGGTTTCCGATGAAGATGTAGGTGAACTGGTCACAGCATTCGAGCAGAGCTCACCGGGAAGCCCCAGGGATACCGGTAAGGGGATGTTCGAGCATGTTACCGAAGTCTTCGGCGAAATCCCTGATGTGGATGGAGACCAGAAAGTGGTGGTTCTGCTGACAGACATCCCCCAGGCTGCGGCGGGTGCATCGGGAACCTCCTTCTTCGCGGGTTATTTCTACGGTGTCAATCAGTCTCTGGAGGATCCCGTTGATTTCGGTGGCGGCGTTAAGCAGCGTTCCAACAAGACCGAAATGCTCTATGTGAGCTCCAGATATGTATCTTACACCGATCCCGATCCGGGCGTGCAGGCGGAGTTCCGCGACTTTGTCAAGAGCACGACAGCCCATGAATTCCAGCATCTCATCCAGTACAGCAATGATGAGCTGGAGAACACGGCCGTTAACGAGGGACTATCCGAATACGCGTCATTCATCTGCGGCTACGGCCTCAGGCCGATAGCCAATTATGTCAGCAGAACGAATGTTGATATGTTCAGCTGGCGCAGATACGGGAATTCACTGGACGACTACGCCCGGGTAGCTCTGTGGACTTACTACCTGGGATACCGGCTGGGAGATGTTTTCATTAAAGCGTACGCCGTCGATCCTCTGCACGGGCTTGCCGGTTTGAATTCGGCCCTGGCCGGTACATCCTCTCCATCATTCGATGAAATATTCAACGATTTTATGACCACACTCTATCTGCAGGGCGATCAGGGTGGAGATGTCCGCTTCGATACCGGTTCCTTCGTTCCCTGGGTCGAGCCGCAGGTTCATGAGAACCTGCATCCATCTGCCCAGAGAGTGACACTCGAACCGTATGGTGCGGTTGTTCTCCGTTACTGGAATGCATCCGATATGACTGTAAATCTGCCTGATGGATTGCCCTCTGGAATTACCGCTCAGATAGCTCTCAAGAGTGATGCCGCCTATCTGGTAACAGACCTGACATCTTCGGGAACCACACTTTCCGGCCTCGGGACAACATATGAGGAAGCCGGGATAATCCTTACCAACGGCAGTGATACCAGATCGCTGACATTCAAGGTCACCGCCACGGCGACTCAGGGTGACGAAGGCATGGTCAAATATGAAAACGGCCGCCCCTTCATTAGATACCTTCTGAGTGAAAACTGGTATCCGGCCCTGAGAATCACTCCTGAAATTGCTCCGGCCAGACTTACCGGCATATGGCTGTTCTTCCTCGGTGACGCGGCCGCATCTGTTGCGGTACGCACAATGGTAGAGAATACCAGTCTTCCCGGAACGTATATCGTAAACGAGAGTCCAATATTCAGCGCCATCGTTGAACCATCCTTCGTTCCTGAGGGGTGGCTCCATATCCCTGTCACCACTGTCACCACATACACACAGCCCGGTGTGGACTATCTGGTTTCGATGAGGGCAGGTACCAACGCTACCGGGTATGCCGACCTGACCCGGGGTGCCGTCAGGTCATTCATCAACCGGTCAGAGGGATTGGGGTGGGAGCCTCTATCCAATTTCGGAACAGGCGAACCTGCCGTCCCGCTCCATGGAGACTGGATGTTCCGGGCCGAGTTCGCATATAAGGACACCACACCTCCCCAGGTTTCGCTGGGCCTGCTGCAGCATCCGCTCTTCCCGACACAGGCGGATGTGTATGTGATGGGGAATGAACCTCTGCACCCCGGAACGAGCAGCGGCACCATAGTGTCGACCGGCGGCAGTCCTGTTGATCTGTTGTTTGAGCGCACTCTCGGCAGTTACAGCATCGTGGATCCAACACCGGTCATACTGGATGCGGGACAGATATCGCTGAGTGTGGAAGCCTTCGATCGTTACGGGGGTTTGAGTGATACGGCCACTCTGCCTGTTTCGGTGTCCAGAATAGGAGCAGGTGATCCGGCATCGCTTTCCGTTGCCGGCAGAAGGGGTGCTGTCTCGATAGATATACCGGCGGGTGAACACAGCGGAGCCGTGCTCACGTTGATTCCCTATTACAACGCTCCTGCAGGACTTCCCGGTGCTCCAGGCAGCGGAAATTCCGTGCTCGAAGCACCGGTTGTATCTCTGGCGCCTTCCGGCTGGATGGGGCCTGCCGGCGGATCGAAGCTGCGGGTTCCTGTGCGGGGTACAGCCGGCAGTGATGAAGAGTTCAGGTTCGAACGGTGGGAGGAAGGTGACTGGATTCCTGTCCCCGGTGGGGTGTCCATCAGCAGAGGGGAAGCATCGGGACCGGTTCCGGGAGGTGGATGGTACAGGCTGGCGAGGGGCGCGGCCCCGGCACTGCTGAATGGCAATAGAGGAATCGAGTTGCTGGGCAATGCACCGAACCCGTTCAATCCTCAAACCACGATTCGATTCCGTATCCCGTCAGAGGCTTCAGGCCGGCATGTGAAGTTGAGCGTGCTGAATGTTCGGGGGCAGCAGGTGAAGATGCTGATCGACAGAACGATGGGAGCAGGGGAACACATCGTGACATGGTTCGGTGACAACGATGCCGGGCATTCCGTTTCCTCCGGTATCTATCTCTACCGTCTTGAGACAGGCAGTACGATTCTCACCCGCAAAATGCTTCTGCTGCGATGAGGGCTATTCAAATGAATCTGAACAGGGTCATTGTTGCCGTGGCGGTCGCATCGGTCCTGGTTCTGACCGGATGCAGCAAGAAGCAGAATCCGACCAGACCGAGCGAAGCTGCCAGTCTCTCTCAGCAGGGATGGGAGCTGTTTGCACAGGAGGATTATTACGGTGCTCTGGCAAAATTCGATAAGGCTCTCGATCTGATTTCCGAACACCCAGATGCCAACCATGGCCGTGCCTGGACCCTCGCCTTTCTGGGCCGGTTTAACGAGGCCCGGTATACAATTGTTCTGGCCAGAGATCTCGATCGGGGCAATCCGGATGTCTGGGCAGGTGGCGCCTTCATATACAGTGTTCTGAATAACCGGGACGAAGTCGTCTCCTGGGCCGAAACTGCTCTGACGCTGAATAAGAAGATTTCGGGCGAAGGGTCGTCGTGGTCCTTCAGCAAACGTTCCACTATCACCCACCTGCATCTGCGCTGGGTGCTTGCAGAGGCTTACCTGAACAGGGGCAGTTATTCCCAATGTGCGGTACAGCTGGATATTATCGAAAGCGGTGTTGAACACAGCGTCGATCCCCAGAGCCTGCTGGCCGATCTGCAGAGACTTTATTCTTCGCTCTCTCCACCATTCTGAAAGCGAGCTCACACATGTCCGGCTATACACCTGTAAGGGCACCACGGGGCAACCAGCTCAGCTGCAAGACCTGGGGCGCTGAAGCTGCGATGAGAATGCTGATGAACAACCTCGATCCCGAGGTGGCTGAAAAACCGGAAGAGCTGATCATCTACGGCGGATCGGGCAAAGCTGCGCGGTCGTGGGACGACTATCACAAAATAGTTTGTGCACTGAAGGGTCTGGAACCCGATGAGACCCTGCTCGTTCAGTCGGGCCGGGCGGTAGGGATCTTTAAAACTCACGAAGATGCACCGAGGGTTCTAATTGCCAACGCCAACGTGGTTCCTCACTGGTCCGACTGGGGGCATTTCCGCCAGTTCGAACGGATGGGTCTGACCATGTACGGCCAGATGACTGCAGGCTCATGGATCTATATCGGTACTCAGGGCATCATCCAGGGCACCTACGAGACCTTCTCGGCTGCAGCGGGCAGGCATTACGGAGGCAATCTGGAAGGTCGTCTCCTGGTTTCAGCCGGTCTGGGAGGGATGGGGGGAGCTCAGCCTCTGGCAGCTGTATTCTGCGGTGCGGCATCGCTTTTTGCAGAGGTCGATCCGGGTCGCATCGAAAGAAGGCTGGAGCACGGCTACCTGGATGAAATGAAGGAAGATATCGACGAGGCGATAGACAGGGCGACAGGTGCGAAAGAGAATGGCGAGGCCGTCAGTATCGGATGGCATGGAAATGCCGTCGAAATGCTCGAGCGACTGATCGAGCGGGATATCACCCCTGATCTGCTGACCGATCAGACCTCCGCTCATGACGAATTGAACGGATATGTACCTCCCGGCATGGACTTCGAGGAAGCTGTCCGCCTGAGGAGTGATGATCCTGAGAAGTATATAAGAGAGTCGATGGCAGGGATGGCCCGGCACGTCGAGGCGATGCTGGATCTGCAGGAGAGGGGTGCCGTCACCTTCGATTACGGCAACAACCTGCGCGGGCAGGCCCTGAACGCCGGCGTTGAGAATGCCTTCGACTACCCCGGATTCGTAGCGGCATACATACGTCCCATGTTCTGTGAGGGGAGGGGACCATTCCGCTGGGCGGCACTTTCGGGTGAGCGTTCCGATATTCTCCGAACCGATGATCTGGTGCTCGAACTCTTTCCAGAGGATCAGGTACTGAGACGCTGGATCGGACTGGCTCGTGACAGGGTTCCACAGCAGGGCCTGCCGGCCCGCATATGCTGGCTCGGTCTGGGTGAGAGGGCCACCTTCGGACTGGCCATGAACGATCTGGTGGCCAGAGGGGAGTTGAAGGCTCCTGTCGTCATAGGACGAGACCATCTGGACACAGGATCGGTGGCAAGTCCCTATCGTGAGACGGAGAACATGATGGACGGCTCAGATGCCATAGCCGACTGGCCCCTGCTGAATGCCATGCTCAATGTGAGTTCGGGAGCCACATGGGTCAGCATCCATAACGGGGGGGGAGTGGGAATAGGTCTGGCGACCCATGCAGGCCAGGTCACCGTGGCAGACGGCACACCTGAAGCGGCTGTCAGACTGGAGCGTGTCCTTACCAACGATCCGGCCATAGGAGTAGTGCGGCATGCTCATGCAGGGTATAAAGAAGCGCTCAAGGTTGTGAATGAGAAGGGTGTGAAAATACTGTAACAGAATCACACTTGTGACGCTTCTGAACCGGGGAGAAACACCGATGCCAGAGAAGAGAGAAGCCGATCTGCTCGTTACAGGCATAGGGCAGGCCTATACTGCCCGTGCGGCACTTCCCGGTACAGGTCCTGATGACCGGAGCCTTGCAGACAGCACATTCATTCCTGAGCTGATATCAGACGCCGCCATTGCATGCAATGAGGGAAGGATCCTCTATTCAGGAAGTGAGGAGGAGGTGGAGGATCATGTGGATGCCTCTGATGCTCTCATCGTGGAGGCAGACGGTCGTCTGGTGACACCGGGACTCGTGGACTGCCACACGCACCTGATTTTCGACGGCAGCCGTCACGATGAGTACGCGATGCGCTGCATGGGAGCCGGCTACCTGGATATAGCAGAAGCCGGGGGCGGTATTCGATCTTCGGTCAGAATGTTCAGGGATGCGGACGAAGAGCAGCTCTTTAATACGGCGCTGACCCGCATGGCTGCAATGGCTTTCACCGGCACTACCACCGTCGAGATGAAGAGCGGTTACGGACTCACCCTGGAAGATGAACTGAAGGCCCTGTCGGTAGCAGGTATGCTTTCTGATGAGGGATCTCTCCGGGCGGTTTCCACCTTCCTGGGCGCCCATGAAGTTCCGGATGAATACCGGTCCGATCGATCCTCATATGTAGATCTTGTGGTTGGGGAGATGATCCCCGCCGTGGCAGAGCAGGGGATCGCCCGCTTCTGTGATGTCTTCTGCGAGAAGGGTGTCTTCACCGTTGAAGAATCTGAGAGGGTGCTCCGTGCAGGTCTCGAAAACGGTCTTGGTGCGAAGATCCACAGCGATGAATTCGAGGCGCTGGGAGGCACCGAGATGGCTGTGGCAATCGGCGCCGTCTCTGCTGAACACCTTACGTCGCTGACAGAATCGGGCATTGATGCGCTGGCCGGCTCCACAACCGTTCCGGTGCTTCTTCCCGGAACAACTCTTTTCCTGGGCAGGCATGACTACGCTCCGGCAAGGAAACTTCTGGAGCGGGGTGCTCAGGTAGCCCTGGCAACCGATTTCAACCCGGGCTCATCAACATTTCTCAGCCTGCCTCTTATAACAACCATCGCCTGCAGCCAGATGAAGATGCATCCTGCTGAGGCGATGCAGGCCGTTACAACCAACGCTGCCCGGGCGATAGGGTTACAGGATGAGGTTGGAAAGCTGGAGGCGGGGATGGCCGCAGATCTTGTGATCTGGGATGCCGACGACTACAGGATGATACCCTATGCAGCAGGCCATCCCCTGGTGCTCTTTGTCGTTATTGAGGGGGATGTCGTCAGTTTCGATTGATCTCCGCCAGAAGTTCGTTGACCGTATCCTCAGTGCCGCTTGTCAACAATGTTTCCATGCCCCGTACGTCGCAATACGAGTGGGTAATCATGCTCGCTGTGCTGACGTTGATCAGTCTCAACTCCAGGTGATAGAAATCACCCGCTTTCGAAACCTTGCCTGCGACCATGTAGCTGGCACCGATAACTTTCCCAACCTGACTGATGCAATCATCCGTATCGCAGCGACCCGACATCCGGAAACCCGTTTCATCGAAGATCTTATCCACATCCTCGCGTTCAAGGACTTTCAGTCCCTTGTGCCTGCCCAGGTATAGAAGACACGATCGGTGACCGCCCGTGCCTGTGTAAGGTTCATATCCTCAACCTGGAAATCGATCACGCTGATGACCGGATCGGGGGATCCTCCGCCCGCAACTCCCTTATTGTAAGAGCAGGCGACTGTCAGGGATGTGATGAGGATTGCAATAGTCGGTAATTGATACTTACGATCAGAAAAAACCTGCATGATATCCTCCGTGTTCTGCTTCCAGTGTCCTGAATTGAAAAATCCGCTGTAATTCGTCCTCCGCTGCATCCGCACCGGCTGCGTTGCGCCTCCTCGCCCAAGGAGCCTGCCGGAAAAACACTCCGGCTGCGGATTGCGCTGGTATCCGGATTACTTCAGGTCGCGTATGCGAACCTCGATTCCCTCCTCCCCCTCCAGAAGTTTTACGAGCTCAGATGTATCGGTGTTCCCGAAATGGTATGGGTAAAGGATCGATGGCCTGAACGATCTTGCCGCATCTGCCACCATCTCGGGAGTCATGGTGTAGGGGAGGTTCATCGGGAGGAAGGCTATGTAAATATCCTCGAGGGCTTTCATCTCGGGAGTGTTTTCCGTGTCCCCGGCGATATAGATGCGTCTGTCACCGAAGGTGATCACGTAGCCATTGCCGCTGCCCTTCGGGTGGTAAGCCACTCCGGGGCTCCGTTCATGAACCAGGTTGTAGGCCGGAACGGCTTCGATCTTCAATCCCGCCGCTGTCACGGTCTCACCGTTGAGCATAACAGTTCCCCCTTCAACTCGTTCAGAGCAGAGTTGAGTGCAGATCAGGTTCGTGCTGTCGCTGGAGAGGGTTTCAATTGCGCCGCCGTCCAGGTGGTCTCCATGCTCGTGGGTGACAAGGATGAGGTCGGCTTTCGGCAACCTCCCGTAATCAGCATACCTGGCGACAGGATCGATGTGTATCACCTTTCCATCGAATTTGAACATGAGCGTGCCGTGTCCGATAAAGACGATCTCCAGGTCACCGGCGGAAGTCTCGAATCTGTCGGTCATGAATGCCTCCTGACTGCATGCTGTGGAAGCGATGAGGATGATAAGGAGGAGGGGAATAGTCTTGTTTCTGTTCATTTATATCACCTGTTCTCCATTCCCCTGAGAATGCTACCTGTACTTCCAGCTTCCGGTATTTTCCCCGGGAGGTGCGTTCTCCGTGATATGATCGGCCATGACCCGATATAGTTTCAATCCTGAAAGTTCTTCCGGCCTGTAACCGTGGCTGCCCCTGGCACCGAAGGTGAACGATCCCTCGTAGTAGGGATCTGTAGTGCTCTCCAGAAATTCCTCCAGGTAGTAGCATCCGACATTCAGGTAGAAGTTGTCCATATCACCGGCAATGATGTGCAGCTTTCCTGTGAGCTTCGGCCCCACCGATTCCCAGTTGGCCTCGAGGTAGTGACGGATGTCGTAATTCTCCTTCCAGTAGAGGGCAACTTCCGGATCGATCTCCCCTGTACGTTTGTCGAATAGGGGCTTGAAGTAGCCATCCTCTCCAACGGGGCCGAAGACGGCACTCCAGATATCGAGCTGTTCGCCCGATCTTCCCTTTGTGCCCATCACGAGTTCGTAGTAGTTCCTCTGCTTCGAAGTGAACTGAACCTCACCCAGGGTATTCCGTGTGTTGGCGGTCGGGACCCGGATGGAGTGCTGTGCCCTTACGTGCACCTTGTAGAACGCGTTTTCGTCTTCGTAGATGTTGATGCCTTCCACATTTCTGAAGTCGACCGGGTCAGGTGCAAATGACCATGTTCCGCCGAAGAAATCGGGATGCCAGACCTGCAGGGCCAGCGATTCCCATCCGCCTGTTGAACCTCCGGTCAGGACTCTCGCATACGGTTGAGCGATGCAGCGAAACCGCCTCTCGATCTCCGGTATAAGCTCCTGCATTATCGCATCACCGTAGGGTCCGACATTGACGGAATTCACGGCATATGAATCATCGAAATAGGGACAGGGATGCTGGAATGTCACAACCAGCATCCTGGGGAAATCTTCAGACACCCACTCTTCGAACGTTTCAGCTCCCCTGCTTTGAAGTGAATCCGGAGGCCCTTCGAATCCAACAGGTGCTCTGGTGGAGAAGTGACCCTGCCGGTAGACGGTGGGGTAGTAGATATCGGGATGATCGTTATAGCCCTTGGGGAGCTGCACGGTGGCTCCAATGTGCATCGGATAGCCCCAGAATTCACTCAGGAGCCGGCTTTCAATCCTGAAGCGTTTCACCCATTCCGTATCGGCCGGAAACTCACTGGGTGGAATGACCGTTGTGACTTCAAGCCTGACCACACCCGGTTCATCATCAACCGGGGAGGTCCTGCCCGAAGCAGGATCTATGAATACCTTCCTGATCTGACTGTAGATATTGCCTGAGGAACGCCGCCAGTCCTGGCCCTCCCACCGGTCCTTGTGCATCCAGAGGGTATGGCCGTCGGCGCGATCGAACCTCGTGTAGATATTCAGTACCGCCTGCACGAAGTAGTAGCCGGCCCCCAGCTCTTCAAAGCTCTCAACAGGAGAACCGAGCGTAGAGCCGTCTATTACGGCAGCCTGCCCCGGGGCCAGATTCTCGATATCGACGCCGAAAAATGGCGCTCCACGTCTGGATACCTGCAGCCGCGGTTCGGGATCGTCCAGGTCTGAGAGGATCACGAAGATGCGGCCGGTCACAGGCTCGTTCCTGACAGAGGCAGGAAATGTAACCTCGAACTGTATCATGCCTTCATCCTGCTGGCACAGTCCCGGTTTAACGGAACCAGCCATCACTGAAAACAGGAGGATAGGGAAGAGGACGGGTCTGGAAAGTCTCAAGCGGGGATTGCGGAAGGACATCAGGCACACTCCTGGAAGATGGACAAACTTTCAAGTGCCCTGGCCGGAGCGGCCCAGCGGAGTCCTCGGTTATACGACGGACATCCGGCTCAGGACACCAGAGCAATGATTATAGCAGTGTCTTATGGCAGGCTGCGAGCGGGACGGATCAGCCGGCCGATTTCTCCATCCGGTCAGCGTAATCCTTTATTGCTTTCCACTGGCCCTCACCGTGCAGGCTGGCTTCCTCGAGCACCTTGTGTGCTTTGCCGCTGCCCAGGTAATGTCCATGCATGAAGGCGTGGACCGATCGGCGCCTGCCTTCAGCAGAGGTAACCCACCTGTACATGGTGGGAAGCGTGAAGCCGGTCATGCCCATCGCTTCGGCGGCCAGTTCCTCCGGGTAGATCTCATTCTGTCTCTCCTCGGGGAGCAGGGAGAAGAGCTCGGCACTCGAAACGTAGAAGATGTTCATGTTCAGACCGGCTTCATCAATGCGCGGCAGGACCTCCGATACAAATGTATTCGTCATGCCGCTTCCCTGAAGAACGAGGGTGCCGTGGCAGGGTGTGGTGTCGGGATCGGCTCTGCGCAGGGCGTAGAGCCCTTCCACAGCTGCTGTTGCCGGCGGCAGACCCGCTGCGTCACGATCCATGATTACTTCACCCGGCCTGGTTACAAAGGGTGCGATCACAGCCGGCCTCTGTTTCAGGGCTGCGACCAGCATCGGATAGACCTCCTGCGGATCCCACGGAGTCAGTGTGATCATCACGCCCTTCGGGAAGTTCTCCTGCAGCAGCTGCAGCGCCTGAGGATCGGCGTGGGTCGGTCCATCCTCACCGGTTTTCAGACCGGCGTGAGCGCAGACTATCAGGAACGGTCGGTACGGCTCTCCAAGCAGGGCGCTGCGTGCCTGCTGGCCTATGCCGTGCAGTCTGGCGGCGATGTGTTCGAGAGCTGCTATGAATGCCCCGTAAGAGGAACCGGCTCCGATGTTCGATCCATACGATGACACACCTGCCATGAAAGCACCCATGTTGTCTTCACATATTCCACCGGTTGCAATCAGGCGGGATCCGGGATTCGATACGGCGTTGAAGTACCCTTCCGGGAAACCGGCGCCCAGTTTGGATATGCTTGTGGAATCAAGGAGATCGGCGGAAGCCCCGATAAAAGCACCTCCCG
>VAOY01016904.1_pt1 | contig 13780 bp, 10 predicted proteins | sample 3393881 | NCBI WGS metagenome assembly VAOY01 (sample SAMN08290430, study PRJNA428436) | hydrothermal vent metagenome | isolation source: Deep-sea hydrothermal vent chimney | place: Indian Ocean: Southwest Indian Ridge
ATGAGTATCGAGGAAGGTGCGGTAACGCATATTCGATTTCATTAATTGCTTGTATTGGGTTCGCAAGGGTGAGTTCCATCGCTAACCATATGCTAGCTATAGCAGTGGCTCGTCGACTCCCAGTTTCTAGCGCTTCTCGCTGTAAACGGCGCAGTTCAGGAACAGAAAAATTTACCCTATGGTCAGAGCCTTTAAAATCATTTACCGCTCTAGCATAAATGTAATATGCCTTCGCAGCAGCGAAAAGCTCAGGCTTAATTGTCTTAAGCTCTTGCCAATGCTTATCTAATAGAGGCTCTTTAACGAAAAGTGGGATTCTCGGCGAGTCAGCATCATTCGCAGTATAAGTGGCCAACAAGTGTCTAAATATCACGCCTTCACTTTGCGTGTCATTCTGCAAACCGGCGCTCGTTAACATAGCAATGATATTCTCATTGCTCACCTCGCTAGGTGTATTCCAATGATAAATTGCCGTTGCAGCTATATGACTATAATTATCAAGTTTTTTTAGTCTAAGTGCGTTGGGAATATCTATACTTTGAGCAAAGACAGTGAAACAAGCTATTGCAGGAATCAAAAGGCAAATCATTAGCCTTGTAAAACGAAACCAAGCGCTCATTGTGATGGAGACCTCTTTACTGCGGGTAAGTGAATGAAGTGATTAACTGAAATTAAAACGGACGTTTTAACCTATAAGTCGGAGTATAAGTTTTATTGAACAGGGTTTCATCTTAATTTTGGGCAAAAAAAATCGGCCCATAGGGGGCCGACGAAGGGAAGTGCTAAAGATACGCACTTTTTTGGAACACTTTACAGTTACTTAACGTGTGTTAAGCAGAGAATTGAATCCTTTCTGACACCGCCTTTTTCATATCGCTTAAATCAGCATCTTTATCGCCAACAATCATTACATTGGCATGCTTCATTTTAATGCTCTCTCCGTGGTACTGACCATCGGCAAACTCGCTTGGTACGGAGACATCTCCACGTTCAGGTACTACGAATACCGACATCTTGCCTTGCGGCGTATTCACGATCAGGTGAAGGCTTCTAACTGTGCTCAAATGGCAATAGTTTGCGACCTCTACACCGTCGAGCATTTCGCTAAAGCTGCCACCAAAGCTTGCTAGCTTTGCGTTAACCATGTTCAAATCAACAGGAAGCAACGAATGAGCGTGTTCCATTTCTGCGTACTGCATATGGGCAAGTGCTTGTCCGCCAATACTAAGCGGTTGGTGGTACCACATGGTAAGTCCGATACCTACAGTGAAAGCAACTGATGCAGCCATGGCTAAATACCAGCGACTTCTGCGTTTATAACGGGTGAATTCGTCTGCAGACTGCTGCCATATTAGCTTGCTTGCGAGATCCTCTGGTACATCGACTTTCAATGCTTGCTTTAATTGCTTATCTAACTGCTTTTGTTCATTCCAGAAACTGCGTTTACTTTCATCCGCTTTTGCCGCTTCTACAACATCACTGTCAGTCGTTTCTGGATCGGCGTAGATACGACGCCTAAATTCTAACTCATCCATTTACACGACCTCTCTGTTCATTTTGCTTCTCTAATGCCTCTTTTAGCTGATTCCTCGCTCTGAAAAGGCGAGTCATTACCGTGTTCTTGTTAAGCCCTAACTGGTTGGCGATCTCTTCGCCACTAAAACCGAAAATCAACTGGAGTATTAAGGGTTCACGATACTCCACACTCAATCCACCTAATAGTCGCTGAAGCTCTCTATCTTTCAAGTCCCCATCAGCATGCTGTGTGTCATCTTGAATATGGCAATCATCAATATCTACTGTGTCGAACTGTTTGCGTTCAAACCGACGGGCGTTTTCGCGGCGAAGAATGGTAATTAACCATGACTTTGCTGCTTTTTCATCATTTAGGGCGTCTAATGAGCGCCAAGCACGTAAAAAGGTTTCCTGAACAACATCTTCAGCAATGCTCTGGTCTTTGATAAGCCAAAATGCATAGCGGTAGATGTCGGCGTGAAATGCCTTTACTAATGCTTCATATCTTTGGTGTTTTGCTTTCATACCCGATAAGACCTGAGCATTATCAGATTTATTTCGCCCAAACATAAAAAAATCCAAAAACTTAATTTTTTCTCACTATGGCATAAAAAACGCGCCATTTCGTTAGCCGAAAGGCGCGTTTTCATTTTATTTCCAGTGATCAGAGCACCTAGTTCGAAAAACTAGGCACGTTTTTGGGAAGTAATCCAAGCATTAATGTTTTCTTCTAAAATAGAAAGTGGGACTGGACCGTACTTCAATACCTCGTCATGGAAGCCTTTCCAATCAAACTTGTCACCAAGTTCAGCTTGGGCATGCTCTCTAAGTTCCATAATTTTCAGTTTACCAATCATATAGGCCGTAGCCTGACCTGGCATAGCAATGTAGCGCTCAATGGCTTTTTGCGCGTCGTATTTAGGGTTTGGCGTATTTTCAACAAGGTAATCTACGGCTTCTTCACGCGTCCATTTTTTCGCATGAATACCCGTATCAACCACAAGTCTGCAAGCGCGCCAAAGTTCCATGGCTAGACGACCGAAATCAGAATAAGGGTCTTTATAAAAGCCCATATCTTTTGCAAGTTCTTCGGTATATAGGCCCCAACCTTCTGTGTATGCGGTAAAGCTCAAGAATTTCTGGAATTGAGGTACACCTTCTAGCTCTTGTGCAATAGCGCGCTGCATGTGGTGACCTGGGATGCCTTCGTGATACGCCAGCGCCTCTAACTGATAAGTAGGCATTGCTTTCATGTCATAAAGGTTTGCATAATAAATACCTGGGCGGCTGCCATCTTGCGCTGGGCTTTGATAAAACGCCTTGCCCGCAGACTGTTCGCGGAATGCTTCAACCCGTTTAACAATCATGGGCGCCTCTGGAAGAATACCGAAGTATTCAGGGATAGCTTCTCGCATGTCGTCTATGGCTGTTTTCGCCATATCAAGGTATTGCTGTCTACCTTCATCTGTTGAAGGTAGATAGAATTGCTCGTCTTCACGCATGAAAACGAAAAACTCTTGAAGGGTGCCTTCAAATTTCACTTGTTTCATAATGTCGCGCATCGCATCGTGTATGCGCTCTACATTGTCTAAGCCAATTTGATGGACTTCTTCAGCGGTTAGGTCTGTAGTGGTAAACCAGTTTAGACGATTCTGATACCACTTATCACCATTTGGTAAGCGCCACACACCGTCGCCTTCAGGCGTTACTTCTCTTTGATGGGCGAGTTCTTCGATAAACTTCTCGTATGACGGCATGACTGAAGTTACCAAAGCGGCTTTCGCTTCACCTAATAACGTCGTTTTTTCCGCCTCTGTAATATCCAGGCTATTTACTTTATTTTGAAAATCTTCCCAGATAGTTGAAGGTATTTCGCTAGAATCAAACGGTGCGCCGGTAATCACGTTTTTTGACGCATCAATCATTTGATCGTAGGCCCATGCAGGGGGGAATACGCCGGCTTTTTCGCGAACTTTCATTTGTTCGATAACTTGATCAAAGTACGTACGTACATTGTCTAGTCGTCCAATGTAGGCCTTAGCGTCCTCTTTACTCTTTACGCTGTGAATGTTGATAAGGAAACTAGGCACTTGTGTATGCGCGGCGCGGAACTGATGTACAATGTAACGGTGATGTCGAAATTCGTCGTTAGCTAAATCGCGCTCAATACCTAGTTTGTACAGGCGCAAGCTTAGTTGTTCCTGTTCACTTAACTGACTGGTGTCAAAACTATTAAGCTTTTCTAGTCGGTTTTTGGCGATGGCAATGCGAGCATCAGCTTCTTCGTCACTGATGTCATCCCATTTGTCATAGTCCCATTTTTTACCCAAGTAACTTTGAAATAATGGCGAACGCTTAAGATCTTCTTCAAAAGTACGTTCGAAGAACGCATTAAGGCGCTCTGATTCAGACTGCCCGGCTGGCTGTTCTGTTTTAATAGGTTCTGGCGCTGTTTTAGCGGTTTCACTTGCAGGAGAGCAAGCCGTAAGCGTGGTAATGGCCAACGCAATTGGCGTTAGCTTTACTAGTGTTTTCTTCATTATATTCCCCGTCGCGTTTAATTGATTATTTTTATAAGCTAAAGCTTCTAAGGTTAATAAGCCTTAAAGAGGACAATAAGGCTCAAAGGCTCGACTGTTTCTCGAACGCAATCATTTCTGTTACGAAGCCCTTGTCACTGTGATTTAGCTAGTTGCAAGGGCTTTCATTACGCAAATTCTAGTGTATTGGCAAATGAAATGCGTTTTATGAAGCAGGATATAAGGCAGATAGCGTGTTATTGTTCCCTTCACTTTTTCGCTTCCATTCGCTGCGGGCAAGCTTAGCTTCATGTGAAAGTTTATCTAAAGCTTTCATGACCTGTTTAGATTGGGTGTTAGCGTCAGCTTTATTGGCTGAAAAGCGCAGTGCATAGAGCTCATTAACACTAGCGTTGATTCCTTCAAACTGCGAAAGTTGCGCTTTACCCGAAGTTAACGCGTTTATCCACTGCTTAAGAGCAGGCGTAAGTAAACGTGTGTCCTTTGCCTTTATTACTGACATTAGGTTTTGAAACTGTGCTTTTTCATCCCACTGAGCATAAGAGTGGAGGCGCTGTGCAGAACCGGTTTTGTTAGTGATCCCAACTCCCATAAACTGAGCCTGTTTAAGCTTTCTGTAGGTAACTAACCATCCTGTAAGCGCAATGATGAACAGCACAAGTAGTGCACCAGTTACCATCCGATTAAGCTGGGTATTTTCGTCAGAATTGACTTCACCTGAAGCGCTGTCTAATGGTTTACCCTCATTGCTAGCACTAGCGTTAGGCTGTGTTGCAGTTGATGGTATATCGTTTTGAATATCTTCATTGCTTGCACTACTCATTGATGGAGTGTCTAAGCTATTCGGAGTATTGGCATTATTTGCGCCGCTCGCTGGCGCTACCGTAATTGAACGAGCGGGAATAGTGGCATACTCAGTTTGCTGAGTAAGCGTATTAAACCAAGGGATAGTAATTTCAGGTAAGACAAAGTTACCAGGCTGCGTTGGAATGATCGCCAGCGACGTTTGGCGCTGTGAAATTAAGCTCTGGTCTTTTTCGACTGTCGTAGTATTAGATTGATCAGGGTACAGCTTAAAGTTTGGCGGATAAAACTCAGGAATATCAGGAAGCTGCTCTTCTACTACGCCCAATGCGGTTAGCGTAACAATACGGGTGACTGGTTCACCTGCTACAAAACTATCACCTTGTGGCCATTCTTCATCCACTCGCACCATTTCAGAAGGCAACCAAGGGTAATCAATCCCCTGAGGAATGGGCTTAATGTTCACCGTAATGTCGGGCCCAACCCGATTAATTTGCTGGGTGCGGTTGAAGAAGCCAAAACGTTGGTTAGTATTGGCAGCCATAACTTCGCCAGTGAAAATAGGGCCTCTTAGCGTAAATTCACCGGATGCTTGAGGCACAACAGCAAATTGACGCTCTATAATCTGATACCGTCTTCCATTTACTATATCTGTATACTGTTTATCTTCTCCTAGCTGGGTGATTTCCGCATTTTGCATTTCTGGCGCTTGTAGGCTGCCGCGCTCAATATTGCTAGAAAGAAACAGCTTAACCGTGTAAAGCAGCTGTTGATTTAAATAGGCCTCTTTTACGTCGATGTCAGTGGTAACAAAATAGTCTCGGGCGACATTACTTTGTTCTTGAACCGGAATAACTTTGACCTGAATAGGTTGGGTAGATTTTCCCTCAATGGTTAGTGAAGGAATGGTGAACGTGCCTTCCTTACGAGGAAATAACGTAGTGGTCCAAACGGTGGTGCGCTTGGTGTCGAAATTGACAATTGAGGTTTGGCTACTTACTGATGTTCTTCCGACCACAAAGTCTTTAAGCAGGGGAGAGCTGTCGAATGCATCTCTGTCCGCGCTGCCGTCTGCGGTAACCGTTAAGCGAATGGCTTCATCCAACATGACAGGGTTTCTATCAATGGTGGCTTCCAGCGAATTTACATCGGCATAAGCCGCCGTACTTAAGAGTAGGGTTAATAAAAAAACTATACGTGTAGACTTTAATAAGGCTCTCATCTACCAATCACTCCGGTTTGAAGGCATACGTTGACGCTGACGTTTTTGTGCTTCTAATTGCATTTTTCGTTTTAGTAGGAATGCAGGGTCGTCTGGCACGCGGCGCATTAAACTCTCCATTCGCTGCAGCTCTTCTTTTTCTGCGTCGGTAAGCTCGGCCTCTTGACCTTGCATTGCCTGTGCTTCCTGCTCTGCTTGTTGTTCGTCTTTTTGTGCTTGCGCGCTGTCACCTTGATCAGACTCTTCTTGTTCTGCATTTTGCTGCTGAGAGTCTGATGACTCGTTCCGACTGTTCATCTCGGAATCATCAGGCTGTTGTGAGTTTTCTCCGCCACTTTGCTGTTCATCGTTAGCTTGGCTTTGGTCAGACTGTTGACCCTCATTATCGTCTTGCTGACCATTCTGCTCGTTTGAACCTTTCTGATTGTCCTGGTCACCTGATTGCCTGTTGTTATCAGAGTTATCAGAGTTATCAGAATTATCAGAGTTATCAGAGCTATCTTGGCCATTATCCTGCGAGTCACTCTGTTCGCCATCATCGCCATTTTCGTTCTGGTTTTGATCCTGATTTTGCTGTTGCTGCTGCTTCAGCAAATCCTCGACAATCTTTTTGTTGGTTCTTGCATCGTCGAAATCGGGGGCTTCGCTCAACGCCTGCTCATATTTCTTAATAGCGTCTTCAAGTTTACCGAGTTTTGCCAGTGAATTGCCTTGATTGTATAGACTCTCGGCACCAGGAATGCTTTTGAAGGCATTTAATGCACCTTCGTAGTCACCTGATTTATAAAGTGATGATGCTTTCCAAGTGTCGTCATTAAACTGATTAACGGCGTCTTTGTACTTGCCTCTTTGATAGCTGTTTAATGCTTCTTGGTTGTCATTCATAAATGGCGTTTGCCACCATGAGAGTGAATCAGGTTTATTTGCCATCTCTAGAGTATCTTCTGGTGCGCCTATGCCTTGTGACGTGCCAGCAATTTCTGAGGGTTGGGCACGTTGCAAAGCATGGGCGTTTTTAATCATAGAGGGGCTAAGTAAACCCACCAACACGATGAAAACTAACCCGCGTTTGAATGCAAAGGCGGCAAATGGAAGAAGTATAAGTAGCAAGTAAGGTCCAACTTCTTTCCACTGGTCTCCTTGTAAATTACTCTCTTCTTCGTTCTCTTCGCTGTCGCTTTTATCAAGCAGAGATACCGAGGCGAGGGCATCAATGTCGGTGTCGTTTGATGTAAAGGATTCAAAGCGTCCGCCGCTCGTTTTAACCACGCCTTTCACTGCGCCTTCGTTTAACTTGGGTATAACGATGCTGCCGGTGAAGTCTTTTAATAGCTCGCCGCTTTGCTGGCGGATAGGCGCGCCTTCAGATGTCCCAACGGTAAGTGCATTTACTGTAAAAGGAATAGAAGCCACATACTCTTGAAGCTCTTGTTGTTGTTCTAACTCTATTCCGTCAGTAATCCAGTAGATCATGCCTGAGTTATATCCGGCATTCGTGAGAAGCTCTGACGCACTCTCTATACCTAGGAGAGGGTCGCTGCCCGGAACGGGCATAATTTCCGGTGACAGGCTAGGGATTAGGGTTGTGATATTTCCTGCGTCTTCGGTTAAGGGGCTAATGACAAACGCATCGCCAGCGTAAGCAACCAAGCCCATTTCACCTTCACCAATAGCGTTGACTAGGTCTATCGCTTTATATTTAGCGCGAGTTAGCCTGTCTGGCGTCATATCGGTAGCGCGCATTGAAAGCGACATATCTATGACTATAACGTGTCCCATTTTCAACTGGTAAACCGGCTGCGGCAGGCGCTCCCATGTTGGGCCAGCGAGTGCTATCACACTTATAATCCACACAAGAGCAAGCATCCACATTGGAGGTTTTGCGCCCATTTCGTTTTTTCCAATCACCATGTATTGATATAGGTGAGAAGGGATCACAGATTGCCAGCCAGATTGCTTAGCCGTGGTTTTTCTAATTAAAAGCACAAGCAGCATCAGGGGAACGAGCGCGATAAACCATTCGGGGCGTAAAAAATGAAATTGGTTTAAGAAGTCGAATTCCATTACTTCGTCTCCCTATTTATTTGAGCTGCTCGTATTGAATCAGCTGAGTTCGGGGGTTGCTGGGACGAGTTAATTCGTCTTTGTGCGAACCAACGAAATGTTGATAAAAGAACCGTCAAGAATGCCCATAGTGCTGACAGTAATATTGCCGCACCAAGGGGATAGTAAAACAGTGCGCTCAATGGACGCATCTTACGCGTTTCACCTTCAATAGGCTCAAGCGCGTCAAGTTGTTGATAAATAGCTTGAAGTTCCTGGGCATTTCGAGCCCTAAAATATTGGCCGCCAGTGCTAGTCGCAATGTCGGTTAACATGCCTTCACCAAGTTCTTGCGATGGGTTTATTTGTCGGCTGCCGAAAAAGCTCTGGATCAGCATTTTATCTGCGCCCACACCTATAGTGTAAACCTTCACACCCTTACTAATCGCCAACTCTTTCGCCTGCTCAGGTGTAATATTCCCTGCAGTATTTTGCCCATCGGTAAGAAGAATTAATACGTTATTAGACTCTTCCCGTTCGTCAAAGCGCTTCACCGCTAAACCTATCGCATCGCCAATAGCCGTCTGTTCGCCAACCAACCCAATGACAGCTTCACTCAGAAGTGTAGAAACGGTATCTCTGTCATAGGTAAGCGGCGCTTGAACGTACGCGGTATCGGCAAATAAGATAAGGCCAATTCTGTCGCCAACGCGACGCTGAATAAATTCATAAACCACCGACTTAGTCATGGTTAAACGGTTAACTTGTCGGCCATTTAGCTGCATGTCATCTATCTTCATACTGCCAGATAAATCCACCGCTAACATCATTTCTCGACCTTCATTCGGTATGCTGACAGGCTCTCCTAACCATTGAGGGCGTGCGGCAGCCGTCACTAGCAGCAGCCATATCAAGCTACTTACCAACAGCGGTATTTTGGTTTGTTTCAACTGGGTTTGCTCTGACACATCGCCAGGTCGCAAATTAGGAACCCGCAATGCAGCCATAGGCATGTCTTGTGCTTTTTTAGAAAGCAGGCGTACGATAATAGGCAAGGGGAGTACAAAAAAGACCCACCACCAAGCAAAATTAAGCATGATGCGGCTCCTTGGCTTGTTTATCATGAGGGCTACCATCGTTTAGACCGCCATCATTCACATCGCCGTAAGCCCCCTTGTTTTTTGGCAGTTTGGCTTTTGAAAGCCAGTTTTTTACTGCCCTCTTGCAGGTTTCAAAATCACTAGGGGTGGGGGTGGCTTGATAAACATTGCTTACTAACAAACCTAAATCACTTTCAAGTTTGCTATCACTACTTTTCAATGCAGAGGTTAAGAACGCTTGCCACTGTTTACCATATAACCCAGCCACTTGCTGAGTTGGGTAATAGCTCATCGCCGTGCGTTTTAGAATTGAGTTTAACGCTACGGGCCAATTGCTTTGTTGTGCTGAAATCGATTCAAGTAAGGCTAAAGCTTGCTTACGTGCCTTATTGTGACGTATGTGAGCAGTGATCGCTTTATATAGGCAAAATAGGGCAAGTAAAAATACTGCGATTGCGACCCACCAACCCCAATCTAATGGCCAAATGTTGACCTCTGTAGGTACGTGTATATCGCGCAGTTGAGCAAGTGGGTCTTGCTGCTGAGGGGGCACTGGCATTTGATTTGCCGGCGGCATCGATTGAGCAAAACGAGATAAAAAGCTTGATAAAAAATGGGTTGAAAGAATACTGCTCTGCATTAATTAAGCTCCAACCTTTGTTCTTGTTGCATACTTTGAAGCTGTTCGTCTAGGGGAAGACCCGCTGAAACACTGAATCGAGCGATATTGTTTTTGCGCAAGGTGCTATAAATCGCGCTGTTGTGTTCACTGCGCCATTTTTGATATTGCTGTTGCTCGGTATTGTCGCCTAACACCCAGCGTTGTTGGTTTCGGCCATCAGAAACGCTGACGGTTTGTAGTGAACTGGTTTGTGGCAAGGCGTGTTCTATTGGATCGTTAATTACGATAGCCCTTACTTCACAGTGTCGTGTTAAGTGACTCAAGTGTTGAATAGCTTGGGTACTTAAATGCTGAAAGTCTGACACGAGATAAACCAGGCTCCCCGGCCTTGCTAGTCGTCTTGCCCTAGCACACGCATCGGCAAAAGCTTGTTCGTCTTGGTCTTTGTCCGGCTCAGATTGCGCGCTCTGTTCGTGCAATGCCATAAGTTCATGACACACGTGCAACACGGCCTTTTTGCGAGTTAGTGGTTTAATTTCTTTGTGCTGTTGCTGATTAAATACCAGTGCGCCAACTTTATCGCCACGAGCGGCAGCAGACCAGCTTATTAATGAAGATACATGCGCGGCTTGCACCGCTTTAGTAAGCAGCTGCGTGCCAAATGCCATTGAAGGTAGGTAGTCACAGAATAGAAAAACCGGGCGCTCTCGCTCTTCCCGATACACTTTAGTGTGAGTTTTACCCGTGCGCGCAGTAACGCGCCAATCAATAGCGCGAATATCATCACCGGGCTGATAATGCCGGGCCTCATCAAACTCCATGCCTCGGCCTTTGTGCTTGGTGAGATAACTTCCAGCAAGTTTAGCTTGTGGCATACGTTTAGGCGCCAAACTAAACAGCTTAGCTAACTGCTGGTAGCGTAATAATTCTGCTGTAGACAACGAGACGCCATTACTTTGCAGCTTGTTTAGCTGCGCTTGTACATTCACCATAGCTTAAGGGACTGCGACAGTTGCAACAATCTTATCAAGTACGTCGTTAATCGTTACGCCTTCAGCCTCGGCTTGATATGACAGAATAATGCGGTGGCGAAGCACGTTGTGAACCACAGCTTGAATATCATCAGGACCAACAAAATCTCTGCCGCTAAGCCATGCGTGAGCGCGTGCACAGCGATCTAGACTGATGGTTGCTCGAGGGCTTGTTCCCATCGCTATCCACTGGCCTAATTCCGCGTCAAAATTTGCAGGCTGACGTGTGGCCATAATCAATTGAACTAAATACTGTTCTAACTCAGGCGCCATATACAAAGACAACGCTTCTTTACGCGACGTAAAAATATCGTCTTGAGTTAGCGTTGGTGGCGTAACAGGCGGTTCTGAGAGGGCTTCACCTCGCGTTAAACGCAATATCTCTAATTCTGTCTCGGCGCCAGGATAATCGATGTCCACGTGCATTAAGAATCGGTCTAGCTGTGCTTCAGGTAGTGGATAAGTTCCTTCCTGTTCTAGCGGGTTTTGCGTTGCCATTACTAAAAATAGCGGAGGAAGAGGGTAGGTTTTACTGCCTACCGTAATTTGACGTTCCGCCATGGCCTCAAGCAAAGCCGATTGCACTTTTGCTGGTGCGCGGTTGATTTCGTCGGCTAGCACTAAGTTATGAAAAAGCGGCCCTTTTTGAAAAACAAACTCACCGGTTTCGGGGCGGTATATGTCTGTACCGGTTAAGTCGGCAGGCAAGAGGTCAGGGGTAAATTGTACGCGATGAAAGTCGCCGTCAATACCATTAGCAAGTGCATTTATTGCGCGTGTTTTTGCAAGCCCAGGAGGACCTTCTACCAAAAGGTGGCCGTCGGCCAAAAGAGCGATAAGAAGGCTTTTGGTTAACGCGTGCTGACCAATAATCTGCTGGTCTAAATAAGCGTGTAACTGTTGAAATTGCGCTGCTGCCATAATGCAAAATTTCCGTTTGAGTTCTCGTTATCAGGACGTGTCATTTGAACGATAGATTTATTAAATATCTTATAAAGTGATCGCTTAGCTAAAAAGTAAATTACATATTAATTAGATAGCTTTAGCCCGTCACAATGACACAAAACAGACTTTCATTTCCATATAAGGTTCATTCTATCTTTCTTCAAGTCGTCAAACAGTAATAAAAATGCGATATGCGGTTGGATGCAAAGCAAGCTTTTTAAATTTCGATAGCATAAAACGGTCAAAATTTGTAAACAGGGCAAACTTTAGTTTCATTTATATTGCCCTTAACCCTGCATTATTTGCTATTTTGTTCATTGTTTGTAAAAATCGGGTTTATTACAGGTCAGACCACTTTGGGGCGATAAGCTCAAACGGAAGTCGGTCATTAATTTAGGTGCATTATGGCAACAAAACAATCAGTTACTACCCGAGAGGGTGATCGCATCGCCATTGTCGCGGGGTTGCGTACTCCGTTTGCGAAAATGGCTACATATTTCCACGGTGTTCCGGCTGTTGATCTAGGTAAAATGGTCGTAAACGAACTTCTCGTTCGCCATGGTGTTCAAAAAGAATGGGTTGACCAGGTTGTCTACGGTCAAGTAGTACAAATGCCTGAAGCGCCAAACATTGCGCGCGAAATCGTGCTTGGCACGGGCATGAATATTCATACCGACGCTTACAGCGTATCTCGCGCATGTGCGACGAGTTTTCAATCTACGGTTAACATCGCAGAAAGCATGATGGCTGGTACGGTACAAGTAGGTATTGCTGGTGGTGCTGATTCAACGTCGGTATCACCTATTGGGGTATCTAAGAATCTTGCACGTGCGCTAGTAGATTTACAGAAAACCAAGACCTTGGGTCAAAAGCTAAACATCTTTAAGCGCTTAAGCTTAAAAGACTTAGCGCCAGTACCTCCTGCTGTAGCTGAGTACTCTACAGGTTTGTCGATGGGACAAACGGCAGAACAAATGGCGAAAACGCATCAAATTTCTCGTGAAGAGCAAGACAAGCTTGCACATCGCTCGCACAGCCTAGCCGCTGAAAGCTGGGAAGCAGGTAAGCTGTCTAGCGAAGTGATGACCGCTTATGCAGAACCGTATAAAGGTGCGCTTGAGCGCGACAACAACGTACGTTTCGATTCTAAGCTTGAAGGCTATGCGAAACTGCGCCCAGTTTTCGATAAAAAGTATGGTTCGGTAACAGCTGCAAACGCTACACCGCTTACCGATGGCGCTTCTGCAGTGCTTATGATGACAGAGAGCCGAGCGAAAGAGCTAGGTTATACGCCGCTTGGCTACATTAAGAGCTACGCGTTTTCGGCAATCGACGTGTGGGAAGACATGCTAATGGGACCGTCGTACGCGACACCTATAGCGTTAGATCGCGCAGGTATGACGCTTAACGACCTAACCTTGATTGAAATGCACGAAGCGTTCGCAGCGCAAACCTTGGCAAACGTTAAGATGTTCGCAAGTGACAAGTTCGCTAAAGAGAAACTTGGCCGCGACAGAGCGACGGGCGAAATTGATATGGACAAATTCAACGTGATGGGGAGTTCAATTGCTTATGGTCACCCGTTTGCTGCTACCGGTACACGTATGATCACGCAAATGCTTAACGAACTAAATCGTCGTGGCGGTGGTACAGGTCTATTGACTGCATGTGCTGCGGGTGGTCTTGGTGCCGCAATGATTGTGGAGACAGAATAATATGAGTCAGGAACAAGATATGACAAATGAAGTTCAGCCAACATCAGGTGCATTTACGTTAACCAAGCAAGATAATGGCGTTGCTATTCTTAGCATGGACGTACCTGGCGAGAGCATGAATACGCTTAAAGCTGAATTTGGCGATGAAATATCTGCCATGCTTGACGACATTGAGCGTGACAGCAGCATTAAAGGTGTTGTATTAACGAGTGGCAAGCCAAGCTCATTCGTAGCAGGTGCCGA
>VAOY01012860.1_pt1 | contig 13765 bp, 5 predicted proteins | sample 3393881 | NCBI WGS metagenome assembly VAOY01 (sample SAMN08290430, study PRJNA428436) | hydrothermal vent metagenome | isolation source: Deep-sea hydrothermal vent chimney | place: Indian Ocean: Southwest Indian Ridge
CCCGTACGGGCTACCACCAATCATATGTTTTATTTTGTTTTAAGGGTTCCCTGCCCGCCGTATCCGCCAGCCGGCGGAGTAGGAGGGGATTCCCGTACGGGCTACAAAATATTCATGTCATACTGAATCCGGCATTAACCGGTGAAGTATCTCAAGTATAAAATGATCAACAGACATTTGAGATTCTTCTCCCGACACTTCGTGTACCTGCCAGTCCGGCAGGCGGGCGGGATTAGAATGAAATGTACATTTAAACCGCAAAACTTGTCATTGCCTGCAGGCAGAAATTCCCTTAGGAGCTGCGCCCCGATGTGACTCTCTTCACTCCCCAAAGTGTATATTTTATATTATATTTATATAATTCAGATACTTATTAATGAGATTGATTTACATCAACAGTCAATTATATATTACAGACAGTAATACATCCCCAGAGGTAAGGGGTTAACTAAAAGTGCGTCTAATATTAAATACGTATTGAGGTAAACATGCGGAAAAGTTCTATTACAGAATTTTATTTATTAACCAATCATTCATGGTTGGTCATCGCCTTATTGGTGCTCATTCTACCCATTTCTAATTTATATGGCCAAGATGAAGAAGATTATGAGGACCCAACTGAAGTCTTTTGGGGGGACGATGAAGAGGAGTATTCGGAGGATGATGAGTACTACGAAGATGATGATGAATTTTACGAAGATGATGCGTCGGAATATGATGAAGAAGAGTATTATGACGACGAAGAATATTATGAAGACGAAGAATCCGATTATTACGACGATGAAGAATTCTATGATGATGAAGGTGAGTATGAAGAAGATGAGGATATATCTGACACCGAATTAGCCGATGTAGCCAAAAGCTTGGGGTATTCCTTGAATATATCAGGTGCCTCATCAGGATTCGTGAATCATGATTTGAATTCATACAATAATTCTCCTCAAGTTAATTTTCGATTAAGTGTCGAATTTCCGCTCCTAATGCAAATTTTAGGTGTTCGTTTTCGTTTTGGAGCTGAAGTTGGCAACTTCGGTTTTGAGAATTATAAACCCATTGGCGGCAAATTTTCCGGTATGACGGCCATGGGGCTGTTAGCATTTCCTGCCGGGCCTGGGAAACTCAAGATTGGCGTTGGTCTTATTGGAAACACATTTGGCATAAGTGGAGAAACCTCCTATGGATTTGCTATCGGTAATACACTCGAAATCCGTGGAGGTGTACGCTCAACCACAGCATTGAATGTTACGGACGATAAAGGCAATAACATCGGAATAGGCAGTTGGGTGGATGGCCTTATCATGTTAGGGTTTAACCTGTAAAAATAGCAATTAGATAGAATGTGATTCAAATTTATCCAAATATATAAAAGATGTATAAAAAACCGGAATGTCAATATTTAGAACAGTTAACTTCCCAATCGATCCTAGTCAAGTGAAAATCGTACACCATCTGATCGATTCGATATCAATGCAGGTCAATAAAAATATCATAAAGTCGATACTATATTTTGTAAAAGTAGGCCTTTATCTATCTACTGTATCCGGCCTGTATGCAAATACACAGAAGACGCTCCAGGAAGCGCTTACAGGGTTGACAGATCACGCCGGATATTATAATAATACTGACAGTGAGTATAGCTCAGGAGGAAGAACCGGTGGAATACGGCTAACCTTTACGGGATTGACAACCGATACCTGGTACAGCTTATTTTATACAAAAGATGGTGGGGACAGCGGCTGGAATACCGCCTATAATTATGAAACGGGTGGTTCCACGATTTCTAGTGGCCTGCCGGCTTTTAATTCGGGGTCGAGTACTTCGGCTACCATAGATATTTCTCAGGCTCAACTGATCGGTTCTCCTTATGCGATGTCTGATCAGCATAAGATACGATTTGGACTTAACACACAGGGGCAATCAGCTCCCGGCGCCAGTTGGAAATTTTCTTCAGACTTTACTTATGATGTTACACCCCCTACTGTTTCCAGTGTTGGATCAACCACCGATAACAGGACCTATATTGTTGACGGGACAATTAATGTTGAAGTCACTTTTACTGAGACGGTTGTTAAAACGGGGACACCCCAAATTACCCTTGAAACAGGTGATAGTGATGCTATTGTCGATTATTCTTCAGGGGATAACGGCACTGTGCTTACTTTTACGTACACAGTGGTTGCACCCCATACCTCTGATGATTTAGACTATTTAAACTCCTCCGCCTTGTCAGGAACCATCAAGGATGCCGCAGGTAACCAGGCCACATTGACACTGGCAACACCCGGACAGTCCGGTTCCTTTGGGTTTGCAAAAGCAATTGTTGTGGATGGGGTTGTTCCGACCATTGATTCTGTTACTCCCCCGGCGGATGGTACCTACAAGAATTCCGATGCCAACCTCACCTTTGTTGTGAATTTCAGCGAAGCAGTTACTAAAGGAGGGGCAGACGACGTGACTTTTGCCATTACCGAAGGCGCCGGGGCAATCCAGGCTACCTATTCCTCCGGAAGCGGATCAAAATATTTATCCTTTACCTACAATATCGGTTCCGGAGATGATTCAGATGGTATCACCGTTAATAGTCCCCTGGTATTAAATGGAGATGCTTCATTACAGGATGTTAATTTAAATAACGCCACCTTAACCTTTACTCCCCCCACCACTACGGGAATCAAAGTCGATAACACCGACCCTACCGTCAGTTCCACAACCTTGCCTTCCGATGGTTCCTATAAAGCCGATGAGAATATTGATTTTACCCTAAATATAACTGAAAGTGTAACTGTAACAGGAACACCGCGCCTCAAACTGGCTATAAGATCAAGTACAAAGTATGCGAATTATTTATCCGGCAGTGGAGGTACTGCCCTGGTATTTCGGTATACGGTTGCAAGCGGTGAAGATGATTCTGATGGAATAGCTGTTACATCATCAGGGGAATTAAACGGCGGGACCATTCTGGACGCGGCAGGAAATGCGCTGGATTTTACCGTCGGCGCACTGAACACTTCCGGGATAATTGTGGATACCACCCCTCCCAGCGTCACTGAAGTGAACGCGAACAAGTCCGATGGCACGTACGGAAAGGATACGGTCATTCCCATCCGGGTGGTATTTCCCGAAAACGTTACTGTAGCCGGAGGAACCCCTCAAATCCGGCTTGAAACTGGGGATACCGACACGGATGTAGACTATACCAGTGGTAGCGGCACCACAACCTTGGTTTTTAATTACACCGTGGTTACAGGAAATACCATCAATGATCTGGAGTATACAGCTACCACAGCTCTCTCGACCAATGGAGCCACTATCCGTGACGCTGCTGGAAATGATGCCATATTGACTCTAGCCGCCAAAGGGGCCGGTAATTCCATTTCAGATAACCAAGAGATTGTCATTGATGGAATCGGTCCTGTGGTCAGTGATGTCAACTCAACGAAAGCCGATGAATCATACAAAGCAGGAGTGGCCATTGATGTCACAGTGGATTTTACGAATGGAGTCGACGCTACGGCGGATAACGTGACCGCATCTGGTGTTTCGTTAACTCTAAATGTTGGAAGTAATTATAATGTTACCAATTTCAGTGGGAGTGGAACTTCTACCCTTACATTTTCCTACACAGTTCAGGCAGGTCATACCAGTAATGACTTGGATTATGCGTCCACATCCGCAATATCAGGAACAATTACCGATGCCTACGGAAATCCCGCTACGTTAACTTTACCACAACCAGGCGCGACTAATTCATTAGGAGCAAATAAAGCTCTAATAATTGATACAGAAGCTCCAACCGTCACGATAATTACATCTTCCACCGATGACGGGTCTTACAACGATATCAATGATGCCGGAAACGATAACATTATTCCCATCACCGTCACATTCAGTGAAGATGTAACCGCATCCGGAGCCCCATCCCTCAAGTTGGGCACTGGAGGGACCGGTTATACCGTGACCGGTACCGCCGGCGGTCCACAGGATGTATTTACTTTTAATTATACTGTTCAGGATGGACATACGTCCAGTGACTTGGACGTATATGATATTAATTCCTTAATCGTTGGTACGACAATCCGAGATGTTGCACTGAATGATGCCAACGTATCCCTGTCCGGTCTTTCGGGAGCAAATACGTTGTCCGGAAGTAAAAACCTGGTTATTGATACCAACCATCCTACTGTGACCTCCGTTACGGTGCCATCAGATGGTAACTATAGTGAAAATGATGAATTGGATTTTATAGTAACTCTTACGGATAATGAAACGGTAACCGTGACCGGGACCCCACGACTCACGTTAACGGTGGGTACGGATACAAAATATGCCACCTATTTATCAGCCAACAGTTCGCCTTCTAATGGCATACTTAGATTCCGATATACCGTGGGGACCGGGGAAAATGATACCGATGGACTGTCTGTTACCACTACTATTGATCTGAATGGCGGTACCATCAAAGATGCTGCTAAAAATGAACTGACATTGACATTTTCAGCCCTTAGTACCAGCGGCCTCATTATCGATACAACTTCGCCCACAGTATCCCTAGTCACATCGACAAAGGCGGATGGTACCTACCGAACCAGTGAAGTGATTGACATCCAGGTGGTGTTTAATGAAGCTGTTTCCGTTACTAATATTCCCCAATTGATTCTGAATACAGGTGCTAGTAATACAGGAATTGGTTATTTAAACGGATCATCCACCGATACCCTCGTCTTTAGATATACAGTAGCTTCCGGAGATTCCAGCCTGAACTTGGATTATTTTGCTACAACTTCCTTAGGTTTGAATGGTGGCAGCATTGTGGATTTGGCAGGCAATGCGGCCATCCTAACATTATCTACTCCTAGCAATGAAGGTTCTTTAGGATATAATAAAGCTATCATCGTCGATGCCATCGCCCCTACGGTCAGTTCGGTTAGTTCAACTAAAAACGATGATAGTTATAAATCTGGAATACTTATTCCCATAACGGTGACTTTTAATGAAGCAGTAATTGTAAGCGATACTCCTCAATTGACACTCGAAGTTGGAACTCCCAACGCAGTAGTCAACTACAGCAGCGGCAGTGGAACAACGATTTTAACATTTAACTATACAGTTTCAGACAATGAAAATTCTTCTGATTTGGACTATGAAGGAACGTCCGCTCTTGCCTTGAATGGGGCAACAATAAAAGATGTAGCAGGGAATACGGCTACTTTAACACTTCCAACCCCGGGAAATCCTGGTTCACTGAGTTCCAATAAAAATATAATTGTTGATACAACGGTTCCTACTATTAGTTTTGTTTCTTCAACGAAAACGGATGGTTCTTATAAAGCCGCCACCACCATTGATATTGCAATTGCTTTTAGTGAAAATGTAACAGTTAGCGGAACCCCTCAGATTATATTAGATACTGACACTTCAGGGACAACCAATGATGAAACGGTAAATTATACCATTGGATCAGAAAATGACACATTAATTTTTACATATACTATAGGTGCAAATCACAATAGCGGAGATTTAAACTATACAGCTACTACTTCTTTAGCATTAAATAGTGGTTCTATCCAAGATGCTGCCGGTAATAACGCAACCCTGACCTTGCCGTCAACGAATGATGCTTCGAATTCGTTGGCAGCCCGCAAGGCATTGGTTATCGATACAACTATTCCAACAGTTGATTTTGTATCATCTTCCTCAACAGATGGCTATTATAAATTGGCAGATATTATTCCAATCATTGTAGATTTTAGTGAAAATGTATATGTAACGGGTACACCTAATCTTACCTTAGAAACGGGATCATCAAACGCAGTAGTGGATTATAATAGTGGGACAGGTAATGATTCGCTCATATTTAATTTTACAGTCATCTCAGGTCATTTAAGCAGTGATTTGAATTATGCAAATGAAATCAATTCACTCAATGTTGGTACAGCAATCACTGATTTGGCAGGAAATAATTTAGTAACAACACTGCCTGATATTTCCGGAGCAAATTCGTTAGCTGGCAGCAAAGCATTGATTGTGGATGGCGTTATCCCAACTATAACGACTGTCACCGCCAGTAATAATGATGGTTCATATAACGAAAATGACGCGATTAATGTTCAGATAATAAGCACTGAAGATTTAACAGTAACCGGTACTCCAAAATTACTGTTGGATACCGGGGGCGCCGGAACATTCATTTCTTATACAAGTGGGTCAGGAAGTGATACGTTGATTTTTACTTATACTGTGAGTGATGGTGAAAGCAGCAGCGATTTGAATTATACTGGATCAGATGCATTGTCTATAAACGGTGGCTCCATAAAAGATTTAGCGGGAAATAATTTAACATTAACGTTACCGTTCCCGCCATCCGGTAGCCCATCTTTGGGTGATAATAAAGATATTGTTATTGATACACAGGTTCCAACAGCTGTAATAACATATAGTGATTCATTGGTAAAAGAAAATGATGTGGTTACCGTAACTACAACCTTTAGCGAAATAATGACAAGCAGTCCTCAAATTGCAGTGGATTATACAGGAACTGGAAGCGACACTGATACGACGAACATGTCACAAGTCAACGATACTGTGTGGACAAAATCAATTACGATACCGGATGATAACGATGGAGCTGCAACAGTGTCAATAATTGCAATGGATGTTGGTACAAATAGTTTGACCAATGCAAATACCACAAACCGTTCCTTAATGAGGCTTGATAATACGCATCCCACCTTTTCACTTTTATCTCCGGATAGCGGAGAATATGTGAATCATGCCTTGGTTGGATATAAATTGAGTGAAACATCTTCTTCAGGAACAGTGGTTTGGACGAGAACAGGTGGAAGCGCTGATTCAAATTCCCCCCATTCTGCAACGCTCGCTGCAACGGAGTTGGATGCAGCAACTATCTTTTCTGATTATACATTAACAAATGTACCAACTACCTTGGTATCTGGTTCAAACTACAGGATTACCTGGTCAGCCACGGACTCGGCAGGAAATGTATCTGAAGATTTTATTTCAGAGCCCGTATATTATGATACAACAGCTCCCACAGTATCTTTGACTTATAGTAAATACATCGCCAGCGTTGATACTGTTGTAACGATAACAGCAACGTTTGATGAACGGTCATTACCCACACCGCAAATTGCTATAGATTATATTGGTGGTACGGATGATATATCCGCTACCAATATGACCATAGGAGCAGATTCGACTATTTGGACCTATAATGCAACAATTCCATCTGGAACAGGAAATAATGGTATAGCATCTATAACAATTACTGCCATTGATTTGGCGGGAAATTCGTTACGGAATGCAGATCTGGCGAATAGTGATACATTGTTAATCGATAATACTCTACCCACAGCCATTATCACATATAGCGATTCTTTAGTGAAGGAAAATGATGAGGTTACGGTGACAATAACGTTTAGCGAAGAAATGACGATCAGTCCACAAATTGTTATTGATTATGCCGGAACTGGATCTGATGTTGATACAACCAATATGACTAATGTGAATGACACTGTTTGGACAAAAACAATCATAATTCCAGATGAAAATGATGGCGCTGCGATTGTTTCTATAATTTCTGAAGATTTAGCAGGGAATTCGCTCACCAATTTGAATCTAACTAATCGTGCTTTGATGAGGGTGGATAATACTCATCCAACGTTTACACTGTTATCTCCGGATAGTAGTGAATATGTGAATCATGCTTTGGTTGGATATAAATTGAGTGAGACCTCTTTTTCTGGAACAGTAACGTGGACAAAAGTGGGTGGAAATACCGATTCGAATTCCCCTCATATTGTGTCTTTATCGTCCTCGGAATTAGATTCAACAACCACCTTTTCTGATTATACATTAACAAATGTACCAACTACCTTGGTGTCTGGTTCAAACTACAGGATTACCTGGTCAGCCACGGACTCGGCTGGAAATGTTTCTACTGATTTTATTTCAGAGCCCGTATATTATGATACAACAGCTCCAACAGTTGCTTTGACTTACAGTAAATATATTGCTAGAGCAGATACAGTCGTAACGATTACTGCTCAATTCGACGAATATGTAGTTTCAACTCCGCAAATAGCGATTGATTATGCTGGAGTGGGGGATGATGTACCAGACACAAATATGACCATAGGAGCAGATTCGACGATTTGGACCTATAATGCATTGATTCCACCTGGTGAAGGAAATAATGATACTGCATCCGTATCTATCACTGCCAGTGATTTGGCAGATAATGCGTTACGAACTGCAAATATGGCCAATAGCGATACCTTGGTGGTTGATAATACTGTCCCTACCATTACATTTAGTTATGAAAATTTGTCACAACCGAATTTGACAGATGAAGGTAAATACCAGGACATTATTGAAATAACAGCACAGTTTACTGAAAAAGCCAACATAGTTACACCGCCGGTATTAAATATTGAATATGCTGATTCAACGAATGACTCTTTCATTAATTTGTCCGCTTTTAATTCGTCAAATAATGATTCTGTTTGGATATTTCGGGTGGCTTTAGAGGATAGTTCAAAAAATGACGGTACATTGACAGCGAGTTTGACAGCAAAAGATATAGCCGGTAATCTGGTATCTGCACATTACAACAATGCAGTATTTGTCGTTGACAACACACCACCGGATAGTTTCTCCACTAAAGCTGTATATCCAAAAGGGCAGAACCAGGTAACAGGATGGTACAATAGCACTACAGATAGTATTGAAATTTCAGCTCCTGTACCCGCGCCAGGATTAGCACCAGGATCAGATAATACAATTTTGGAGGGAGGGTCAGTAGATATCCAGGTTTATAATATTGTCCGAGGAGCTGACTGGGTGACTATTTCGCCTTCAGATAGTTTAACAGGTTCGGGAGATAGTCTCTTATTTTATCGATCTAAAAGTGAAATTGAAACCGTTCTCAACCCAAGTTCCGGTTTATTAGTTCAAGGAGATACACTCATTTTCAGGGCAGTAATTACCGACCGTGTTGGAAATATTACTTATGGAGACACCAGTTTAAGCCGTATCACCTATGATCCTTTTCCTCCAAACCTCGGGCAAACAACCGACGGTATATTTTTTACAAATGATACTAATATTGTATCATCCGATTTAATATCGGCATCATGGACGGCTTTCAATGATTCGGTTTATCAGACAATTAATGGTTCCGGGCTTTCAAACTATGAATATATCATTCAACATTTTGATTCATCTGGGGTGTATCTGGATTCTTTGGCCGACTGGTCAACTGTTATTCCTGCTATTCCATCTCAATTCAGTAGTGATACGTTAGCATTACAGCATCAACACCAATATGCTGCATTAATCAGAGCATACGATGTTGCAGGAAATATTTCCGAAATTGTCTCCACAGATACAATCAGGCGATTAAACTCTGCACCGGAGATTACTGCTGTAACAGATACTCTACAGGCATATGAAGATATATTGTTTGAACAAACAATTGTCTTTACAGATATTGATACTGCGACACTTTTCGGTGATAACTTCACGTATGAGTTGATATCAGGTAGTAATCAATACGATTATTTTCCGAAGGACTCGGCAAGGTTTCTTTTAGATACAAATATTGTTAATTGGACACCTACCGAATTAGACACTGGCTTATATACATTCCGGGTGATTATACAGGATAATTGGAATTTTGCTGATACGATTTCCTATTTCTTTTTTGTAAATGCAGTAAATGATACACCAAGTATAGCTATCCTTGCACCTGACAGTGTTCAAAGCATGCAGGAAGATCAAGTCGCTATATCAAAATTCTTACTATCAACCTATGGAAATGATGTCGATAACGATAGTACGCAATTGACCTGGCAGGCAGCTATACTTGATACAACCAAAAAACCGGGGTTTCCCTTAGCTTCATTGTTTTTTGGTAATAGAACTCCAGAAATCGTTAAGCAGCGACTGATGGATCAATACCAATCTCAACAATGGAATAAATCGACTAAACTTTTAAAAGAAAGTAAAATGAGTTCACAGGAAATTAGATCTGTTAATTTTCCGAATTTGCAATCCAGAAGTTCAATCGCAAATTATATTCAAGTCGCTTTCACTGATACCAATGGCGTATGGTGGGCGACATTTAATGTGGACAGCAATTATTATGGCGCAGATCATCGCATTATCTTTTATTTAAGCGATCCTGACGGGGCGACATCTCAAGATACTATGCTGCTTACAATCACTCCGGAAAATGATCCCCCGGTCATCGACTCGATTCCGCGATTCGATGTTACTGAAAATCAATTCCTTAAGTTGGATTTTGCAGATTATGTTTCAGATGTAGATGACACAACTCTCACTATTAAGGTAACAGCATTGACTTATAATAATATGATGGTATTAACGTCCACAGATGTTGGCGCAACAATTGTAGCCGATTCATTGGAATATAGTATTAGTGATTTCGGGGATACCGTCATATTTACTCCAGAAATTGAATGGTCAGATACATCACTAATTCAGTTAACAGCTATTGATGGAGAAAATGCAAGGACTTCTAAAACATTTGTGATTGATATCATTCGTGTTCCACGACCAAACTTGTCGCTGGAAGTTATTCAAAATAATGCATTTACAAACTTTTTTGAAGTTGTTATAACGGATACTGTCTCAAAAACGGATAGTTTATTTTTAACCGTTCAAGGTCAACCTATTACATTGGATACGGTAGCTGCTTATACCTATGTTGGTCATTACTCCTTTGACAATTCGGGTACGTATGCATTTTACGCTAAAGCGTGGGGTGTGGTTGGAGATACAACTATCAGCAGATCTGTATTTATGGCTCAGGCGAAAACATCTTACGATTGGACAGGATATAGTCCGGATGGCAATTTTCGGGTTTTTGGAACCAGCGGCGCTGTTCCGTTTGATCAAGGTTTGCTCATTGTTGATTCCACTATGTTTAATGAACATTTCAATGATCGTGCATCGTATCGACTGGGTAAGGAATCGAAATATTTTGATCTTCCGGTTGAAGTTTCTTTCTCATCAATGAGTGACGCATTTGCCATTTATCAAAGGGTCAATGGGGTTCAATGGGTCGAACTACCTTCAATGACAAAAGAGGGACAAATTATTGCTTACACCGATGGTATGGGTTATTTCAGATTAGGTCAAAAAACGATTTTTGTTCCAGGGGAAACAAGTTTGCATCAAAATTATCCGAACCCGTTTAATCCAGTAACAAATATCATTTATGATGTTGGTTTTAATGAAGGTCCAAGACAGAAAGTAAATGTTATAGTATATAACTTGCTTGGACAACATGTGGCGACTTTAGTTGATGAATATAAAGAGATTGGAAGACATACAGCCAGATGGGACGGAAAGAACCAGTATGGTATTCCGGTTTCAAGCGGAATATATTTTGTTAGAATGATGACGAATCAAGGTCGAATTTATTCAAAGAAAATGATGTTGGTCCGATGAGTTATTTTTCAAGAAGAAGTGTTATTATTCTCCTGACAGGAGTTATTTTGTTGATGGTTTCATGCCGAAAACAATATCGAGCAACTGAAGTAGATATGGCTAATTACGGTTGGTTATTGTTCGAGAATTCTGTTGAAAGATCAGATTATGATGATAGTAAAGCGTGGTTTTTATCATCTGTTAACGACGATACAATGTATATGGATGGGTACAACGGATTAGGCTGGACAAATGGAAAATTGACGGAGATAGATAGTAGTCTATATTATTTTGAACGCGGATTATATTTTTCTCAAGATATTTATGACACAACAAATGTTAAACATGAGATCTGGGCAGGCCTGTGTTTCGCAAATAATGCAAAAGGACTCGACTCAATAGCAATCGTTTGGGGTGATAGTTTAATTTCTGACTTAACAAACGGACTAACATTTTTACAATGGACGTTTTCTCATAATAATGTCAATAGTACCAATATCATCAATCATCTGGATATACGGATTACATTAGCCGCGTCAAATTTTGCTGTAGGAGAATTCGACAATAGTTTAACACATATGCAAACAATCCTGTCTGAATTAGAAAGTAATACAACGCTTAATTCAGACGTAAATACAGTTACCGGACGGGCTGAATTAGCAGTGTGGATAGACTCACTGCAAACTGTTTTATTAAATCGATAAAACCCCCGCTTTGCCCAACATTAATGATCATCAAAAATGGATGCAACAGGCGTTCATTCAAGCCCAAAAAGCATATCAAAAAGATGAGGTTCCAGTTGGCGCTGTCATTGTAAAAAATCAACAAATTATTGGCAGGGGTTTTAATCAGCGGGAATCCCTGAACGATCCCACAGCCCATGCAGAGATTATTTCCATAACAGCTGCGGCAAATACAATAGGAGATTGGCGCTTGGATGATTGCTACTTATATGTAACAAAAGAACCGTGCCCTATGTGTGCGGGCGCTATCATAATGTCACGTTTAAAAATGGTTGTATTTGGATGTTATGATGAGGAAATGGGCTGTTGCGGGTCTTTGTATCAAATGTGCGGTGATCCACGGTTTGGACAGAAAATAGGGGTAAAGGGCGGTATTCTTGATGAACAATGCCTTGAGCTAATTCAAGACTTTTTTAAAGTAAAACGTATTACGTAATTATTTAAAACGTAATTATGTAATTTTTCAATATAATATGGTTGCTATTTTTCAAACTCCATAACCGTTTATCGTAACCGAAAAAGGAGAGATGGCAGAGTCCGGCTGAATGCGCTGCACTCGAAATGCAGTATGGTCCTAGATCATCGGGGGTTCGAATCCCTCTCTCTCCGCTTAAAATAGAAAAGACGTTCAAAGATCTTTTGTATTCTCATTTATGTGGTACGTTTATATTTTACAGAGTAAAGCAGATAGGTTTATTTATCGGGGGATGAGTGAAAACCCGGAATCAAGATTAAAAGATCATAACAGAGGTAAATTTAAATCCACAAAACCACATAGACCTTTTGCAAAAATATACGTTGAGAAATGTATGAATAGGGAAGAAGCAAGGAAGCGAGAAAAATATTTAAAGTCTGCAGCAGGCCGTCGTTTTATTAAAAAGTATTTAAGAGATACAAGGGATTCCCTGCCCGACTGCTGACGCAGTCATTTCCGCCAAAAAGAAAGCGGACAGGCAGGCGGGGAATCCCTCTCTCCGCCAATCTACGCTAAAGCTTCGATCGACATACTCGACGACAAACCCTATTTCTAAAGAGAAGTTGGGTTTTTACTATTTGTATCAAAAAGTACCGGTAGATTATCAGAATTTATCATTCTTTATCGTTTAGTGATGAATTCGGGATACGGATAATCGGGACACCGCTAGGAGGGAGGAGGTATTTACCGAAAGAGAAAGGTTATTGTCTCTGCTTAATTAGTGTGGCGCAAAGTAGAATTGTACTCACAATACAATTTTATATTTCTTTAATAAGGTCAGAGCTAGACTTGCTACATTTTAATGGACATCCCAAGACGTTATGCAATGTCACTCATTCGTTAATGTATCATTACTCCTTTAAGCTAAAAAGCGTTAATAGGTTTTTAAACCGGCGATGGATAGAAGTAAGGAAATATATAAAACAATCACAGGACTTGAGTCAGTAATTCTACGAAGGAGAAGAACTGACTTTCCGCCTACACTTCGTTTTTGGCGGACAGGAAGGACTTGGGTAATATTGCCATCGTTTTTAACTCAATGGCTACGCCGATTAAGTCCCTGTCTGCCGAAGCG
>VAOY01036869.1_pt1 | contig 13754 bp, 9 predicted proteins | sample 3393881 | NCBI WGS metagenome assembly VAOY01 (sample SAMN08290430, study PRJNA428436) | hydrothermal vent metagenome | isolation source: Deep-sea hydrothermal vent chimney | place: Indian Ocean: Southwest Indian Ridge
AGAGGGCCAGAAGATGTCGAAGAGCAAAGGTAACGCCGTGGACCCGTGGAAAGTGATTGACCGGTGGGGTGTGGATCCTCTGCGATGGTACCTGATCTCGAACAGTCCACCGTGGGCGCCGACGAAATTCGATAATGATGGAGTGGCCGAAGTGAGCCGGAAGTTTTTCGGAACCCTCCACAATACGCACTCCTTTTTTGTCCTCTATGCGGGTGTAGATGGTTTTGACCCCGACAATCATGAACGGGTTGCAAAGGAGGACCTGCCGCTTCTCGATCGCTGGATCCTCTCCCGTCTGCACCGTACGACCAGGGATGTGCGAAAACATCTTGGGGGATTCGAAGTAACCCGTGCGGCCAGGGCCATCCAGCATTTCGTGATCGAGGATCTATCCAACTGGTATATCCGTCGGTCGCGGCGACGTTTCTGGAAAGGTGAACCGGGTATAGATAAGAGTGCAGCTTATCAGACCCTGCATGAGATCCTGGTGACGTGCGCCGGTCTGCTCGCTCCATTTGTTCCCTTCACCAGCGAGGAGATATGGCGCAACCTGCAGGCGTGGAGAGAGAATGCCGCTGAAAGCGTGCATCTGAGTGAATATCCTGCCGGCGATTCCAGCCAGGTTGATGAAGATCTGGAAAGGTCGATGGAATTCGTGCGTCAGGTGGTTGCTCTGGGCCGTGCTGCCAGGAACAGGGCAGGACTCAAAGTTCGTCAGCCCCTCAGAGTGATGAAGGTCGTGGCGCCGCAGCAGTGGCAGCAGGACTCGCTGTCCCGTCTCGATTCTCTCATTCTGGAAGAGATGAATGTGAAAGGCGTTGAGGCGGTTGGTTCGGTCTCCGACTTCATGGGGCTGGTCGCCCGGCCGAACTTTTCGAACCTCGGCCCCAGATTCGGGAAAGAAGTCAACAGCGTTGCCGAAGCAATCCACGGGATGGATAAGGAGCAGCTCGACCTGATCACATCCGGACAGCATGTGACAGTTCAGGTGGATGGCAAACCTGTCGAAATAGAGCCGGGTGATCTGACCGTGGAAGATTCCGAACTGGAGAACATGGTCGTTGAACGGGAAGGAGAACTGGCGGCAGGTGTGGATACCGAACTGGATCAGGCCCTGATCGAGGAGGGACTGGCAAGAGAGTTCACTACCCGGATGCAGGGACTGAGGCGTAATGTAGGTTACGCTGTAACAGATCGCATTGAAATCGGTTATGTGGCTTCAGCAGTTCTGGAATCGGCTATTGAGGCTCACAGGGACTATGTAGCCGAGGAAGCGCTGGCTCTCCTTCTGCAGAAGGGACTGCTGGAGAGGGCGGATAAACAGGAGGAATGGCAAGTCGACGGAGAATCTGTTACCATAACTGTCGCAAAGATCCGTGAGGGAACCGAAGGTTAGTGCACCGTTCCGTAATTACGTAACGGGGCACTTGGCATGGCTTCTCAAGGAAATGCAGGCGGGTGGAATGTGATTATCGGAGTGGGGGCCGGAAGGAGTCGATAGAGATGGCGCAAGGCCTGTCCAAATCGAAGATCAACAAGTACAGGAAGCTGCTCGAGAAGAAGAAGAAAGCTCTGCTCAAGGAGCTCGATTATCTGGAGGGGAGCAGTATGAAGTCCACCATCACAGAATCCACCGGAGATATTTCATCATATTCATTTCACATGGCCGACCAGGGAACCGATGCAATGGAGAGGGAGAAGGCATTTCTCTTCGCCTCACGTGAAGGAAGGTTCCTCTATCATCTGAACCAGGCTCTCGCGCGGATCGAAAAGGGTGATTACGGCAAATGTGAAGATTGCGGGGAGCTGATATCGGAGGACCGGCTCTCTGCGGTGCCTCATGCCCGTCTCTGCATTGCCTGCAAGACGCACGATGATGATAGAAAGTCGGCTGCAAAAACATGATATGGGCTTTCGGTCTGTCGGCCTGTATCGTGGTTCTCGACCAGGCAACCAAAGCGCTTGTTGCCGCAACGATGGTCCAGAACCAGAGTATTGCAATTGCAGGTTACCTGCTCAGGATCACCTATATCCGTAACCCCTCTGCAGCTTTCGGTCTCGATCTTGGATCTATCAGCTTCTATATAATTGTCGGCGTAACAGCCTCCATTATTGTCAGTTATTACATCATCAGACTACCCAGGCGGGATCACTGGCCCAGGATAGCTCTGGCGATGATCCTTGCCGGTGCATTGGGCAATCTGATAGATCGTTTGCGCTTCGGGGAGGTAGTCGATTTCATCCAGGTGGGACTTTCCTCCAGGCTCGTATGGCCCATTTTCAATGTTGCCGATATGGGGGTGTCAGTCGGTGTTTTTCTTCTGATGCTCTTCTTCCTGGTTGTTGGTGAGGAGGAGATTGAAGATGGCGGAATCGCTGCCTGACCGACGAGAGATCACCGTCTCATCCGATCCTGCTCTGACCACAACTCCTCTGGAAGAGGGGGAACGCCTCGATCATTACCTGGGAAGACAGTTCGAAAATCTTTCCCGCTCCAGAGTTGAAACTCTCATAAAGGAAAAAGCTGTTACCGTAAACGGACAGCATCAGAAAGGAAGCCGGCCGGCCCGGCCCGGACAGGTGATCGTATTGATGGTACCGCCACCGCGGCAGCCTTCACTGAAACCGGAGAATATCCCGCTCGACATAAGATTCGAGGACGAGCACCTGGTTGTGGTCAATAAGGCGGCCGGCATGGTAGTGCATCCGGCTCCAGGTCATCCCGATGGAACACTTGTGAACGCTCTCCTCTATCATTGCCGCGATCTGGCGGGAATAGGCGGTGTCATGCGGCCCGGGATCGTTCATCGACTCGATAAGGATACATCGGGACTTCTGGTTGTCGCCAAATCGCAGGGGGTGCATATAGCCCTGGCTTCGGCGATGAAGGAGAGGAATATCCATCGGGCTTACACGACGGTTGTCTGGGGGCATCCAGAACCGGAGGAAGACACGATCGAAACGTGGATGGGACGCAGCCGTACCGATCGAAAGCGGATGGCAGTCTTCGAACCCTCCGGTGCTTCCCTTCTGAAACGCTGGGGAAGACCTGGTGAGGAGGAAGGGATGCTGAAAGAAAACAGCACGGTCGAGGATGGTGGTGCAGCCGGGATCAGGGGCATTCCACGCGGCGCCCGCCTCTCCACAACCCGCTACCGCACGCTCGCAAGCTTCGAACTGGCCACCTCGCTGGAGTGCGTTCTCGGGACCGGAAGAACCCACCAGGTAAGGGTTCATCTTTCATACCGCGGGCACCCGGTTGTGGGTGATCCGGTTTACGGCGGACGTCAGAAGGCCGTGCGCGGCCTCGTACCGGAGAAGCGCGCCAGAGCCTCCTCACTGCTCGATCAGATGCCGCGTCAGGCCCTTCACGCTGCACACCTCCGGTTCGCACATCCTGTCAGCGGCGAGGATATATCAATAACGGCCGACCTGCCGGCCGACATGCAGCACATGCTGGAACATCTGGAATCTACCTTGGTGCACTTAAGGTGAATCTGTAGATGAATTCGTCCTGCGGAGGGACCGGTTGCCAGGTGTGGTTCCAGGCCAGCGCCTCCAGCGTTGGAGCAGCATTGCCGATAAAGAGATAATCACCGACCAGTGCGAGTTTCACCCCGCCCGGTTCGAAGGGAAGGGGGATGAAATTCTGGAACCATCCACCCCGGCTGAATGTTACCAGCCCGAACACTCCCTCCTGAGTTCCGGGTGCCACCAGCAGTCTCTCTGCATTCCACCAGGCGAAACCGGAGACGTTTCCTCCCGGCATACCATTCCTTCTCAGAGTCATCGTGTCTTTCAGGGCAGAAGTGAAGCTCGACGTACTGTTGAGAAGGGTCTCGGAAAGCTTGAAAAGTTTCGGGAACTCTCCACTCTCTCCGATTGCCGGGTAACGGATCAGGTAGAGGTCGTTTGAATCACCGGTGATCGCCACCCCTCCATGCACCGTCCATGGCAGAAGGGCAACTCTCTGCCACGTCCCTCCGGTAGCCGGTACACGTCTTATCTCTGTGGGGGTGACTCCGTAGAAGTAACTGCCGTAACGACAGAAGCTGCCGGGTGTATTGGTGGCAATGATCTTGTCCTGCTCTTCACCCTGTGCATTCCACAGATCGATCGAACCTGAATACATGATGGCCAGACCGCCCCCTGACTGTGCCAGCGCACCTGAGGAGCTCAGCTCTCCCGACGGAGCCGGATAGACTTCCAACCCCGATGAAATGTCTATTACCCGCACGATCGATCCCTCGAATTCAGAGCCGGGTGTCACACTCAGTCTGACCCGGTTATCTGTTCCCAGAAATGCCAGGTCGTCGAACGGTTCGATCCATCCACCGCGCCACCACAGATCGTGCATGCCTGTACCACTGATGGTTTTGTCCAGCAGAAGGCTCCATTCCGATGTGGTTTTCCGCCACCCTTCCCCCATCACATCACCCGCAGGAACTCTCAATACAAATTCCAGTACCGCACCTGTCTGTAACGCCTGCCTGTCGGCGGTCGCCAGGGCGAATCGAAGATGGGTGAGAGTCCCGCTGTTGCCGCTGTCGGGCTGCGAGGCGGAGTACTGCCTGGCAATCAGTGTTTCCAGCTCCAGAGTGAGAACGCGCAGGATCTTGTCAGGGTCCTGGGGAGGTTCTATTAATCCGCACGAAGGAAGGACCAGAAGCAGAAGTGCAGACGGTAAGCTGAAAAGGGGCCGCCCCGGATACCTGACGGCTTCTCGAGGCGACCACTTCAAGGTTCAGTTCCTTTCTCCGACAGACTTCCTGGGATCGGGCTTCAGCTTTATTATCGTGCTGGCCGACATTTCACCGCAGGTGACGGTAAGTTTGAAAGTGCCCGGTTCGAGCGGTCGTTGTACACTGCTGCCAGGTTGCGGAGCCCGCATGCCACGGCTGAATCTCGGCCGGATGGGAACGTCGACCATGTTCAAACCCTGTTCACCCGGACCCTCCATCTCCCTCAAGGTCTCCCCGTTGATGCCTTCAATGGTTATCTGGACACTGTCAACGGGCTCGCCCACCCAGTAGTTGATCCTGAAACTCATGGGGGGATTCGGCGCCTGAAAAACCTTGTCGCCCGGCCAGTTCTGCTGAGATCTTCTGCTCCAGCCGGTCACCGGCTTGATCTCAAGAAGCTCGAAATCCTTCTCCATGACCTCGGGAGTCAGTGACTGCAGACCGGTGATGTTATCCATCACCCAGATGCTCAGTCCGTGAGTGGCGATTATCACATCGTTCTCGCGCGGGTGCACAACCAGGTCGTGAACCGGCACGACGGGCAGGTTGTTGTTGAACCGGGACCAGGACTCCCCTGCATCGAGAGAAACGTAAACTCCGCTTTCGGTACCCAGGTAGACCAGGTTCGGATTCACGGGGTCTTCGGTGATCACGTATGCCGGATCGTCGGTCGGCAGGCCCGCTCCCAGACGTTTCCACGTCTCGCCGAAGTCATCTGTGCGGAAGACATACGTCGTGAGGTCGCCTTCCCGATGGCCGTCGAAGGTCACATATGCCCGGCCGAGCTCAAAGGCACTCGGACGCACGCGACTGACCCACGTGTTTGCCGGCACTCTCTGAAAGTTATCGGTCACCTCTGTCCAGCTTGTACCTCCGTCCCGGGTCAGGTGAACCAGACCGTCATCCGTTCCCACCCAGATCAGGCCTGGAAGAATCGGAGATTCGCCGATCGTGATTATGTTGCAGTGGTTCTCGGCTCCCGTCTGGCTGTCCCCCCTGTTGGTTGCGGCCGGCCTCAGCTTCGATTCGTCATTCGTTGTGAGGTCGGGGCTGATTATCATCCAGGTATCCCCCCTGTTGACACTCTTGAAGAGCACGTTGCCCCCGAAATAGACGGTTTTTGAGTTGTGGGGTGAGAGCACGATCGGTGAGCTCCAGCTGAACCTGAACTGTGTTCCCGGTTCCGGCGGAGGAGTGATGTTGGTTGAACCGCTGCCCCGGGCACCCATGAACTCGCGCGCTCTCTCCGACATCTGGGCCGACTGTGGTCTGGGCGCTCGCGGGCGGATCGACTTTGAAACACCTGATGCAATGTTCATACGAGTGATGGCTCCGCCCTGACTCTCCGCATAGAGGATGAGGTCGGGGTCGTCCGGATCGATCTGCACGTGAAAGCCGTCGCCGCCGACGAAGAATCGCCAGTCGGCGTTTGTGATGCCGCCGGTGTTGTAGTTGGCTGTCGGGCCTCCCCAGGTGCCGTTGTCCTGCAGCCCTCCATATACGTTGTAGGGATCGGCCATGTCGAAACCGACCGCGTAGAACTGACCCAGAGGCAGGTTGTGGGAGAAGTCCCACGTCTCACCCTGATCCCAGGAGATGGAAATTCCGCCGTCGGAACCGACTATCAGGTGATCGGTATTGGTGGGATCGATCCACATGGCGTGGAAATCGACGTGATGGTTTCCGGTGATGTTGAATACACCGCGGGGATCCCTTCCACCACTTCCACCGCGGCCGCCGCTGCTCTCGTAATCGCCGACCCACTTGATCGCCTCGTCGACGTCCACCTTGAACAGATTGCTCTCAATAAGGTAGATGGTGTTTGCATCGTGCGGGTCAACGCGGACCTGGCAGTAGTAGAATGGGCGGCTGTTACGACGATCGATGCGTTCCCAGTTCTGGCCGCCATCCCGGCTCTGCCACGTTCCATTCATGGAGGGTGTTAAGGATCCTCTCCTTCCCATTCGCTGCAGTTGTTCAACTCTCGCCGAATCGGGCGCGGGTGCGTCGGGATCGTCGGCAAAGTTCTCGATGCGTGCAAAGAGTATTGATGGATCGTCGGGAAAGATATCGAGACTGGTCTTGCCGTTCCTGTCTGAGGGAGGCAGGCCGTTGCCTTCCAGTCTCTCCCACGTGGCTCCGGCATCGGTCGATTTCCATATCCCGTTGTTGGGACCGCCGCCGCTGAGGAATACCCATGCCTTTCGCTCTCTCTCCCACGATGTTGCGTATACCGTGTCGGGATTCCCGGGATCGATTATCACGTCGTAGAAGCCGGTTCCGTCCTCAAAGCCCATCAGCTTCGTCCAGCTTTCTCCTCCGTTGATCGACTTGTAGAGCCCCCGGTCGCCTTTTGTCCTGTCCCACAGGTTGCCCAGGGCGGCCGCGTAGACGACCATCGGATCGCGCGGATCCACTGCAATCCTTCCGATGTGGAAAGTGTATTCGAGTCCCATGTGGCGCCATGTCTCTCCACCGTCGGTGGATCGCCAGACGCCGTCTCCCCAACTGATCGAATTGCGGGAGTGCGGTTCTCCCATACCCAGGTAGATGACATTCGGGTCGGAAGGAGCTATCCCGATGTCTCCGACGGCTGCGGTCCTTCCTCCCTCGAAAACCTGTTTCCAGGTCGTTCCGTTATTGATGGTTTTCCACAATCCACCGGCTGCTGCAGCCACGTAGATGGTGGACGCTTCACCTCCTGGAGGTACCGCGAGGTCGGAGACCCTGCCCGACATGATTGCGGGCCCGACCTGGCGCCACTGGTACTCGCCGAAAATCGGGTGTTGGGTTTCCTGTGCATCCGCAGGCATTGTTATGGTGAGCAGAGGCAGCAGGAGAAGTACCGGTAATGATCTGAGGAGTAATGTTCTACGCATTTGATTCATCCCTTGCTGGATCGATCCGTTCAGAGGACGGTCACTATTATAGAATTGCACAACCGTCTTTATAACGTGCAAATAAAATTATTACCACCTTCAAGAGCCTGTCCGAAAACCGCTCCGGCTGCGGTTTACCCCGGCATCCGGCTGGCCACGTTGGTCTTCGCAGAATGTCCTCGACGTAGCGCAGTGGATCTGTTTGATTGACCGTCCGGTATGGTGCTGATAGTTTCAATCCATGACTTTCCGATCCACCCTATTCCTTGTTGATGGTACAGCACTTGTCTACAGGGGCTATTTCGCGTTTATCAAGAACCCGCTGATAAATTCGAAGGGTGAGAATACAAGCGCTCCATACGCATTCACCAATTCGCTGTTGAAATTGATCAGGGAATTCGAACCAACCCACCTGGCTGTTGTCTTTGATGCCCCCGGTAAGACATTTCGCCATGAGCGGTACGAGCAGTATAAGGCCACCCGCGAGAAGATGCCGGAGGATCTGGCACAGAGCCTTCCCCGCGTTCGTCAGGTGGTCGAGGCGATGTGTATCCCGATAATCGAAATAGCAGGTTTCGAGGCGGACGATGTGATGGGAACTCTTGCCCGCCGGGGAAGCCTTGAAGGGATGGAAGTTGTCCTGGTGACCGGAGACAAGGATCTCATGCAGTGCCTCGACGACAGGGTGCGGATGCTGAAGCCCGGCAGGAGAGGAGAGGAGTACAGGACATTTACTTCGGCCGACGTGCGCGAGCGATACGGTGTGGAACCGTCACAGATAATTGACTTCCTGGGCCTGATGGGGGACAGCTCCGACAATGTTCCTGGAGTGCCCCAGGTCGGCGAGAAAACGGCACAGAAACTGATCCAGGAATACGGGACAATCGAATCTGTTCTGGAACATGCCTCTGAGGTCAGTCAGGCGAGGGTTCGCGAAAACCTGGTCGAATATGCAGCCCAGGCCCGGCTGAGCAGGGAACTGGTGACGATCGACATCGAAGTGCCGCTTGAGCTGACGCCGGAGGACCTTCTTTTCAAAGGCTTCAATGTTCCGGTGCTCGCGAATCTCTTTACCGACCTGGAATTCACTTCCCTGACCAGAGAGCTGCTCCAGGAGAGTGAGGATACAGGATCCGATTCCGAACAGATGGATTACGTACTGGTAGATTCCGACGAGGAATTGGATCGGGTATTAAAGAAGATCGCCCGGTCGGATATCGTGGCAGTTGATCTGGAAACCACCGATCTGAACCCTCTTATGGCCCGGGTTGTGGGTATCAGCATATCGACAGAGCCGAACAGCGCCTTCTACATGCCGGTCCGACACACGGAGGGCAGGAACCTTCCGGTAGAAAAGACACTAGAAGAACTGGCTGTATTTCTGGAGGATCCGGAAATACAGAAAACCGGTCACAACATCAAATACGATGCACTTGTGCTCCGAAATGAAGGAATCACACTAAAAGGCATCGCCTTCGATTCGATGGTCGCCTCCTACCTTTTGAATCCCTCCAGGCGGCAGCACGGACTCGACTCCCTCTCTCTTGAATACCTTCAGCATCAGACGATCCCGATCACCAGCCTGATAGGCAAGGGAAAGAACCAGATCTCATTTGCTGATGTTCCGGTAGAAGATGCAAAAGAGTACGCGTGTGAAGACGCCGACATGACTCTGCGCCTTCGGAGTGAAATGGCCCCGAAACTGGATTTACTCGAATTGCAGCCGCTGCTCGAGGAGATCGAGGTTCCCCTGATTCCCGTTCTCGTGGAGATGGAATCGAAGGGAGTGCTGGTGGATTTCGAATTGCTCTCCGATATGGGAGAGGAATTCGAAGGAGAACTGAACCAGCTCGAAGAGATGATTCATAAATATGCCGGCGTTGAGTTCAACATCAATTCGCCTCTACAGCTGCAGGAGATCCTCTTTGAGAAGCTGGAACTGCCGCGAGGCAAGAAGACCAAAACGGGTTACTCCACCGATTCCGAAGTTCTGGAGGGGTTGACGGCCGAGCACCCGATTGCAATGAAGATCCTCGATTACAGGGCCCTGAACAAATTGAGGAATACATACATAGATGCCCTCCCCAGGCTTGTGAATCCCGAAACGGGTCGAATCCATACATCATTCAATCAGACGGTAGCCACTACGGGCAGACTCTCCTCCTCCGAACCTAACCTTCAGAACATACCGATCCGTACCGAGGCGGGAAGACGTATCAGACGTGCCTTCGTGGCTCCACCCGGCCGCGTTCTGCTCTCTGCAGACTACAGTCAGATCGAACTGCGCATCATGGCGCACCTCTCCGGCGATCGACGTCTTCTCGATGCCTTCCGCAAGGGCGAGGATATCCATGCAAGCACCGCGGCAGCGATCTTCGACTGCTCGATAGAGGAGATCGATGAAACTCAGCGCAGGCAGGCGAAAACGGTGAATTTTGGAGTGATGTATGGAATGGGCAGTGTCAGTTTGAGCAAGCAGCTCGGCATCACTCATGCTGAAGCCAAAGACTTCATAGACAGCTATTTCGATCGGTTCAGTGGCGTTTCAGGGTATATAGAAGAGACCAGGGCGATGGCCAGGCGCAACGGCTACGTGACAACCCTGCTCAACCGCCGCCGTTATATGCCCGAACTCGAGTCGACCGCCCCTCAGGTGAGGGCGTTCGCAGAACGCACCGCCGTAAACATGCCCATTCAGGGCTCGGCGGCCGATCTGATCAAGAAGGCGATGATCTCGATACAGGAGTGGATATGGGAAGAAGATGTGCATGCCGACATGATTATCCAGGTGCACGATGAGCTGGTCTTTGAGGTCGATGAAGGTGCAGCGGAAGAGGTTCGAGCCGGTGTGATTTACAGAATGGAAAATGCTCTGGAACTGGATGTTCCCATATTAGTAGAGGCTGCATGGGGACATACCTGGGCAGACGCCCATTAAGGTAAATTTTCAGATACTATGCTGTTGATTTTCGATACATCCACTACTGACGGGACAGTCGCCGTCGCCGATTCCGATAACCTCGCCATCGTCGGGCAGCGGCAATACGCCAGGATTGAGGGCGGATCCTCGCTGCTGCTCGCTGGTCTCGAAGAGATTCTCGAAGCTGATGATCTCACTAAAAGTGCTCTTACCGGTATAGTCGTAAACAGGGGTCCCGGTTCGTATACGGGTCTGAGGGTCGGTTTCGCCCTGGCACAGGGCCTGGCGGAATCGTTGGGGATACCTGTAGTCACCATACCATCCTATTCCGCATTCGCTGTTCAGTTTCAGGAGAGCGGTACCTCTCTGGCGGTCTGTTACGATGCCCGCAGCCGCGGGATCGGCTGGGTCACCTACCTGCAGGGCCATAAAGAACCGCTCCGTGCAGGAGAGAGTCTGACCGATGGTTCTTCACATCAAGCCGGCACAGAAACGTTCGAACTGGGTTCAGAGAGAGTTCTGCTCCGCCTGGCCCCACCTCTGGCATTACCTGGACTGATTCCGCGGCCCTGCAGGCTGGTTGGACCCGGAATCGCATCACTCGGCAAACAGCTCGAGGAGACCACACCCGACGACATCGAACTGGTTACAGATTCAGAATGCCCCGATGTAAAATATCTGCTGCAGCTTGGTGCCAGGAATCTCCAGGTGGGAGGTGAGGATCATTCACGGATGACACCCTTCTATCTTGGAACAATCGACACTCCGAAACAGCGCTGGTGAAGATGATCGATCCTTCATCACAGACCATCGATGCAGCAATCAGCACCTTGAGAGAAGCGGGAATCGGCAGTGCAGCATTTCTGGTCACCCTGGGGAGCGGACAATCGAATCCGTGGTCGGATGAGACTGAGGTCGAAATCGATTATGAGCAGGTTCCAGGTTGGCCGGCACCGGCGGTAGAAGGACATGGAGGAAAGCTGAGTCTCGTGCGGGTGGGGAAGGAGAATGTGTTGGTTATGGAGGGTAGGCACCACTATTATGAGGCCCGCTCATATGATGGCGTGATTGCTCCGTTGCGAATTTCATGTGCTCTGGGTGTTGAGAAGGTGCTGCTTGTCAACTCTGTTGGCTCGCTCAGAAGTGAGCTGTGCACCGGAGATCTCATCTTGATCTCCGATCATGTATTCTTTCAGGGACCTGAGCTGGAAACACTGCTTCATGATGAATGGCCCTCCGGCGTGAGTCCCTCCTATTGGGAAGAGGGAAGAAAGATCGTGATGGAGAAGGCGGAAGGCGCCGGAATTGAGCTGGCTGAAGGTGTTCTCTTCTGCGTGCAGGGGCCGATGTATGAAACGGGTGCAGAAGCTGAAATGGCGCGCAGAATGGGCGCTGATGTTGTCGCGATGTCCCTGGCACCCGAAGCGATGACAGCCACTGCAATGGGATGCAGGGTTGTAGGCCTCAGCCTGGTCACAAACGCGGTCGGAGGAAGTGACCTTGCGGGCCCGAATCACGATGAAGTTATTTCCGCGGCTGCAACTTACAAGCCACTGCTGGACAAACTGCTCAAAGAGACAGTTCCTGCACTGGCGGCCGCATCCAGTTGAATAGAAACCGGACAGGAGTCAATGGGCTGGTTCAGGAAAGTCCGTCGCACACTTGGATCTGGGGAGAAACTCGACGTCCCGAAGGGTTTGTGGACCAAGTGTGATAAATGCGGGGAGATAATCTACCGCAAGGAACTGGAAGCCAATTACCACATCTGTGGGAAATGCGGTTTCCACTTCCGTGTGGGAATTACTGAATACCTGTCCGTTCTGACCGACAATGGCTTCGTGAAGGAATTCGATCAGAAGATGAAGTCGAAGGATCCTCTCGGATTCGTCGATTCAAAAAAATATACCGATCGTCTGAAGAAAAGCCAGGAAGCCACCAACATGCCAGATGCTGTACGAACCGGAGAAATCACGATCGGAGGATACAGGGCGGTTATCGCCATACTCGATTTTGCATTCATGGGAGGCAGCATGGGCTCGGTAGTCGGGGAGAAGATTGCGAGGGCGACGGTCAGGGCGACCGAAATGAGGGTCCCCCTTATTATCATCTCCGCTTCCGGAGGTGCACGGATGCAGGAGGGGATCTTATCCCTCATGCAGTTGGCGAAAACCAGCGGCCGCCTGGCAGAACACCGGAATGCGGGTCTCCCCTTCATAAGTATCCTGACGCATCCGACCACAGGCGGAGTCACGGCTTCTTTTGCCATGCTCGGAGATGTGATCGTCGCTGAACCGGGCGCCCTTATAGGTTTTGCCGGTCCCCGCGTGATCAAGGAGACAATAGGCGAGGAACTCCCCGAAGGATTCCAGACCAGCGAATTTGTTCAGGAACACGGATTTGTTGACGTGATCGTACCCAGAAACGAGATGAAGAAGACCGTTATTACACTGCTCAAACACCTGGTCGGCCGACAGGAACCATCGGGCGAAGCCGGTACTTCCTGAAATGAACGAAATGGCCTGGACGCCTCAGCAGGCCCGGACATGGCTCGAGAAGATCGAGTACCGGGGCATGCAGCTGGGTATGGAAAGGGTGGAAACCCTTGCCGCACGTCTCGACAACCCTGAGCGGACGTTCCCATCAATCCATATAGCGGGTACCAACGGGAAGGGAAGCGTTGCCGCGATTCTGGACAGCATCCTCTCTGAAGCCGGTCTGCGCACCGGTCTCTACACCTCACCCCACCTGGTTGACTGGACCGAGAGGATTACCGTGGGTGGTACCGCCATCGGTGAGGAAGAATTTGCACGCGCTCTTCAGGCCCTTTCAACCGACGCAGACCGCCTGGAGAACACTCCTTTTGAGACGCTGACCATGGCTGCATTCTGGCATTTCCGCCAGGCGGGGCTCGACTGGGGGATCATCGAGGTCGGCCTGGGTGGGCGCCTTGATGCCACACGTTTGTGCAGAGCGGAAGTCTCGGTCATCACTGCCATTGGGATTGACCACGCCGGGGAACTGGGTCGGGACCTGAACGGTATCGCCATGGAGAAGGGCTCGATCATCCGCCGTGATGTCCCGGTCGTTCTCGGCCGGGGCACTGACCGGGTGCGTTCAGTCCTCCTTTCACAGGCAGGAGATATCGGAGCACCCGTGCTCTGTTCCGAAGATGTGGTCGACGTTACTGGTGCACCCGACCGGCAGTGGGGATCA
>VAOY01011817.1_pt1 | contig 13717 bp, 13 predicted proteins | sample 3393881 | NCBI WGS metagenome assembly VAOY01 (sample SAMN08290430, study PRJNA428436) | hydrothermal vent metagenome | isolation source: Deep-sea hydrothermal vent chimney | place: Indian Ocean: Southwest Indian Ridge
CAACACTCCTGAAAAGCTCCTCAAGCTCTGGTCTGCTCACATTGAACGCTCTGCCATTACTAACTTCAACAATCACAGGCTGGGCTATTCTGCCAAGGTTAGCCATAGAGGCATCAAAAACAATCCTGCCCTCATCAGAACCTTCCAGAGGAGCTATAAATGCTTCTCCGGCAGGTAGATTACCAAAAGCTCCAGCTTTTTTTATATTTCCAGAATCAGCAATACCTTTCCTATCTTTCAGGCTGGCTTTGAAATCCGTACCTGCCTCTGTTTTAATCCTGATTTCATCAGCTTCTGTTAACTTCCTGGCAATAAAATCCGAAATTCTCCTAACTTCTCTATAGTCTGCTGTCATTGCACCTGAAAAAAGCATGTTTTTTGTTATTCCTGGCATTGTGGCAACTCTAACTCCTGCCCTGCATGCTCTTTTTCTTGCTTCAGTATGGGTAAGAGACTTTGATGTTGGAGCAATTACAACATCTGCTGCCCTCATAGATTCGGCAATAACTCCAGGTGGTTCCTCGCCGTCTCTCTCTCTCTGCTTCATAATGATTGAAATAACTTCTCTGCTTAGCTTCTCGACAGTTTTCCTTACAATCTCACCCATCTCGAAGCTATTATAATCACTTACTATAAGGATTTCCTCTTCTTCCTTTATGCCAATGGTTTCTCTGAATATTCTCTCAAGCATAATAATATAATGTAACCTTTCACTTTAGTATAAAGAATTTGTTATTACTATGAAAATATCATTACTTTGGAGGAACATCCACACTCATATTTATAGCAATTTCTGCAATGTCAGTTGAGTAACTTGCTATTCTGTTCAGGCTATCCATAATCCCTTTGAGAAGCATTGCCCTGTTTGCTTTAATGTTGCTCTGGAAGAGTTTATTAAGTGTTTTTTCATGTATGGTATTTATCTCTGACATGTCATAGAAAACCCTCTGGGCTGAAGCCATGTCAAGAGAAAAGAAAGATTTTGAAGCTTTCTGGAAGGCATCGGTTACCAATTTAAGAATTTTTGCAAATTCTCTCATGTCTTCTATGTCATTCTCAGCCAGCTTTAGATAGGTCTCCGAGATATTCTCACAGTGGTCAGAAATCCTCTCAAAATTTTTAACTACCATTCTGTATCCGAGAGCATCTCTGGGGTCTGAGATTCCTAGTTTTTCAGCAAGATGGGAGTATCTAACTGCACCTTTGAGCTGTCTGACAACAAGAAAATAAAGCCTGTCGACTTCGTTCTCTCTTATAGTGATGTCTCTTGCAAGAGCTTTCTCACCTTCCCTGAACACACTTATAAGCTCGGAGAGCATTGAGCTAACTATCATATGAATTCTGCGCAGAGCCTTAATTGTTGGAAGTTTGCGTTCATTGAGAAGGATTTCAAGAGTAAGAGCTTCATTGGTGTCTTCAACGATTTCAACTCCAATGAGGATTTCCGATATATGTCTTGCCACCTTTCTATATTTTAGCTGCTCCTTATGGTCAAGTATAATCTTGAGTGTATCGTAGCCTATGAGATAGTAGGATATCAGTAGCTTTTCCAGAGCCTCTGAAGTTTCAACCTGTGATGCTTTTATTACAACCTCTCTGTTATCTTCTTCCTTTTCTGTCATTTCTACTATAAGGGAACTCTGTGTTTCCATAACAAAGACAGTATCCCCCTCTTTTAAACCTACCTTTTCAACCCATTTTTTTGGCAGTGACATTATATATGTGCTGCCTCCGCTGAGATAAATCTTGCGTGCCTGCATAAATTTCCTCCAATATCCTGGTTTTTATATATATGACTATACTCAAATAACCGATATATATAATATATATGGTATAGTTTGTATATCCATTAAATATATAAAATTAACTCTGCAACGTTTACCTGTAAATTTTGTTTAATAAAAGGAGGTAGAAATATGGATAAGAAGATAATTCTTTTGCCACTTCTGGCAGTTCTGTTTCTGGTAGCAGGATGTACAGGGGCTGGGACAGGTAAAACAAGTGGAAGTACACCTGTTCAGAGTGCACCGAGTGCTGCAGTTAAGACTACGCCAAGTACTCCAGCACAATCAATAACTCTGACTGGTGCAGGGTCGACTTTCATATATCCGTTGATGTCAAAGTGGAGCTATGTTTATAACAAGCTTAATAATGTAAAAATCAACTACGCGAGTATAGGCAGTGGCGGTGGAATAAGGCAGATAGTAGTAAAGACAGTTGATTTTGGTGCCACCGATGCTCCTTTACAGGCAGATGGATATGCCAAGATGCCTGGTGCTCTGACTATTCCTGAGAGTATTGGCGGAGTAACAATTACGTACAATATTCCAGGTGTCACAAAGAAATTAAGATTAAGCGGTGATGTTATTGCAGATATATACCTGGGCAAGATAACAAAATGGAATGATAAGGGAATAACTGCACTGAATCCTGGAGTTAATCTGCCAGATAAAAACATAATGGTGGTTCATAGAAGTGACGGAAGCGGTACAACCTTTACATTCTCTGACTATCTATCCTCAGTTAGTGCGACATGGAAGGAAAAGGTTGGTAAGGGTAAGTCACTCAGCTGGCCTGTAGGTTTGGGCGGTAAGGGTAACGAAGGAGTTGCCGGACTTGTAAGACAGAACCCCTATTCCATAGGTTATGTGGAGCTTGCCTATGTTATTCAGAATAAGATGGCTTATGCTACCCTGAAGAACAGAGACGGCTATTATGTGGACCCTACTATCGATACCGTAAAAGCTGCTGCTGCTGGAGCAACTCTACCCAAGGGAGATGGAATATGGTCAAAGGTTAGTATAGTGAGTGCACCGGGTAAAAACGCATATCCAATATCGACTTTCACCTATATATTGGAATACAAAGACCTGGATGTTCTACCTGATATGACAGAAGCCAGAGCCAAAGCTCTTGTCGGATTCATGTGGTGGATGGTTCATGACGGACAGAAATATGCACCTGGACTCCTCTATGTACCTCTTCCTGATAAAGTGGTGAAGATAGACGAAGAGACCATAAAATTAATAAAATATAAGGGACAACCAGTACTCAGGTGAAGGTATGAGGTTCCCAAACTTTTTTTTTTATTTTAGAAAGAGTGAAGGTCAGGATAGAATATTTCAGTTTGTTATTGGTACTGTAACCCTAATAAGTGTCATTTTTCTCGCGCTTCTACTTTTATACGAATTAATTAAAGGCTCTATGCCATCAATTCAGCATTTTGGTTATGATTTTATATTCAGCACAGCATGGAACCCTGTTAAAAATGAATTTGGTGCTCTCCCCTTTATCTTTGGAACTTTTGTTTCATCTCTTCTGGCTCTACTTATAGGAGTGCCTATATGTCTTGGAATTGCAGTATATGTCACTGAAATTGCGTCACCAAGGATAAGTGCACTTATATCTCCTTTAATCGAACTTTTAGCTGCAATTCCAAGTGTGATTATTGGTCTATGGGGGATATTTGTATTTGCTCCCTTTGTCAGGGATTATATCTCCCATTTCCTTGTCAAGTATCTTGGTTTTTTACCTTTATTTGAGGGGCCTGGTTATGGTCTTTCAATGCTCACGGCAGGAATGGTGCTGGCAATAATGATTATACCTATTGTTTCGTCTGTTTCGAGAGAGGCTTTGTTGGCTGTACCTATACTTCAGAAGGAAGCTGCTCTCGCTCTGGGTGCAACGAGGTTTGAAGCCATGATTCAGGTTATCCTGCCCTATGCAAGAGGTGCAATATTCGGTGCAGTTATACTTGGTCTTGGAAGAGCTATAGGTGAAACTATGGCTGTGATTATGGTTATAGGAAACAGACCAAAAATATCCGCTTCTATTCTTCATCCAGGTTATACTATGGCTGCTGTAATAGCCAACGAATTTACTGAAGCAACTGCTAATATTTACCTTGCATCTCTGATTGAGATTGGTCTTATCCTCTTTATTATTTCTGTAATTGTGAATGCAATAGCCAGATTCATTACATGGAAATATCTGAGAATTCAGGAGAATTAATATGTTGGATAGAAAGTTAAAAGATAAAATTTTCACTGTATTCTGCATTGGTAGTGCTATTCTTGCTCTGGTACCTTTACTGAGCATGCTCTCTACTATCATACTCAGGGGTTTTTCTGTGATTAATATAGACTTTCTGACGCAGCTCCCTACACCGGTGGGTACACCCGGAGGAGGCTTTGGAAATGCTATACAGGGTAGCATAATAGTGAGTGGAATAGCCAGTATAATAGGTATCCCTCTTGGAGTAATTTCTGGAATGTATCTTGCAGAGTATAAGAAGAGTAGCTTCAGTAAGCTTGTGAGCTTCACAGCTGATGTACTTACAGGGGTGCCTTCGATTATAACCGGTGTCTTTGCCTATCTTTTAATTGTATTGCATTTCGGAGGTTTCTCGGCCTTTGCCGGAGGGGTGGCACTGGCTACAATGATGATACCTTTTATAGTAAGAACAACTGAAGAGTCAATGAAAATGGTGCCATGGAATATAAGAGAAGCTTCTATAGCTCTCGGCGCAACCAGATGGCAAACAACCTTATTTGTTGTACTGGGTGCTGCAAGGTTTGGAATTATTACAGGAATCCTTCTTATTATTGCAAGAATATCTGGTGAAACTGCACCTTTGCTTTTCACAGCCTTTGGCAGTAGATTCTGGTCTAATGGTGTGTTAAAACCTGTAACTGCTCTTCCACTTATGATATACAACTATGCAATATCACCCTTTAATTCCTGGCACAATATGGCATGGGGAGGTGCCCTTGTTCTGGTTGCAGCAATTTTTTCCCTTAACATAATTATAAGACTTATTGCCGGCAGGAGATGATGATTATGAATAACAAGATGCAGATTCTGAACCTAACAGCAGGCTTTGGAGATACTGAGGTACTTAAAAATATTACAATGGATATACCTGAGAATAAAGTTGTAACAATTATAGGTCCCAGTGGATGTGGCAAAAGCACCTTTGTGAGGTGTCTCGACAGACTCCATGAGGTTATCAGAGGTGCCTGGACTAAGGGTAAAGTTCTGCTGGATGGCTCTGATATCTATATGGAGGACCCTATTGACCTGAGGAGAAGGGTGGGAATGGTCTTCCAGATGCCCAATCCCTTCCCAAAGAGTATATATGACAATGTGGCTTTTGGGCCAAGGCTACATGGAATACGAAATAAAAAGTCTCTGGATAAAATAGTGGAAGAAAGTTTAAAAAAGGCAGCTCTGTGGAATGGTGTAAAGGACAGACTTAAGGATAATGCCTTGTCTCTCAGTGGAGGTCAGCAGCAGAGATTGTGTATTGCAAGAGCTCTTGCAGTTGAACCAGAGGTGATTCTGATGGATGAACCTACATCATCTCTTGACCCTGTGGCTTCTGCGGAAATTGAAGACCTTATTCTCGACCTCAAGAAGAGATATACTGTGGTTATAGTTACACACAATATGCAGCAGGCTGCAAGAATTGGCGATTTTACGGCATTTTTTCTTCTTGGCAAACTGATAGAATATGGAGAGACTGCCCAGATATTTGAGAATCCAAAAGATAAGAAAACAGAAGACTATATAACAGGAAGGTTTGGGTAAATTTGAAAAATAACGGGGGTTTTTAAATGGCAAGAAAAGCTCTTGAAGAAGGATTGAATGAGATAAGAAATAATACAATTAAGCTGGGAGAACTAACAAAAGAAGCTATCATTAAATCTGTTGAATCTCTAAAAAATAGAGATATTGAAATGGCAGAGAAAGTTATGGAGCTTGAAGAGAAAAGCGATATTATAAACCTTGAAATAGATGAGGATGCCCTCAGAATGACTGCTCTCCAGCAGCCTGTGGCAAAGGACCTCAGGTTTATAAGTGCAATGATAAAGATAAGCGATAACTTTGAAAGAATATGTGACCTTGCAGAAAAAATTGCACACATAACAATTAAGTATAAGGAGAAGAAGTTTCTCAAACCTTTAATTGATATTCCAAGAATGGCTTCAGTTATTGCCGAGATGATTGACATTGATCTGGAGGCAATTGAAAATGACACATCACCCTCTGTGGATAAACTTATAGAGAAGGATGACCTTATTGATAATCTTTATATTCAGATTTATAATGAGCTTATTTCCTTTATGATAAGAGACCCGAAAAATATAGATGATGCAACAGATCTTCTCTTTGTGGCGAGACACCTTGAGAGAATAGGTGATATCGCAGCAAAAACAGGAGCAAAGATAGTATATATGGTCGAAGGTAAAAGGGTATGGATTAAGTGAACCTATCAAAAAATTATGAGCCAGAAGAAAAGAAGAATATCTTTGTTGTGCAGGAGCATCATGCAAGAAGGCTCCACTATGACTTTCGTCTGTCAATAGGGAATGTGCTAAAAAGCTGGGCTGTTCCCAGACCTCCACCTGTTGAGCAGGGTGTGCGCAGGCTGGCAATTCAGACAGAGGACCACCCTATGAAATATGCAGATTTTGAGGGTGTGATTCCAGAGGGTGAATACGGTGCGGGGGAAGTAAGGATATGGGATAGAGGGAGTTGTGAAATTGAAAGTATAAAGGAGGAGAAGATAGTCTTTCATCTCAGGGGCAGGAAGCTTCGGGGCCGCTATGTACTGCTACGTTTCAGGAAGGGGGGAGAGAATGCCTGGCTCTTATTCAAGGCAGGAGAGAAGAAAAATAAAAAATAGCAGAGCCAATCTATTTTGTTTTACTCTTATGACCCTCAATCTCCTTTATCAGCTTCTCAACATCCTTTACTCTGCTACTCCTTCTGAGCTTCATTATATCAAGAAAACCTTCTGCCTTCTTAACAATAGTATCAAGATAATTGAAGATATCCCCTGAGAAGGTTTCGATGTAATAGGCTGAGAGGCTTCTTGAAATCTCTTTTATATTCTTTTTCTGCCTCCTGAGCATAATGATTTTTTCTGATAGCATTTCAAGGCTATGCTGACAGTAGGGAAACTCCTCACAGGAGCAGATAAGGAACTCCTGCCTCACCATCTCTATAATATCCATAAACTCCTTTCTGGGCTCCTGAAAGATTATACCTAAAGCGTCGAAGTATCGCATGGGTACAGTAACCCTATAAGTTTTCTGAATCTTGGAGACAAGACTTCTTGAAAGGTAGGCATTCGTAAAGGGAAATAAGCAGGATAAAATTTTTTCAGGGATTTCATTGTTGAAATACATGATTTTAGCTTCCTGAGGCTTGAGGAAGTGTATTGTGGTTATCCTTCCAAGCTGAGTTATCTTCCCGCCTTTAATCATGCCATGCTCCTCGAGCTTCTTTATTGCCTTACCACTATTCACAGGGAATAGCATATTTCCTGCGACTCTGACACCATCTCTGACATTTCCAGCACTAACCATGCATGCTAAAAGCTGCATTTCGTCTTCGCCTTCTTCTGCGGGAATCTCAATATCTTCAGGTTTGCCGGAGAGTAGCTTCACAGCAATCTCGTCTTCGCTTTCCTTCATTGAGAAGGAGGATTTAGCGCCTGGCGTAGCCAGAATCACAACCCTGCCCCTGTCATGGTAACTCGGCCTTCCAGCTCTACCCTGCATCTGGAGAAAATCTCTCACTTCAAGCTTTTTATTGCCCATGATGAGACTCCCAAAAATCACCTGAGAAGCTGGAAAGTCAATTCCTGCCCCCAGAGCTGCAGTGGCAACAACACAGTTAAGTTTCTGTTCAATAAAATTTTTCTCTATCCTCTTTCTTCTGGAATAACTCAAACCTGCATGGTATTCACCTGCTCTGATTCCTCTGTCCGAGAGAAATCCTGCCAGAGACGAAGCTTTCCTTCTGGAATTAGTAAAAATAAGACTCTGTCCATAGAATCCTTTGCTGGATTTTATTGAAGCCTCCTTCTTTACAAGCTTTAAAATTGCAGAGAGTTTTTCATCTTCACTCCCTATAAAAACAAGATGTCTTTCAAGAGGTATTGGCCTTGAGTTGCTCTCAACAAGCTTTAAAGAGTAGTGTTCTGCAATTTCTTTGGGATTTCCAACTGTTGCGGTCAAGGCAATTATCTGTGCCTCTGGAAATGTATGTTTCAGTCTTGATAGAAACCCATCCAGCTCAATTCCTCTCTCCTCCTGACTGAGAGTATGAACCTCATCCACTGCAACAACACCTACTTTTCCCAGGCTGTCTTTATTTCCTGCTCTCAAAAGATAATCTATTCCCTCGTATGTCCCTACCACAATATCAGCATGCTTCAGCTTTGAACTGTCCATCAAAGGCTCTCCGTCATCCACTATCCTGCTTCTTCCCACCCTGATAGCTACTTTCAGACCAAGCTTTGAATAACTCCTGAACTCATCATACTTCTGGTTTGCGAGAGCCACAAGGGGCACAAGAAATAAAAACTTTTCACCTCTTAAAGCTGCTTCAATGCCTGCAAGCTCGGCAATAAGAGTTTTTCCTGAAGCAGTTGAACTTGCCACAAGAAGTGAGTTTTTTTTCAGAAGGCCGGCATCTATAGCCAGCTTCTGAATTGAAGTAAGCTCTTTTATATTTCTCTGCCTGAGGATTCTCATGAAATCTTTATTTATTGGGAGTTTGTCGAGCTTTATTCCTCCACTCTTATCAGATTTAATTCTGTCATACAGAGTATGGCTATCTTCAAGGCTCTGACTTTGAAGAAGATTTGAAATTTTCTCAAAGTTTCTTAATCTATACAGGAGCTTTGAAAAGTGCTCAAAACTTGCCGGTGAAAAACCCCTGAATTTAAGCTCCTTATTAAGTTCTTCTTCTGCACAGTTCTTACACATCTTTCTGCCATACACCATATAGTAATTCTTCTTCACAGGTTTTGCAATCCCCCTGCTCAGGCAGGATGTGCAGAGCTCAAGAATCTGGTAGTTCAGCTTCTCCCTTTTAATAATGGGTTCAAGAGTACTGCTATGTTCACTGGAGATGAGAATTCTCTGCCCTTTCAGAAGTTTTAAAAGTTCTTTTCTTGCTACAGGGGTGGATAATCTTCTGGTGTAGAGATTCCATATCTTTCCATCTCTTATATTTACTGTACCCTCAAGATGAACCTTCTCAAAATTAAGACTGTAGAGTTTTAATGTTAGAGTTCTCCTCCCTCTGGGTATAAAAAGGGCATATCCCATTATTATCTCAGTTCTTTAATAGCCGCACTTTTTTCATCCACAACCTCAAAGTTGAATAGAGGTTCCTTTGCTATGCATGAAGCAGAAATTCTTGCGTTATCCGGCAGAAAGAAAAATTTCTTCCCGCTCTTTTCAAGAATTTCATTAACCACATCTCTGGCACTTTTCTGTGCCTCGCAGGCTTTGTAGAGTACTTCAGCCTCTTCCTTTTCAGTAAGAAAGCTGTAGGTCTTTGCACTCAGGGAAGATTCGAGAATCTCAAGAATATCTTCGATTCTGACCTCTTCTTTTCCATGGCTTTCTACAGTTAGCCTTGCCTTTGCCCTCTGGGTACACACACTTTTATCCCCTGTATAGTGCAGAATAATACCCTCGCTCTCTGCACCTACCTCTGTGACCACCTTTATATCTCCTGCCTCTCTGAAGGCTCTGGCTTTTGCAATGAGAGTGATAAAATTTTGCTGAGGATTGTTCTGCGGACTTTTTGAATGAACCATAAGTCTGCTTTCCATGTTTACCTCGCTGTAGCTGGCATAGCTATGGCGCTTGAGAACCTCCTCCACAATATCCCTGCACAGATCCTCAATCCTGTAAATAGCTATTCCAGAAATTTCATCTATTATCTCATTTATTGCCTCTATGTTTCTCGACATATGGGTGCCTTTCTGGAAAGCAGGTAAATCAACATAACATTCAAAGTTTGCCAGGAGTACAATGTTGCGCTTTCCGTCCTCTCTCTTCACCCTTACCATCTTTCTGACGTTATTAACTCCGGCTCTCGTGAGGGGAATCTTGATTTCAGGTTCTCTCTGCTGTACATCCGGGAGCATTTTTACACCTTAAATATTTTATATCAGTATGTAGAATTTTTCTTAAGTTTAAAGCTTAACATAAGCAAGGTAGATTCTATGAGAATGCAGGAGGTAAGAAAACTATTTTTGAGTTTTACATTTGTAGCTTCAGTAATGTATATCACAGATGGGTTTTCTATAATGGGGATTTACTTCAGCGATATTTTCAGATTTGAGGGTTCTTTTCTCAAAGAATATTCCGGGCAGCTCTATCTTCCATTACTTCTCTTTCTATTTCTATTTCTTGGTATAGTTCTGGGCAGGTTTTTTTGTGGCTGGATATGTCCGATAACTGCAATAATGAATATAACAACCGTATTTGCAAGAAAAAAACCGAAAATAAACCTGAAAACTAAGTATGTTTTTCTTTTTTTTACAGTGGTGGTTCTTTATTTTGAATACACAGGCAAACTTTCACTGACAAATGAACTTCTTAAGCCGGGATTTTTACTGGGTATAACAGCTATTGTTGTTGCATCTCTCTTCTATTCCCGGATTTTCTGCACCAATATATGTCCTCTGGGTGCCTTCTTCAGTCTTCTTGGTTATGTGAGTATCTTCAGGCTGGATGTAGGTGAAGATTGCAAAAAATGCAATCGATGTAACTCGGTATGTGAGATGGGTATAGATGTTATGAATTCAAAACCCATGAATGAATGTTCTTTCTGCTGGAATTGTGTTGAGGAATGCCCTTATAAATCAATCAGGCTCAGATTTATTCTTTCCTGAATATTGAGAGTTTTTAGCAAAATCCTTTAGAGTTATAAACTCATATCCCTTAAATTTGAAATATTCAATAATCTTTTTCAGATTATTAAGAGCTCCAGTTCCTGTATTAAACTTACAGTCAAATCTGATTTTATAATTCGAAAGGTCAACAAATTCCCAGGGATGCACAAAAAGCACAGGATTTGTTATATGTGATAACAGAGGGAGTACAATTGGAACAGGAAGCCTCAGGACGGAAGAGGTGATTGAAGCCGGGACTCGTACAATTTTTCCATTGAAAGTAATATGTCTCCTGAAAGGTGGTTTGTAGCATGCCAGAGAAGAGTCAACTTTATATCCATTATTCTCGAGAATTTTAATATATTCTGAAGGAAATTTAAAATTTGGAGCTCTGAAGGAAACTATATTATCAAACTCTCCGAGGACTTCTGTTGCTCTATTTACTGCATCTTCTGCTTTTTCTCTGTTCAGATGGTCAAACCTTTCATGCTGGTAGCCGTGGCATCCAAGTTCATGCCCTTCATCAACAACTCTTTTTATTCTGTCGGGGTAGAACTCTGCAACTCTGCCGGTGGAAAAGAAAGTAGCTCTTATTCTCTCCTCTCTGAAGAGTTTAAGAAGGTCAGGCAGTCCCTCTTCAATTCCATGCATGCTATCAAGCATAGGCGGACAGTCCTGCTCCACATCAACTGTGATTGAAATCTTCTGCATTAATTACACCCATGTAGACCTCTTCTGTCTTCTTTGCAATTTTTATCCAGCTGTATTTATAAAGCTCCTTATTGGCAGAAGTGGCGTAGTTTTGCCTGAGCTCTGGATTTTCCACAAGTTTCTCAATATACATCTTCATCTCCGCTTTACTGTCAGCAAGAAGTCCTGTCTTTTTATGAGAGATTATGTCAGATACCCCACTGTTGTTTCTCGCCACCACTGCAACCCCTTTTGAAATAGCTTCCAGAATAGATATTCCAAAGGCTTCATCTTCTGAAGGCAGAGCAAATATTTCTGAGTTTTCAAGGAGGTTCAGCACCTCCCCTCTGTGAATCTCCCCAGTAAAACAAAAGTTTTCAGAAACACCAAGCTCTCTCGTCCTCTTTTCAATCTTCTTTCTTAAGGGTCCGTCTCCTATTATTAAGAATGTAATATTACTGTGTTTCTTTAAAATTTCAGGGGCAATATCAACTATATCTATAACCTTTTTTTTTGGAGTCATTCTTGCTACTGTGGCAATAACAATTTTTCCATCTTTTTTAAACTCTGTTTTTTCTCTGTCATGCTTTTCAATCTCTATTCCATTTGGTATCCGGTAAATCCTGCAAGAAGCCATGATTTTTGATTCTTTCTCAACAGCAGAACTGACTGCTATTACGGCATCTGCATATCTGAGAAAAAATTTACCTGCAAGAAGCAAGAGAGGTCTCAGGCGTCTTCTACCTGCCAGGGAATGGTTGGTCATAACTGAAGGAATTCCAAGTTTTCTGCCTGCAATAAGTGAGAAACATGCCAGAGAAGAGTCAAGTCCATGAGCATGAATAATATCATAGTTGCCTGATTTGAGAATTTTGAAGGTTTCCCTGTATGCACCGGGGCTGAGAAATCTTGTATCCAGTTCTCTCCCCTTTACCCTTATAACCTTGATGCCATTTCTGGAATTACAGTTGTCTCTCCCCGAGTATCTTCTTGTGATTATATGGACTTCATGCCCGAGTTTTTTTAAAACAGATGCAAGTGAATCTATTGAGTATTCTATTCCACCTATTTTGGGGTAATACCAGTCACTCACAAGTGCAACTCTGTACCTCTCCATATTTTGAGACCTCCAAAGTATATAAGACATAGCAGACCTATAAAAGTGCTTACTCCATAAGATATGAATCTTTCCACGGCAACCATGCCTATTGCTTCCCCCAGTGGAATTTGAAATAAAACGAGGGCTGAAACAAGACCGCCATCCACAACTCCAAGTCCTCCAGGAGTTAAAGGTAACAAACCAAGGAATAGAGATAATACCGAGAGTACAATTATTATATTCATGGAGATATGCAGTCCAAGAGCAAGAGAAACAATTTTTAATCTGAAAATATCGAGTATCCACACACTGCTGGAAAATAAAAGGGTGGGAACAAAAGCTTTTCTTAACATTTCTGGATACATTGAAAATCTTTTTATTATACTAGAAAATCTCGTTTTAATGATATAATAAGCAGTAATTGTCATTATAATGGTAAAAATACCGTAAATAATAATCTTAAGTGGATTGAAATTTCCATTAAAAAAGGGTAGAATTATGTAAAAGGCATATAAAGAAAGTATAGCTACAGGTATAACTTCCACAAACCTCTCATACAGTATTGATACCAAGGCGTGAGGAAGGCGAACACCAAACTGCTCTTTCGCCCATACAATTCTAAGAGGTTCCCCACCCATCCTGTTTGCAGGTGTGAGGTTATTTACTGAGATTGAACCGAAGATTACAGGTACCAGACTGCCTGCTCTAATAGAATAACCCAGTGAATCCAGAATAACCTTCCATCTGACTGAAGAGATTAAAACACTTATAATATATAAAGATAGTGCCAGAAGGACATAACTCAGTTTCGCTCTCTCTACATCATTTAATGTAACTCTAACCAGAGTGGAAATATCCTTCCAGAAGATATGGATTAAAATAACCATTAGGAAAAGCATTAAGAAATTAGCTATCTTTGCTAAACTACGATATCTGTAAGAAAAATGTATCTACATCACCTCTTAATGCTATTTATTAAAAGCTATATATAATAGATGTAATAGAATAGATAAATTTAACTTCTGTAATAAGAAATTACCTATATCTTTTACTTCATTATTTTTACGTTTCTGTCAATACTCCACCCATACCTTTTCCTTCACAAGAAGCACCGGTACTCTGGCCTGGTTAATTACTCCTCCTGTGACGCTTCCTATCAGTGCCCTACCAATATGTCCTTTTCCCCTTGTATACATTACTATAAGCTGGCAGTCCTTTTCAGC
>VAOY01015307.1_pt1 | contig 13653 bp, 12 predicted proteins | sample 3393881 | NCBI WGS metagenome assembly VAOY01 (sample SAMN08290430, study PRJNA428436) | hydrothermal vent metagenome | isolation source: Deep-sea hydrothermal vent chimney | place: Indian Ocean: Southwest Indian Ridge
CCGAGCACTTTTTGAAGATCCTCATATGTCAGATCGCCACGTTCAATCAGGATTTCTCCAAGCCTCTTATAACCGGCTTCATTGTCCAGTCTTCCGCCATCATCGATGACATCGATGCTCAACTCGCTGTCGTCCTCAACAAAGATAAACACGTCTTTTATGGCATTTATCCCTCGACGGGTGGTCAGAATCACATCCCAGTATGTGTAACAGGCCTCGGGATCAAAGTCTTCCAACAACGGGATGGCATCCGTCTGCGCCACCACCTTGCATTTACCGGTATGGTGAAGCTCGTCGAGCAAGAAAACCGGATTTGTGCCTTTTGTGAAAATATCCCGGGAGGGGCGGAATCTGATACGATAGGTGATGTTTTCTCCCTGGGTATGAGACGACGGGACGCTAAGCGCTGCCGGGCCGTCGGCATCCTCTTTTTTCTCTTCACTATCGGGCATCAGCTTCTTGAGGGATGCCATGATTTCTCCGGCCATTACCTCATCCGTTGTCTCAACTCCATCAGAGGCATCAAGCATTGTACGGATATGGTCACGGGCGGAGAGGGTCAGATCGATCAACTCTTTTGTGACGGATATTCCTCCGTTCCGTACAAGATCGAAAACCGTCTCGATTTCGTGTGTAAATGCTGCAATGTCATCAAACCCGAACATGGCCCCCGAGCCTTTAATCGTGTGCATTGCACGAAAGACGCGCCCGATTATTTCGATATCCTCAGGCGCATCCTCAAGTTCAAGCAGTGATGTTTCAAGTTCAGCCAGTAATTCGTAGGCTTCATCTTTGAATGCTTCTCTATATTTATCCATCTTATGAACCTCCTTCCCATCAGTTGCCATTTTCTATCCATAAGCAGCCTTTGTTGATAGTAGAGGCACAATCTACATGACGGGAATATCCGGCATCCTCAATTGCCTTTTTAAAAACCTCCGGGCGTTTGTCCGTTATCGTCAGGAGTTTGTTTAATTTCTGTGAGGAATGACAGGCCGAACAGAGAAGTTGCAGGCAGGACAGGTCAACCGATGTTACATTTTCGAGATCGATAAATACGTGATCTACACTATCCAGTGCCCTCATCAGGGCTGCCCTCAGTTTATCCGAATGCTGTATGGTCAGTTCACCGGCGAAAGTCAACCTTTCTATATCACCTGACTGTTCAACCTGTAGTTCCATTGTTCCTTCCCTCCTTTTAGAGAAGCATGCATAGCTATGATTTTTATCTCACAAATTTTTTTGTGGTAGTTATCAACTGTTCCGGTGTAAAGGGTTTTACTATCCAGCCGCTGGCGCCCGCCTGCTTGCCTTCCTGTTTCTTTGATTCCTGAGATTCCGTCGTCAGCATAAGCACGGGTGTGAATTTGTATCCGGAGTTACTGCGCAGGTGTTTTATGAATTCAATCCCATCCATCTCCGGCATATTAAGATCAGTGATTACCATATCAATCTTTTTGCCATTCAGTTTATTCAGTGCATCCCTTCCATTTATTGCGGTAATCACTCCATATCCTGCGTCCTTTAAAGCAAAGGATACGAGCTGTCTCATGGAAGCTGAGTCATCTACTATTAAAAGAGTTTTCGGCATGTTTACCCCCCCTTACCGACTTTATTGAGCATGTTCTTCATTACATCTCTTTCTGACTCCATTGTATACATCTCTTCAAGCCATGCCGCACCGCCATTACCTTGTGCTTCATGAATCTTCTCACTCATATTCCTGATCTTTTGAGTTGTTTTTTCCAGGTCTGATTTAAACGAGAGTAGGGGTTCAATCACATGCTCTATGCGCTGCCTTGTTATGTCCTGAAACTGCATGGAGATGACAATGCTACTTATGTCTTTCGCAAGGGATTCGGTTTCCACAGTGAGTTCATCAAGCTGCTTTTTTGCATCATTCATCACGCTGTCTATTTCTTTCAGTGTATCTTCCACAACCATTTCAGCCTCCGAAGACAACGCATTACTCTCGGAGGTGCTCTTTTCCGTCTTTAAATAGATATCCTTCATGTCTGTTTCAACCTTTGTAATGAGTTCTCGTATCTCATCTGCTGCGGCATTTGACCTGTCGGAGAGTTTTCTTACCTCGTCTGCAACAATGGCAAATCCCCTTCCATGCTCTCCTGCCCTTGCCGCCTCGATGGCTGCGTTAAGGGCAAGGAGGTTTGTCTGTTCCGCTATGTATTCAATCTCCGAGACTATCTTTCTTATATTCTCAGCATCCTCAATAATCAACTCCATACCCGCAAGGGTTTCTTCAACAACGGTAGCGATACCTTTCATGCCCGCTATCACATCCGAGAGGGCCTTCTTGCTGAGGTCGAGAAGGGCACCCTTGCCGTCTTCATCGTCTCCTGCAAAGTTGCTGAAGGCGCCTGATGCCTTCCCTGCCTGGTTCCGGGCCCTCTCAACGATATTCATGAACCGGTCGCCAATATCCAGGACTGCAGATTCCGTCTGTTGTATTACCTCTGTTAGCTGGTTGGTCAATACAGGCATGAGCTGTGCCCTTTCAAGAAGGAACCCCGTCATGGGCACCACCGTTTCTTCTATCTCCGAGAGGTGTCTCTTTTCCTTTTTCAGGTAGTCATCCTCCAGGCTTTTCAGTTTTTTCTTCATTAATTGATAGGTTATTAAAATGAAAGCAGCGTATATAGCTATGTTTACAGGAACCCTTACCATTCTGTGCTCTATCATGGATGCTGCGGTAACGCATAAAAAAACCAGGAAAATCTTCCCATATAACTTCAAGTTATGTTTCATAGCAGCATACCTTTTTTATACTCATAGTCTTTATTGTGACCCGGGAAATTACCCACTATACTCTGCCCCCCCTCGGCAGACATCTAACTGCCCGACTCATGCACGGCGGTCAGTTCATCCGAGGAAAAGACCCTGTCTATGTCAAGGATAATAATGAACTGTTCATCGCATTTACCCATACCCTTAATGAACTCTGTATCTAAACGTCTCCCTATCCTTGGAGGCGGCTCCATCTGGTCGGTCCTAAGCTCAAATACCTCCTGTACCGAATCTGCCAGGGCACCAATAACCGTGGTATCTCCGTCGAGGGGTACCTCTGCTATGATTATGCAGGTGTTTACCGTCTTCTCCGCCTTCGACATTCCAAACTTCAGTCGAAGATCTACTACAGGAACCACGCTACCGCGGAGGTTTATCACACCACGCATGAACTCCGGGGTTCCGGGCACCTTTGTCATTGTCGTGAAGTCCATTACCTCCCGTACCTTGGATATGTCCAGTGCAAACACCTCGCCATCCAGTGTAAAGGACAGGTACTGGGTGGTCTCTATCATTGCAGCTACGCTCATGTTTCCTCCTTTAGATATGTATCCTGCATGTCCTGTCTACGTGTTTTCATTAAAAAATAAATTGATAACCCACGGTAACATTTTAAAATCTTTCAAACTCCTTGTCTCTTTCATCTCCATTACCCTCACTGCCCAGGTCAAGGGCAACGCCGACAGGGTCGTCTTCTGCTTTAACCCGGGGCGCGGGCTTTTTACCCGGCAAATGGTATACCATTCTTTTATGAGCTTTTTGTGCCGGTTTTCTTTTATGGCTGATTTTCAAGCCATCGGTACCGTCGGTCTTTATGAGTGACGCTACAGCGGCTTTGAGTTGTTCCGCCTGAGAGGACAACTCCTCGGAAGTCGAGGCCAGTTCCTCCGAAGCCCCGGCGTTCTGCTGTATCACCTGGTCCAGTTGCTGGATGGCCTTGTTTATCTGTTCGGCCCCGGTATTCTGCTCGTTACTCGCCGCACTGATCTCCTCTACCAGTTCGGCTGTCTTCTGAATGTCGGGCACGAGCTTTTCAAGCATCTCTCCAGCCTTCTCGGCTACCTCTACACTTGTGCCGGATAGCTCACTGATCTCTGCCGCCGCGGTCTGGCTCCGCTCTGCAAGTTTTCTCACCTCTGCAGCCACCACTGCAAAGCCCTTGCCGTGCTCACCTGCCCGCGCTGCCTCAATAGCTGCATTCAGCGCCAGGAGATTAGTCTGCCTCGCTATCTCCTCGATGATCGATATCTTTTCCGCAATCTGCTTCATGGCGTTGACGGTCTCTGCTACAGCCTTTCCGCCCGCCCGGGCATCCCCGGCGGATTTAACCGCAATCTTCTCCGTTTGCTGTGCGTTGTCGGCATTCTGTCTTATATTGGAGGCCATCTGCTCCATCGACGAGGATGCCTCCTCAATCGAGGATGCCTGCTCTGTAGCCCCCTGTGAGAGTTCTTCTGAACCGGAGCTCATCTCCTGGCTTGCGGCTGCTACAGTATCGGCCACCGTTTTTACCTCGCCCAACACCCCGGTAACGCTGCGAGTGACCATAATACCCATAAGTAATCCAAAAATCAACGAGAGAATACCGGTAATCAGCATTCCCTTTACAGCCGTCTCCTCATCATTATCAGCCCTGAGTGTCGATTCGCCGGTGAACTTTTCAACCTTCGTTAAGAATTTTTCAATCTCTTGATTGATGGTGTCCTCGTCTTTTTCTATTTTTTCTGCAAGGCTCCCGGCCTCGTGGAGCTTTCCCCGGTTAATCATCCGGAATGCCTCCATTACATCCTTCTCAAAAGCGGAGTGTTTTTGTTCGATGGTCTTCAGATGTTGATCTATTTCCCGAAATTCGCTCCGGGCCTTGACTGTCTTAGCCTTTCTTGCTGCCTCTTTAGCAACTTCCTTTGCCTTTGTAATCCCTTCATCCGATAGCCTGGAGAGTTTTGCAAATTCATTTTCAGCGGTCTTGAGACCTGCTCCGGCAACTTTTTTCGACGCCGGCACCTCCCCATACCGTAACGCACGTTCAAACCAGATTGCCTGCCCCAATTGGTTGTTTGCAATTCCAGTGACCTCGCCGGTCAGCGGGATGTCTTCTTCAGCTATTCCCCTAATTTCATCTCCTATACTTCCCATCTTGATAATGCCGAACCCGGTGGATATTGCAAGTAAAAGCAAGAGAACGGATACCGTTCCAATTATCCTTGTCCCTATTTTCATACTGTCCATCAGTCTCATCCTGCTGCCTCCTTATAGTTTTTCCGGATTTTCCAAATTGAAATAGCAAAAGGAATGCCATATGTCCAAGCCATGTTAACACGTTGATTTTTAAAGAGGTTGCTTATTTGAAGGGATTGGAAACTTGTGGAAACCTCTCCATAGTTATGGAACGCTTTCCTGAAGTAACGCCATACTCTTTTATTTTTGTAAGAAGGGTTTTATAATCTATCTGTAATATTGACGCTGCCTTTGTTTTATTACCCCTGGTCAGGTCCAGTGCATGTTTAATGGCCTTTTTCTCTACCTCCCTTGTAGCCATAGCGGAAAGTTCTTTAAGAGGCAATACACGGGATGTATTAAATCCACATTTATCTTCTGTTAAAAAGTCTAAATGTTCCGGTCTTACTATACCATTGTCGGAAAAGAGAACCGCCCTTCTGACTACATTTTTCAACTCTCTTACATTGCCGGGCCATGGGTATTGCATCAAAATGGTGACGGCAGTATCTGATATTTCCCTTGTCTGTTTGTCCAACTCTGAGGCGGCTTCCGTCAGAAACCTGCGGGCAAGAACCGGTATGTCTTCAAGCCTTTCCCTTAATGGTGGAAGGCTGATTATGAACTCACCGAGCCTGAAAAACAAATCTTCTCTGAACTTCTTTTCCATTACATTTCTTTTTATCTCTGTATTGGTTGCAGCAATAATTCGGACATCCGTATGTACAGGTTGGGTACTGCCCAGGGGATATGCCTTCTTTTTTTCGACCACGCTGAGAAGCTTACTCTGCATAAAAGGGGACATATTCTGTAATTCATCTATCAGTATAGTGCCACTATCAGCGACAGCAAAGAAGCCTTTTTTCTTTTTCTCAGCCCCGGTAAAGGCGCCTTTTTCGTGTCCAAAAAGCTCACTTTCGACGAGGCTCTCCGCTATTGCGCCCATATCAACCGTAACAAACGGCTTTTCAGCCCTCTTGCTTAAATTATGTATGGTTTGGGCAACAATGGATTTTCCGGTACCTGTCTCTCCCTGAATAATTATGGAAAAATCGCTCTGCGCAACCTGTTTTATCTGTTGAATAATCCTTTTCATGGCATCACTTCTGCCCAGCAACCACTCAAGGGATGTCTCTACGGCGGTATTAAGCCTCTTTACCGCCCGCTCCAATTCCAGCTTTTCAATAGCCCTGTTCAGGGTTAAAACAATGCTGTCGGTTGAAGGTGATTTGACTATAAAATCATACGCTCCAAGTTTTATTGTCTCAACCGCTGTAGGAATATCACCATATGCAGTTACTATGATGATCGGGATTTCAGGGTCAATCTTTTTCAGTTCATGCATGGTCTCAATGCCGTCCATATCCGGCATGTTAAGATCAAGGAGTACCGAGTCTGGCCTTTCTTTCGGAAAAATTTCTAAGGCATCTCTGCCACTGGCAGCCTCGATTATAGAGAAGTCCTTGCTCTCCAGGATTTCACGAAAGAGAAGTCGTATAACTTTTTCATCATCTATGATCAGTATCTTCTGCATGAGCAATCAATCCGCTGAATACGGAAAATCAGGGATTAAACAGGGTGGATGTTGTTTGTATACGAAGGGTATGAATAACTAATTACTTACCCCCCTTGAAACGTCACAGATTCCACTCTTGAAAATCAATAAAGGTCTTTTACTTCAACCACCGGCAGCAGACTTTCAACAGCGCCCATCCATACAAATCTGTTTAATATATTATCGGCCAATTTCAGTACAACTTTAATCTGTCAGACAATAACGGCAAGTAAAGTAAAGACAAAGACTGTTTTTATACACAGACTCTAATTAAAGTTTCCTACTCACCGTCCGATACTATATTTAAATGAACACCAAAAGACTCAAAAAACTTATAACCGACCTCGGATCGAACGATCCCGCCACAAGGAGATCAGCCGCAGAAGCGCTATCAGATGGCGACGAGAGGGCCATATATCCCCTCCTTCAGACCCTCAGGGACAAAAACCCCGGCGTGCAGGATGCCGCCATGAGATCCCTCATAAATATCGGGGGAGAAGTCACAGCTTACATGGTTATCCCCCTGCTGAAAGAGGAGGCCCTCATCAGGAACACGGCTTTTATCATCCTCCTGGAGATAGGCAACATCGACTTGCTCGCCGGACTTCTCAAGGACAAGGATGATGACGTCAGAAAGTTCGCCATAGACCTCATGACGGATATAGGCGATCCCGGAGCCTGTCAATACCTCGGCCCGATGCTCAATGATACCAACCCGAATGTGAGGGCGGCCACGGCAAAGGCTATCGGCAAGCTTGGATGTCCGGACTTGATCAAAGAGCTCATAAACGCCCTGACGGACGAAGAGTGGGTCTGTTTCTCCGCACTCGAAGCTATAGCTGAAATTAAAGACCCTGCAGCACTCGAACCCCTTACCAAACTGCTCTACAGCCCTGCGGAAGCCATCAGGTACTCTGTAATAGAGGCTCTTGGCAAGATAGGCACACATGAAGCTGGTGCCGTGCTCAAGGAATTCATCAAGGATGCATCAGGACTCGAAAAGAGCATAATCCTCAAAAGTCTGATCGAAACAGGCCTGACTCCTGAGATGAAAGACCTCTCGGAGACACTCATGTCAATGCTGCAGAGTGATGACAAAGAGGACATTCTGACAGCACTGAAGGGCCTTGTCTCCATTGGCTGCTGCGAGGCAATACCTGTCATAGCGGACAAGGGAGGCTCGCTCGACCCATCACTTCCGGACGAGATCGAAACCCTGACGGTCTTCAAGGAAGCCCTGATCAAGCTCGGGTGTTCAGAAAAGTTGATGGAAGTGGTCGAGTCTCCAGGGACTAAGTTCAGGGGGAAGGTCCTCGCCATCGAAGCACTCGGCAAGATGAGATGCAAGAAGGCAGCCTCCCATCTTATCGAGGTCGTTAAATCTCCCTTAAGGGACGTCCGCAGGGCCGGCGCAAGCGCACTCGGAGAGTTAAACGCCAACAATGAAACGCTCAAAGCCCTTTTATCAGCCACCGACGACTCAGACGGGCATGTCAGAAAGGCGACGGTAATCGCCCTTGGGAGACAGAGAGACCCCTCAGCATATGATGTGCTCTTTAAACTCTTTACGATAGAGCCTTACAGTGACGTAAAAGAGGAGATCATCCGGTCACTGATGAGGATCGACGAAAAAAAGTTTGTTTCAGCTCTCAATGATTATGACGAAGCCTCAAGGGAGATGATAGCAGGTTTCTCGGAGGATACGGATGTAATAATCGTCCTCTCCGGGGATGCCTCTCCGACCGTCAGGGCCTCTGCTGTCTTAAGCCTTGGCAAGACCCCTCCGGACGAGAGGACCCTCAGAAGGATCAAAGAGGCCTGTCGAGACGCTGACCCGAACGTAAGAAAGGCCGCCGCCCAGTGCATAGAGGACATGGGATGCTGCAAGAAGGAACTGACGGGCTTGTTGAAAGACAAAGACATGTGGGTAAGGTTTTATGCCTTAAGGGCTCTTACCTCCATGAACGGCTCGCAATCCCTTGAACCCATAGTCTCAATGTTGCACGACCCGGAAGTTCCTGTGATACTGGGAGCCATAGAAGCCCTGTCCGGAATCGATGATCCAGACGCCCGGAAAGCGCTGGATACCCTGAGAGAGCATGAAAATCCTGACATAAGAGAGAAGATTGCGGAGGCACTCGTAACATCATGGTAGCTCCTGCACTCAAGGAAGAGACATTCAGACAGCTGAGGGATTTTATTCATGAAAAAAGCGGTATATATATTCCTGATACCAAGAAATACCTTCTTCAAAACCGCCTTGTCAGGAGGCTCGAAGAAAAAAAACTCAAGAGTTACGAAAACTACCTCTATCACATCAAATACTCGGGAAACGGCGAGGAAATCAGAAAACTCTTCGACGTTGTCACCACAAACGAAACGTATTTTTTCAGAGAGCCCCGGCAACTCGACATCCTTGTCAAGCACGTTGTACCTTCGATACTCTCTACCGGATCGAGAGAGATCAGGGTCTGGTCAGCCGCGTGTTCAACTGGAGAGGAACCGTATACCATTGCCATTCTTTTCAATGAGTACCAGGAGATAAGATCGATCAGGAAAGAGATAATCGCCTCAGATATCAGTAACGGAGTACTGGAAACCGCCATGAAGTCTGTTTACAGTTCCTATGCCGTGAGGAATGTACCTGAAAAATACCTGAAAAAATATTTTCGTAACACCGGAGGCTCTTATTACCTTGACTCCAGGCTAAAAGCAATGGTGAAATTCTCCAATATCAACCTTATAGAAGAAAAACAGTTAAGAACGATGAGACACCTTGACGTCGTATTCTGCAGAAATGTATTGATTTACTTTGACAACAAAAACAAGAGGAAGGCAATCTCGTTGATATACGACTCCTTGAAACCAAAGGGGCATCTGTTTCTTGGGATATCCGAAAGCCTTCATATGGTAACGAGGGCTTTCAGACCTGTAATTATAGACAAAACCGTGGTGTATCAGAAGGTATAGTTATGAGGATATTGGTTGTTGACGACGACAGTGTAACAAGAAAACTCCTGGGTCTCTATCTGAGGGCAAAAGGATATGACGTGGCCTTTGCTGAAAACGGGTTGGACGCACTTGAAAAACTCGGGACAGAAAACATAAACATAGTCCTGACCGACCTGAATATGCCCTACATGGACGGCATAGAGTTTACAAAGAACATGAAGTCCGAGTCCTTATACAGTCATATCCCGGTGTTAATGGTCTCCACTGAAGCTGATGAGGAAGAAAAGAGACGGGCCTTTGATGCCGGCGCAGACGGTTATCTTGTCAAGCCGGTCACTGCAGAGAGGATAAACGAGGAGGTGCTGGAATTATTGAAAAGGATTTTCAAAGGAGGAGGTAAGTAAAATGTTTGACCTTAACATGAAAATACTCATCGTGGACGATTTTTCCACAATGAGAAAAATAGTCAAAAACGTCCTCAAGCAGCTCGGTTACAACAATATCGACGAGGCAGAGGATGGAGCTCAGGCTTATACAAAACTCAAGAACAACACATTTAATTTCGTGCTGTCCGACTGGAACATGCCCAACATGGACGGCCTCGATATGTTGAAAAAGATACGGTCCGAGCCGGAATTAAAGGACCTGCCCGTACTGATGGTCACGGCGGAAGCCGAGAAAGACAAGGTTATTACCGCAATCAAGGCAGGGGTGAATAATTATATAGTCAAGCCTTTTACCGCAGAAACATTGAAACAGAAAATGGAGCAGATTTTTGAACGCTTGAGCAAGAACTGACAGTGCACAGCTTCCCGGCATTGTCCGGAGACAGGAAAATCCGCCGATAACTTCTAAAGCCTGCGGATGTAACTCTTTATATACATCTGCACGGAGGAAGCGATGTCTGATGAAATGGAAGAGATAATACAGGATTTCATTATCGAGACCCAGGAGATACTCGACGGCCTTGATGAAAAAATTGTAGACCTGGAAAAGGACCGTTCGAACCAGGCCCTGCTTAACGAGATATTCCGCAGCTTTCATACCCTGAAAGGGGCCTCGGGCTTCCTCGGCTTCAACCAGATGGTGGAACTCACCCATACGACAGAGAACATACTGAAAAAGCTGAAAGACGGCATACTGCAGGTGACTCCCCATATTATGGACGTAATACTCGACTCCGTCGACCTGATGAAATTGCTGTTGGGGCACATAAAGGAAAAAGACGGTAAGGAAGAGGATCTGAACAACATTGTTTCAAAATTGCAGGCCATTGAAAAGGGGGAGTCAATTACCGGGGATGGGGACGGAGATGAAACAACCCTGTCCCAGGCGGAAAACGGACCTCCGGCAGAAGAAGAACCCGTTCCAGGTCAGACCAAAGAGACAGAAAGAATCACTTCCAGTGAAAACTCTCAGGAGTCGCCTCAAAAGGAAAAGAACTCGGAACAAGAACCATCAGGACGTCCACCTGAGAAAGAAAAGGTTCATATCGAACAGACCCTGCGTGTGGACATTGAACGCCTTGATAACGTGCTTAACCTCGTTGGAGAACTTGTCCTCGGTAGAAACAGGCTGATGAAGATAACATCAAATCTTGAAACAAGACATGCCGAAGACCCTGAGACCTCCATGTTGTCTGAAACCACAGCCTTTCTCAGCATCATAACCACAGACCTCCAGATAGCTGTTATGAAAACAAGGATGCAGCCCATGAAGAAGGTGTTTAACAAGTTTCCAAGGATGGTAAGAGACCTTGCCCGCTCAAGGGGAAAGAAAGTAGAACTCATCATAACCGGTGAAGAAACGGAGGTTGACAAGTCGGTAATTGAAAATATAGCAGATCCGCTTGTCCATCTCGTAAGAAACGCTCTCGACCACGGCATTGAGCTGCCCGAAGAGAGGCAAAGCGCCGGCAAGCCGGCTCAAGGAACCGTAAAATTTTCTGCAGCCCAGGAAGGCAACAACATAGTAATAGAAATAGAAGACGATGGCCGTGGGATGGACCTGGATATCATACGGCGCAAAGCGGTAGAAAAGGAGATCATAACGCAGTCGGAGGCCATGACACTATCCGACAAGGAAGTTCTCGACCTCCTGTTTACCCCCGGGTTTTCCACAGCAAATGAGATAACTGATATATCAGGCAGAGGCGTTGGAATGGATGTGGTCAAGACAAACATCAGCAAACTGAACGGGACTATTGATATACTGACGGAAAAAGGAAAGGGCTCACGGTTTATAATCAGGTTCCCCCTCACGCTTGCAATCATACAGACCCTTATGGTAGAGGCGGCAGGAGAGGTCTATGCCATGCCGCTCGGGGCTGTTCTGGAGACTGTAAGAGTCACGACACAAGACATTCACACCGTTAACTCTCAGGAAGTAATACAACTGAGGGGAGAGGTCCTGCCGATCATCAGGCTTGCAAAACTTTTCGGAACTCCCCCCCCAATGGTTCCGGCAACACTTTATGTCGTAGTAGCTACAGCCAATGACAAAAAATTCGGCCTGGCTGTAGACAGGCTTAAGGGACAGGAAGAAGCGGTTATAAAGGCAGTTGAAGGCAATCTCGTAAACCTTAATGATACCAATATCATTGCCGGTGCCACCATTACAGGAGATGGAAGGGTAGTACTGATAATTGACGTCTCCATAATAATGGAATCCCTTGCTGCAGGAACACTCACATATGCATGACAAAAAAATAAAAGTCCTTATAGTTGACGATTCGGCGTTTATGCGCAACGCACTCTCAAAAATGATATCATCAGACCCTGAACTTCAGGTCATAGCTACTGCAAGAGACGGCGTTGAGGCTATTGATAAAGTTAAGAGTCTCAAACCGGACATTGTTACCCTCGATGTGGAGATGCCAAAAATGAATGGCCTCGAAGCACTCAAAGTCATTATGGATACAAACCCTGTACCGATTCTAATGGTGAGTTCCATTACTTCAGATGGGGCCAAAACCACACTCGAAGCGCTTGATGCAGGAGCAGTAGACTTTATTCCAAAGAATCTTGCCGACCTTTCAGTAAATATCATGGACATACGCAAGCAACTCCTGGAAAAACTGAAAGCTATAGGTAAAAAAAGGTTTGTCAGGAGAAGGCAAAGACCGCAATCTATAATTATACCTAAAAGAACATTTGACGGGCAAAGAAAGATTGCAGTAGTAACTATCGGCAGTTCTACCGGCGGACCCAAGGCACTTCAGGAAATACTCCCGCATATGCCTGAAAACCTCCCTGTAGGTATTGTAATAGCCCAGCATATGCCGCCAAGCTTCACAGGCCCTTTTGCTGAACGGTTAAACTCCATATGTAGGATCACAGTAAAAGAAGCAGAGCATGGTGAACCTTTAAAACCCGGCGTTGTGCTGATCGCTCCCGGGGGAAATCACCTGAAAATCGTCAGGAAGAAAACCTTTGAAGTTGTTGCCAATATAGTCGATGGGAAAGAAGGGACACATATTTATAAGCCATCTGCAGATATATTGATGCTTTCTGCAACAGAAGCATTCCCTGGCAGAACGCTCGGGGTTATTTTAACGGGTATGGGAAGTGACGGACTGACGGGCATGGAAAAGATCAAAAAAGATGGAGGAAAAACCCTTGCTCAGAATGAAGAAACCTGTGTTATATACGGAATGCCAAAGGCTGTGGTTGAAGCAGGAATTGTCGATAAGATCATTCCATTAGAAGAAATAGCCGGAGAGATTGTAAACTCTGTCTGACTCCTCCCATTTCTCTTCCTTACGGCTGGCTCATCCCCTCCTGATAAGCCGGCCCCTCCCTGCTTTCTAAAGTTTTCACTAAATATGGCCGATAAGATGAATAAAGACAAGTTTGACCCTGAAAATCCAGGCTTATGAATGACCTTATCACGAACCCGGCCTGCTTCAAACAATAAACCCCAAACCCGGAACTGGAGGTATGTGCAGATGTGTGATATAATGTCATATATGATTAAAGTCTTTATTATAGAGGACCATGCCATTGTCAGGAACAGCCTGAAAGACCTTTTCAACTCTGTTGAGGGTTACAGTGTTATCGGTGAGGCGGAAAACGGTGTAGATGCAATAAAGGTAATAAAAGAAAAATCCCCGCATGTCATCATCC
>VAOY01006680.1_pt1 | contig 13652 bp, 10 predicted proteins | sample 3393881 | NCBI WGS metagenome assembly VAOY01 (sample SAMN08290430, study PRJNA428436) | hydrothermal vent metagenome | isolation source: Deep-sea hydrothermal vent chimney | place: Indian Ocean: Southwest Indian Ridge
GCGCCAGTGAGCGGCAAGTTACATTTTTCCAGCAATTTGGATTCACCGTGTTTGGATGCATGGGTCATGGTGCAAATAATATTTTCTGCGCCAGCCACAAGGTCCATCGCCCCACCCATACCTTTGATGAGCTTACCGGGGACCATCCAAGAAGCGATGTTTCCCTCCTGATCAACCTCGAACGCCCCCAGCACGGTTAAATCCACATGTCCGCCACGAATCATGGCGAATGACTCAGCGGATGAGAAAATGGCAGCGCCAGGACGCGCAGTAACAGTCTGCTTGCCCGCGTTAATCATATCGGGGTCCACTTCTTCCTCAGTGGGAAAGCGCCCCATGCCCAGCAAGCCGTTTTCAGACTGGAGCATGACATCTATACCATCTGGGATATAGTTAGCTACCAGGGTAGGAATACCAATGCCTAAATTGACGTAAAAACCATCCTGCAGTTCACGGGCAACGCGCTGTGCCATCTGTTCGCGAGTTAAAGCCATGGTGCCACCTCTTGTCTTAGCAGTTAGTTGATTGTTGGCGTTGTTGCGCTTAGCTGCGCACCGTGCGCTTCTCAATACGCTTCTCGAATGTGCTTTGGATAATACGATCCACGTAGATACCCGGCGTATGAATCTGGCTTGGCTCCAGTTCGCCTGGTTCAACAATCTCCTCAACTTCTACAACGGTGATCTTGCCTGCCGTGGCGGCCATGGGGTTAAAGTTCTGTGCAGTATGGCGATAAATCACGTTGCCATAGCGGTCGGCTTTCCAGCCTTTCACAATCGCAAAATCGCCTTTAATGGCTTCTTCTAAAATATAGTGGCGGCCATCGAACACACGCTCTTCTTTGCCTTCTGCAATCGGGGTGCCATAACCTGTAGCCGTGTAGAAGGCGGGAATGCCCGCTCCGCCAGCACGCATTTTTTCTGCCAGCGTTCCTTGAGGGGTCAGTACCACCTCAATTTCATTATTCAGCATTTGCTGCTCAAACAGCGCGTTTTCGCCTACGTAGGAGGCGAAGATTTTGCTTATTTGCCGATCTTCGAGCAGAAGGCCTAAGCCAAAACCATCGACGCCACAGTTGTTAGAGACAACAGTAAGGTCTTTCACACCACGACGTTTGATTTCTGCGATCAGATTTTCTGGAATACCACACAGACCAAAGCCACCTGCGAGGACGGTCATGCCGCTTTCAATGCCTTCCATTGCTTCTTCGTAAGAAGCTACACGCTTGTCGAATCCTGCCATTGTTATGCCTCACATTGTTGTTGAGTACGTATCGGTGTTGAGAGCGTTTGTCGAGAATAGTGTGCAAGAAGCGTTTGTTGGAATGTCGCGCCATACATAGTGAGTATGACGATCAGAACAGTATTGCCAGTGTTGTCCTAGATGATATATTTGTTAAGTTTGTTTTTCTTATCAATTTATTTTAATAACTTATAAAGAGACGCCATGACCGTCAAGCAGCTTCGTGCATTTTTAGCCGTGGCACAGACCCTAAGCTTTACCCAGGCATGTGAGCGCCTGCACCTTTCACAGCCCGCCCTAAGCCTTGCCATCAAAGGGTTAGAAGATTCGCTAGGCGGCAAACTGCTTATCCGTAGCACCCGCAGCGTGCGACTAACCCCAGAGGGGGAGTCGCTGCTCCCGCTTGCCAAACATCTGCTGGCGCAGTGGGATAACACAGAGGAACGCCTGCGCCAGCGGTTTACGTTACAGCTAGGGCGACTCAGCGTTGCGGCCATGCCGTCTTTTGCCTGCAATCTATTACCCAGTGCACTGGTTAAGTTTCGACAACAGTACCCCAAAATCAACGTCACGGTGCACGATGTGATCAATGAAGAAGTCACGGATATGGTGCGCTCCCGACAGGTAGAGATTGGCATTGCCTTCTCGCCGGAGGGCCAGGGAAGCTTAAGTTTTACACCTTTGTTTGAAGATCAGTTTGTCGCCGTGGTTCCTCCCAGCTCGCCCCTGGCTCACCGCGACACACTGCCCTGGACGCAGCTGCTTGAGAATGACTTTATCACGCTACAACGCCCTTCCATGGTACGGCGTTTACTGGAGCAAGAGCTTGAAAAGCGCCATATAGACCTCCCTGTCGCCTTTGAAAGCCACCAGCTCTCTAGCGTCGGACGAATGGTCGCGGAAGGCCTAGGGGTCAGCGCTGTGCCTTCCATGTGCATTCAGCAAATGCATGAGCTGGGTGCGCGCTGCGTACCACTTGTCGAGCCAAGCATCGCTTGCCGAGTGGGGATCCTGACCCAGGAAGAGCTTTCCGTGGCGGCGCATGCGCTGCGTAGCGTGTTGCTTGCGAGTGTTAAAGCACCCTCCCTACCCATTGACGTATAACGCTTTGATACGGTTATGCTGGGCAGCGTGGCGCTGATCTATTAGCATTTATCGCTAAGCGCGTGATTAAAAGGCCTTTAGCACGCAGACGAATTGCTGTGAGGATTGTGGTATGCCAATTATTAAAGGGGGCGTTAGCATCTTGCTGCTGACGTTGAACACGCTGGTTTGGGGTGTCCCCCTGATTATTCTGACGCTGCTCAAAGTCATCGTCCCTGGACGGCGGCAAAAAGAGTGGCTGCTTAAAGGGCTATGTGCCGTCGCACTAAACTGGATTGGCGTCAATTTGTGGTGGATGCGGCACTGGTTAAAACCTAATGTCTCGATCAACGTGCCAGATACATTAAGCCCTGAGCAGTGGTGGCTGGTAATCTCCAACCATCGCAGTTGGACCGATATCTTTATTCTGCTTATGGCACTGCACCGACGCATTCCTATGCCGCGCTTTTTTCTCAAACACCAGCTTATCTGGATCCCGATTGTTGGTCTCGCCTTCTGGGCGCTTGAGTTTCCCTTTATGCGTCGCTTTAGCCGTGAGCAGATCGCCAATAACCCCAAGCTAGCCACAGTTGACCGGGAATCCACTGAGCGCATGTGCCGCCAAGCTCGCCATGCCCCTATCGCTATTTTTAATTTTGTCGAGGGAACCCGCTTTACCGTCGCCAAACGCGAGTCGCAGCAAAGTCCATTCCAGCATCTGCTTCGCCCTAAAGCAGGAGGAATTGCCCAAGTACTTAGCCTGCTGGGTGATCAGTTGGATGGTATTCTTGACGTCACTATTAGCTATACCAACCCATCACCCACGTTTATGGGTTTTTTATGCGGTAAAGAAGCCCCCATTACGCTTGAAGCCCGGCAGCTAGCCATTCCTGAATGGATGCAAACTGCCAACTACCATGACGAACCGCAGCATAAGGAACGCTTCCACGCATGGATCAACTCACTCTGGCAGGAAAAAGATACCTTGCTAGATCGCCTCAGCGACCACGACTAAGCCACTGGCTCACCATTTGTGTATTGGCCAGCGTGCTAACTGGCTGCGCCAGCTCTGCCCCCTCCTCTAGCCAGCGGGTGCCCGCCGCTAGCAGCGCCAGCGCTATTGGCGGCAACTGGGTAGAGGTTAGACGTGGGGATACGCTAGGGCAGCTCGCGGCACGGGCTAACGTACCACTTGAACGGCTAGAGCGCTTCAACCCGGGGGTTGACTCTCGCCGTTTAGCCGTTGGTCAGCGCCTATTGATCCCAACCCAGCAGGAGCGAGCGCCTTCTGGCGGCCCTTATCGCTATCAAATCCGGCCCGGCGATACCTTCTCAGGTATTGCCAGGCACTTTAACACCACAACGGGGCGAATCCAGAGTGCTAACCAAGGCACTTCCCCCACGGCATTGCGTGTCGGGCAAATCATTAGCGTACCGCTTAGCAGTACCGCTAGAACGGCATCATCAAGCAGTAGTTCAGCCGCTAGTAGCGCCAATAACCGTAATGCACCAACGCCTGCCCCTGCGCCAAGCGCTAGTTTGCCAGCTTCGGCACGCCGATGGCCGTGGCCTTTAGAGGATTATCGTGTGGTTCGTCAGTTTGGTGCCGACAGCCGCGGCACACTACAGCCCATGTTGTTGGCAACTCAGGCAGGCGCTCGTGCTAAGGCCGTTGCTCCTGGTGAAGTACGCTTTGCAGATAGCATGCGGCAGCTCGGCGATGTCGTGATTGTGCACCATGCCGATAACTTGCAAACCGTTTACGCGCTCTGCGAGCGGATTCTCGTCCGCGTAGGGGACCAGGTGAGTACAGGTGATGAGCTGTGTGATGTAGGACAAAGTAACGCGACACAGCGTTATGATCTGCTGTTTGACTTACGTCAGGGGGGGAAACCCATCGACCCACGACAGGTGCTAAGGTAAGCATATTCCGCATGCAAAAGCCCCGCGAGGGGCTTTTGCATCTTTTTTGAATTAACTGCGCTCGCTAATTAACCGCGATAGTAACCAGGGGCCACAAATGGCATCGCGGAAACGCTCATGGGTAGCTGCTTGCCGCGTACTAACGCGTAGACGGTAGTACCGGGCGCTTCCCACTCACGGGCGAGGTACCCCATGGCAATAGGTTTACCGACGCTTGGCCCAAAACCTCCGGAAGTCACTACGCCAATTTCATTGCCCGCTTCATCTACCAGCAGACTGCCTTCTCGCACCGGCGCGCGCCCTTCTGCTACCAGCCCAACCCGCTTGCGTGTATGATCTTTGGTATCCACTTGGTGCAAAATCACATCGGCTCCGGGGAAACCCGCTGCTCGCTCGCCGCCATGGCGACGCGGCTTGCCAATGGCCCAGATCAAGCCGGCCTCGACAGGCGTGGTTTGCATATCCATATCGTGACCATATAGGCACAAGCCCGCTTCTAAGCGCAGTGAATCACGCGCGCCCAAGCCAATCGCTTCTACTTCAGGCTCGGCCAGCAGCGCTTCGGCAAGCGCCTGACACTCGTCAGCCGCGACAGAGATTTCAAAGCCATCTTCGCCGGTATAACCACTGCGGCTGATCCACACGTCACATCCTGCCAGCGTGTAACGACCATGTTGCATAAACGTTAGCTCACAGGCTTGCGGGCAGAGCCGCTGCATCACATCGCGGGCCTGTGGCCCTTGAAGCGCCAGCAGACCGCGATCAAGCACATCGATTTGATGAGTGTTACCAAGATTAGCGCGCAAATGGGCAATATCTTGGTCTTTGCATGCCGCGTTCACCACCAGATAGAAGTGATCGCCAGCATTCACCACCATCAAATCATCAATAATACCGCCATCGGTGCTGGTAAAAAGGCCATAACGCTGCTGGCCTTTTTGCAAGCCTACCAAGTCCGCTGGGATAAGACTTTCCAGCGCTTCAGCGACCTTTTCTCCGGAGACCAGAATCTGTCCCATATGCGATACATCGAACAAGCCACACCGCTCGCGGGTATGCTCATGCTCTTTTTTAACACCCAGCGGGTATTGCACCGGCATATCGTACCCGGCAAAAGGCACCATCTTGGCCCCTAGCTGCGTGTGAAGCGCATGAAGTGGCGTGTGTTTCAGATCAGTCATGGCATTTCCTCTGTCAAAAAAGAGAAACGGGAAGCCTTACTAGGCTTCCCGGCTCTATTACATCGTGCATTACCTGCTTACAGGCAGGCCTTATTTATCATGATCCAGGGCTTCACCCGGCAGCACGTCCTTACCAGCGAAATAATCCCGAGTGAGCTTAAAGACAACCGGAGACAGCAGCGCCAGGGCAATGAGGTTAGGAATCGCCATCATCGCGTTGAAGGTGTCTGCCATCAGCCAGATAAAGCCCAATTGCGCAATTGCACCCAGCGGAATAGCCAGTACGAACAGCACTCGGTACAGCATAATAGAGCGCGTACCGAACAGGAACTGGCAGCATTTCTCACCGTAAAACGACCAGCCAAGAATGGTGGTAAAAGCAAAGATTGCTAGCGCAATGGCCACGATCTGATTACCAAAGCCAGGCAGCGCCGCATCAAAGGAGAGCGCGGTGAGCGAAGCGCCCGCTTCGCCTTCCATCCACACGGTAGAGGTCAAGATCACCAGCGCCGTGATGGTGCACACGATGATGGTATCAATGAACGTACCCAGCATGGCAATCAAGCCCTGACGAACCGGGTTTTTCGTCTGCGCAGCAGCGTGAGCAATCGGTGCACTGCCCAGACCTGCTTCATTGGAGAAAATACCCCGCGCCACGCCAAAGCGGATGGCGGCCATTACCGCAGCACCGGCAAAGCCACCGGCTGCTGCCATGGGGTTGAAGGCGTAGTAGAAGATCAGCCCAAAGGCGTCACCGATTTGGCCCGCATTAACGATCAGCACCAGCAAGCCCGCAAACACATAAGCAATGCCCATCACCGGTACCAGCTTACCAGCCACCTTGGCAATGCGCTTGATGCCACCCAATATCACTGCACCGGCCAGTACCATGATGATAACGCCGGTTAACCAGTGAGGAACACCAAAGGTGGCATCCATGGCGTCAGCCACGGAGTTAGACTGTACGGTATTACCAATCCCGAAGGCCGCCACCGCGCCAAAGAACGAGAACAGACCGCCCAGCCACAGCCACTTACGGCCCAGACCATTTTTGATGTAGAACATCGGCCCACCCACGTGATAGCCGGTGCTATCGGTTTCCCGGTAGCGTACTGCCAGCACTGCCTCGGCAAACTTGGTCGCCATACCCACCAGTGCGGTAATCCACATCCAGAACACAGCACCTGGGCCACCTAATGCGATGGCCGTTGCCACACCGGCAATATTACCGGTACCAATCGTCGCAGACAGTGCTGTCATCAACGCGTTAAAGGGAGAAATTTCCCCCTCATCGCCGGGTTTTGCAGAGGTTTTATCGGATGGCTTGGCATCGCGGCCTTGCCACATTAGCTTGAAACCCATGCCGAGTTTACGTATCGGCATCAGTTTCAAGCCAATCTGCAGGTAGATACCCACCCCCAATAGCAGGATCAGCATTAACGGGCCCCACACCACGCCGTTAATGGCCCCTAATAGGCTTGTTAACGTTTCCACACGACTCTCCTTACCCAATTGATTAATGCATTTGTTATGAAGGTTAGGTTGTTCACCCGCTCCATCCGATAGCAGATGGAATCACCAAGCGTTCCCACCATAGCGCTTAATTAACGCTGGAAAAACGGATGATGGGTATGTTTTACACCATTTTCTTAGTGCGCTTCCATGCCAATGTCGCCTGCTGATAGAGAAAGCTGCTCTTTTTGAAACTGGCTGGCGCACTGAAACAACAGAAAAAGAGCATCCATTTTTAGCCTTTTGGAGGCTATGAAGAAATTTGTTTCCGATAAGAAACACGGTACCATATACCCACTTACGCTCACTGCGAGCTGGCCACAGTCGCCAAGGCGAACGACAAGCGCTAGTATGCTTTCGTTCTGTCCACTGATTTTATAAGGGAATCACTATGAGCAATCTTCCTGCCAATCTTCGTTACGCTGCCAGCCATGAATGGGTGCTTGATCATCAAGATGGCACCGTCACCATCGGCATCACCGACCACGCGCAAGAAGCGCTAGGCGATGTGGTATTTGTTGAACTGCCCGAAGTTGGCCAATCCCTAAGCAAAGGGAAAGAGTTTGGCGTCATTGAATCCGTGAAAGCGGCCTCTGACCTTTACTCGCCGGTCAATGGCGAAGTAATTGAAGTGAACGAAGCCCTCGAAGACGCTCCCGAAACGGTGAACGACGCCCCCTATGAAGGCGGCTGGATTATGAAAGTGCGTGTTACCGACCAAGCCTTTGAAGGTCTCTTAGATGCCGATGCGTATCAAGCGACGCTGAGCGCCGACACCTAAGTCATGTAGCCAAAGCGCCTGCCCCTGCGGCAGGCGCTTTATTATCGCCTCTGCACGGTTTTCTCATTACGTCCGGAATCTCCCCCATGCCTTTTGAATCACGCCGATTGGCCGAACTGGCCGACCACGATGCTTTTATCAAACGCCATAACGGGCCCAGCCCCGATGATGTCGCCACCATGTTAAAAGCGCTCAATATGCAGCGCATGGAAGACCTGATTGAGCAAACCGTGCCTAGCGATATTCGCCTAGGTCGCGAACTTGCCCTTGACGACCCCCGCAGTGAAGCGGAAGCCCTTGAATATTTGAGCCAGTTAGCGCGCCAGAACCGCGTCAGCAAAAGCTATATTGGCCAGGGTTACTACAACACCCACATGCCCGCAGTGATTCAGCGCAACGTGCTGGAAAATCCCGGTTGGTATACCGCTTACACGCCTTACCAGCCCGAAATTTCCCAGGGCCGTCTGGAGGGATTGCTAAACTTCCAGCAGGTGATTATGGATTTAACCGGCATGGAGCTTGCCAACGCCTCCCTGCTGGATGAGGCCACCGCCGCCGCAGAAGCCATGGCACTGTGTAAGCGCGGCAATAAAAAGAGCAAGTCGAACGCGTTCTTCGTGGCTGACGACCTCTTTCCGCAAACGTTAGATGTCGTCAAAACCCGTGCCGAGTTCTTTGGCTTTGAGCTGATCACCGGCCCCGCCGAAAGCCTTGCCGAACACGATGTGTTTGGCGCTCTGGTTCAGTACCCCTCTGCCAGCGGCAGCGTCAGCGACTTAGCCCCGATGCTAAAGGCGGCTCAAGAGCGCGGCATTATGACCTGCGTGGCCACCGACCTGCTTAGCCTGGTGCTGCTGAAAGAGCCGGGCGCGATGGGTGCGGATATTGTCGTAGGTAACTCGCAGCGCTTTGGTGTGCCCATGGGCTTTGGCGGCCCGCATGCGGCGTTCTTCGCTACCTCCGACAAACTCAAGCGCTCGATCCCAGGGCGGATTATCGGCGTCTCTAAAGACAGCCGTGGCAAAACCGCGCTGCGCATGGCCATGCAAACCCGCGAGCAGCACATCCGCCGTGAGAAAGCGACGTCGAATATCTGTACCGCACAAGCGCTACTAGCCAATATTGCCGGTTTCTACGCCACCTATCATGGCGCAGAAGGCCTACGCAAAATTGCCGGTCGCGTTCACCGCCTGACTACTGTGTTGGCTACTGGCCTACAGCAAGCCGGCGTGCAACTAGCGAATAACACCTGGTTCGATACGCTACGCCTAACCCAGGTAGACGCGGGCAAAATTCACGGCCGCGCCATGACCCACGATATCAACCTGCACTACTTCGCCAATGGCGATGTGGGTATCAGCCTGGATGAAACCACCACCGCTCACGATGTCGCCGCCCTATTCGACGTCCTGCTGGGCGATGAGCATGGTCTGGCCGTGGCAGTGTTGGACGACCAGGTAGTGACCGATAAGCTGAGCGGTATTCCGGCTGCCTACCAGCGGGAAAGCGATTTTCTGGAACATCCGACCTTCAATCGCTACCGCAGCGAAACCGAAATGCTGCGCTACCTGAAGCGTCTTGAGAACAAAGACCTGTCGCTGGCCCATGCCATGATCCCGCTGGGTTCCTGCACCATGAAGCTCAACGCGACTAGCGAGATGATTCCTGTCTCATGGCCTGCGTTTTCCAACCTGCACCCATTTGCGCCGCGTGATCAGGTGGCGGGCTACCATCAGATGATTGATGAGCTGGCAGCGTTCTTAGTCGAAGTCACCGGCTATGACCATATCTCGATGCAGCCTAACTCAGGCGCGCAGGGTGAATACGCGGGCTTGCTGGCGATTCGCCGCTATCAGGCAGCTCAAGGTGAAGCTCACCGTGATGTGTGCTTGATTCCCAGCTCCGCCCACGGCACTAACCCGGCCTCTGCCGCCATGCTGAGCATGGAAGTGGTGGTGGTGGAGTGCGATGCTAACGGCAACATCGATTTAGAGGATTTGACCCGCAAAGCCCAGCAGCACAGCGAGCGGCTTTCAGCGGTGATGATTACCTACCCGTCCACCCACGGCGTCTTTGAGTCGCACGTTCGCAAAGTATGCGAAGTGGTGCACCAGCATGGCGGCCAAGTTTACGTCGATGGCGCTAACATGAATGCTCAGGTTGGCCTCACTCGCCCTGGTGACTTCGGCGGCGACGTGTCTCACCTGAACTTGCACAAAACATTCTGCATCCCCCACGGAGGCGGTGGTCCAGGTATGGGCCCGATCGGCGTTAAAGCGCACCTTGCCCCGTTTGTGCCTAACCATGTGGTGACGCCCATCAACGGCGTTAACCCAGAGAGCGGCGCAGTGTCGGCGGCAGCCTTTGGCAGCGCTTCCATTCTGCCGATCTCGTGGGCGTACATTAAGATGATGGGTGCCCGTGGCCTGCGTGAAGCCACCGAGCTGGCCATTCTTAACGCCAACTATATTGCCAAGCGTTTAGAAGCGTCCTATCCGATTCTCTATCGCGGCCAGAACGGCAATGTCGCCCATGAGTGCATCATTGATATTCGTCCGCTGAAGAGCGCGTCTGGTATTAGTGAAGAAGATATCGCCAAACGTTTGATGGATTACGGCTTCCATGCCCCCACCATGTCGTTCCCAGTACCGGGTACGCTGATGATTGAGCCCACGGAATCTGAATCACTCTACGAAATTGACCGCTTCTGCGATGCGATGATTGCAATTCGTGAAGAGATTGCACGGGTAGAGAGCGGCGAGTGGCCGCTGGATAATAACCCGCTGGTGAATGCGCCACACACACAAGCCGACCTAATGGATAGCGCATGGGACCGGCCTTATGACCGCCAGCTAGGTGCCTTCCCCACAGAAGCAGTGATGGCCTCTAAATACTGGCCTTCAGTGAATCGCGTCGATAACGTCTTTGGTGATCGGCAGTTGATCTGCTCCTGCCCCAGCATTGACGAGTATCGCCGTTAAGCAGAACCCATAGCGCGATAGGAAACGCCTCTGGCCCGTTTATTCGGGTATCAGGGGCGTTTTTTCTTGGAGACGCTGATCATGAAAGCCGTTCAACAGCTTTTCATAGCGTTTAGGTAGGACAGAATCTTGGCGACGAAGAAGATAGAGCACTTCGTTAATCGCTTGGGGAAGCGCTAACGCCTTCACCTGCCGCTGCCACGGCGATGTTTCGAGCACTAAGCGCGAGACCACCGTAAAGCCAAGCCCCCTCGCCACTGCGTCCAGCACCATGCTCACTTCATTGGTGAATCCCTGATGACGGAAATGAGTCATGGAGCGAAACTCATCGGGGTAGTTCGCCCGTAACAGCGCGTTGGCGTGGTTAATCCCATCGTAATAGTTGATAAAGCCAATCCCCATCAGCTCCGACAACGTGCTGCCTGCAAAATCAGCAGGCACGACCAAGCAGAGCGGCTCTTTATGCCATACCGTGCAAGTGAGCTCAGGGTGATTGACCTGCTCGGTCACGATACCGATATCGTAGCGGCCTTCAAGCAGGTCGTTGACGATCTCATGGTTGAACGCAAAGCTATAGTTAACGGTCAGGTTGGGATGCATCTGCTGCTGACCGAGAATATACGGGTAAAACATCAGCCCTACGCTGCCGGGTGATGCAATCCGGCATTCGCCGCTATCCAACGAGTCATCATCCAAGCCATGCCGAAACTGCTCATGTTCGGCAAACAGCTTAAGTGCGTAATCATAGGCACGGCGGCCCGATTCGGTCAGGGTAAAACTTCTGCCACGGCGCTCTAACAGCGTTTTGCCAAGATAGCTCTCCAACTTACGAATATGCTGGCTAACCCCAGGCTGCGTCATCTCTAAACGACGCGCCGTTCGTGTGAAACTGCCGGTTTCCACTAACGTTATAAACGTCCGAAAGTATTGGGCATTAAACATAGGGTTTAAGCAACATCCTCATTATCCATCATCGTAAGGCGCTGACGTGAAGCACTATTGTAACGTGCTATCGCACCCGCTGCCGCGTGCGCTTGCAGGACCCTAGCGTAGCACAAACGCTGCTAAGACGGGCGCTTAGCCGCATTGCTGAACAGCGCCAAGCGCCGTGCTAGTATGCAGGTTCGTTACTAACACTCTTAGGGACAGCCAGACTAATGACGCAAACCCCAGCGCCTCGTGCCACGATTTCCAGCATTATTTCTCCTGAAGGAAGCCTTGAAGTCCTCTCGCAGCATGAGGTTAATCGGCTCAAGAGCACGTCTAAAAGTGGTTTGCACGATTTACTGCGCCGCTGCGCGCTTGCCGTACTTAATTGCGGTAGCGCTACTGATGACAGCTTGGCCATTCTCGAAGCCTATAAAGATTTCGACATTGAAGTACTGCAGCAAGATCGCGGCATTCGCCTAAAGCTGACTAACGCGCCCGCAGAAGCGTTTGTAGATGGACGCATGATTCGCGGTATTCGCGAACATCTCTCATCCATCATTCGCGACATTGTGTATGTTTATAACGAAATTCAGCACCACAAGCGCTTTGATCTCAGTACGGGCGAAGGCACCACCAATGCGGTGTTTCATATCCTGCGCAAGGCGGGCACTCTTAAACCTGGTCGTGACCCTAGTTTAGTGGTGTGCTGGGGCGGGCACTCTATTTCCCGCGAAGAGTACGAGTACACCAAGGATGTGGGCTACCACTTGGGCTTGCGCGATTTAGATATCTGCACCGGCTGTGGGCCTGGGGCTATGAAAGGCCCGATGAAAGGAGCCAACGTAGCGCATGCCAAACAGCGCCGTAAAGATGGCCGTTACCTGGGCATCTCGGAGCCCGGTATTATCGCTGCCGAAGCACCTAACCCCATCGTTAACGAACTCGTCGTCATGCCGGATATCGAGAAACGTCTAGAAGCGTTTGTGCGTCTAGGCCACGGCATTATTGTCTTCCCCGGTGGCGTGGGCACCGCAGAAGAGATTCTCTATTTGCTGGGTATTCTGTTGCACCCCAGCAACCGGGAGATCCCCTTCCCCCTCATCTTTACCGGCCCTGCCAACTCCGCGGCTTACTTTCAGAAAATCGATGAATTCCTGGTATACACCCTCGGTGAAGAGATTCGCCGCTACTACACCATTATTACGGGCGACCCGGTGGCCGTTGCTCGCACAATGCGCGAAGGCATTGACCAAATTGCCGATTTCCGCCGCCAACATCAAGACGCCTTCTACTACAACTGGCGCTTAACCATCGCCCGTGAGTTTCAAGCACCCTTTGAGCCCACCCACGAAGCGATGCGCGGCCTGGCCCTTCACCGCCAGCAGCCCACCCACGAGCTGGCCGCCAACCTAAGGCGCGCTTTCTCCGGCATTGTGGCGGGTAACGTGAAAGAGCCGGGCATTCGCGCCATTGAAGCTCATGGCCCCTTCGAGCTCACCGCTGAGCCAGAATTGATGCAGCGTTTAGACGCGTTGCTTAGCTCCTTTGTTGCCCAAGGGCGCATGAAGCTTGATGGACAACCCTATACGCCCTGCTACGTGCTTAGATAGGCCCTTAGCGCTTCACCCATAGCAGGTATCGCCCATGATGCCTGCTCAAGGAAACTCGCCGTGATTATTGCACTGCTCACTTTCGCCATTGCGGGGATTATTAAGGGAGCAATTGGCTCGGGAGTGCCGGTGGTCGTTGTACCTGTATTGACCATGCTTTATGACGTTAAGCTGGCCATTGCAGTGTTGGTAGCCCCCAATCTTTTTAGCAATGCGCTTCAGGTATGGCAGTACCGCCAGCACCTTCTCCCCCTGCGCTTTCTACTCTCATTTGCCGTAGCCGGTGGCGCTGGCATTGTACTTGGCACCTGGGGGCTAGTAGTGCTCTCACCAACACTGCTATCGCTAGGCGTCGCTGCAGCAATCCTTTTGTATCTCATCATCAAGCTGGCCAAGCGTACCGCAACGC
>VAOY01016846.1_pt1 | contig 13630 bp, 11 predicted proteins | sample 3393881 | NCBI WGS metagenome assembly VAOY01 (sample SAMN08290430, study PRJNA428436) | hydrothermal vent metagenome | isolation source: Deep-sea hydrothermal vent chimney | place: Indian Ocean: Southwest Indian Ridge
GTACAGTGATCTTGAATATTTCAAGCTAAAAATCTACGATTTACCCAAGCTGAAAACCATAAAAGACCTGTGAACAGAACAGATTTTTGTGAAGAGGCGTATTTATTTCACAATGAGTTGGAGATACGAGCAGGCATTTTTTCCCGTAGCTAACGGTATTGACGTAACGTTTTGCTGCCGCTGATAGATAATGATGGCTTTTTTTGAGGAAGAAACTTGTAAGAATATGTAAATTATTCATACGCATCGAGCTGAAGAAATCGTATTTTATGTAATTTCATGTCTTTTGAAAAAAACTTATTTGCAAAAAAAATGGTACCCCGGACAGGAACCAAGCAGCGTTAATTTTTAACTCAAAATTTATTCACTTGTGACTTTTTAAGCCCAAAAATATCTAATTTGACATATCTTTGTCTCGAAAAAACAATCTTGAAAAAATGGTACTTTTCGGTACTTTTAAGTCTTAAAACGGTACCAAATGGCACTTCTCTAAAACGTTCTTTTTAGACTATTTTTCATAATTAAATATAGTCTCCCATAAGCTAAAAATCAAGCATAAAATGAAAAAAAGAAAAGGTTAAATTCTGTGAAGCAGCTATTGAAATGAAAGATTTTTTCAATAAATTTACTGCATTGCCGATAGACATAACAAGTTACAATCTATGTGATTCTGGATATTCTAAAAATTTTCCTCGTGAATATTGGCCCCTTTATTCTGATAACGAATCGGAAAAACATATATTTATGCGTCATTGCAATGGCGTTAAATTATCTCCGACATCTCTATTTGTACATACTAATCAAGCAGTACTTCAACGTAGATGCAAAGAAATAGGTGATACCGATAAAAATTTTGAAGATATTATTAATCGATGGTATAATGGTCAACAAAAAAAACCAAATAAAAATAAGCTTACAATACCAATTAGAATCCAAATTGGTAAAGAAGTCCAAAAGCATCAGCAATTTAAGAAATCAATAAGACCATACAGTTTTAGACCATTTCTTAACAGCTTTGTTTTTTACTCTGAAAAAGTATTGAAATCAGTGTCTTCTGCCGGTGGAGGTGGAACTCGTTCCAGACCAGAATTACATTCGGCTTATTCAGTGAAAAGTACTATAGGGCTTTCTATTGCTCCAGCCAGAAAGGACATCGGTGGAGAACTACATCGCTTCACCACTTTTTGCTGGCATTTGCCCGATAACGATTTGTGCGCAAGGGGAAATGCTAACATACTATGTAATTCTTTTCCAAGTTACAAAAATAAAAAGCAGCAAAACTGGGACAGTATTCCAAAATCAAATATCAACCCTGTTCTACTAGACACAGGCATTTGCGACAAAGACTGGATTTTCTATGTGTATGCCATACTCTGTTCTGATTGGTACATACAAAATCATGATCAAGAGTTGTTTACTGTATCAGGTACACAATTCATCCCTAGAATCCCCATACCTCAAAGCGTTAAAAGCATTAGGTGTATTGCAAAATACGGTTCTGATTTGGCAAATGCTGAAAAAGAAGAATGGACAACGCCTGAAATTGAAGCTAAAACAAACACTCTTTCTTACCTATATAAAGTAGAATTTAAATTATGTAAAATAAAAATTTGCGATAATGTACTTGAGCTATATGATGAACAATCAAAATCCCCTATTATCAGCATAGACCAATTTGATAAAGAAATAGCAAACAAAAAAATATCAGGTTATCAAGTTGTCAAGACTTGGCTCAAGTTTCATTCCTATTCATATACGCGCACCTCCTTCAGCAAATGCGAATTTAATAGTCTCATAAGACTCCTTTGCAAATTGGAATATCAGAGAAAAATAAATTTGGATTTGAGTAGTTGCCTTGAATTTGTTTTTACTAAAAACGCTTCTCTAATGTAAACTATGGATAAAATCTCAAAAAGTCAACGTTCTCTCATAATGAGCAAAGTGCATTCGAAAGATACTGCTCCTGAGATGATTGTGCGTTCTTTGTTGCACAGAATGGGATACCGGTTTCGTTTACATCAGAAAGTTCTTCCAGGAAAGCCAGATATTGTTTTACCAAAATACAAAACGATAATAGAAATTAGAGGGTGTTTCTGGCATAGGCATGAAGGATGTCAAAGAGCATCTACCCCTAAAAGCAATACTGAGTATTGGCAGAAAAAATTTGAGAACAATATCGAACGCGACCAGTTGAACGAGATAAAACTCAAAAAACTCGGCTGGAAGGTTATTATTATATGGGAATGTGAGGTTAAAAACGAACTATTCGTTGATAAAATAAAAAACATTAGAAATTGATTTTTGCATTTTTATGGGAGAAAAGAGTGTATGTTAACAATAAAAAAAATTAATATTGAAAAATTTCGTTCTATTGAAAAATGTAGTATATCTACTTCTGAATTAACAGCTCTTGTTGGCGCAAATAATTCTGGAAAATCATCCATACTAAGAGCCCTAAATGCTTTTTTTAACTACGAAGACGAAGTTGAAAATTTTATATTAAGAAAACATGAATATACTTCTAAAACAAGAAGTTCAAAAATCGAATTAGTTTTTGAGCTCAAACCAAGAAGAAAAAAACTTTCTAGACGTAGAATAAGAATTCCAAGAGATCTTAAAGAATTTTATTGCACAGCTACCAATTTGTTTATAGTACAATTGTCTCATGGTAAAAAATCAGCAACCTATCGGTATAAAAAAGATGGAGTGTACACCACCACGTCAAATGACATTATTTCAACTATAAAAAAATATATAGAATATATTTTTATACCGCCAGCGAGAGATCATAGTAAAGTAAAATGGCAAAATGATTCCTTACTTCATTCCCTAGTACATGAATTTCTTAAAATAGAAACACAGAGCAGAGATATTTTTTCGCCGAAATTTAGAGAGGCAGCTAAATATCTTGAAAGCCATGGTTTGAAAAAAATATCTAAAGAAATTAAAGATAATTATGTTTTGAATCATGATTTTTCTTTTGATATAAAATATGCAAAAGACCTTACTTATAAAGAGTTCCTGAGGAATATACTGTTTGTAATAACAGAAAAAGGCTTAACCCATGAATTAAAAGAATGTGGTTCAGGAATCCAAAGTGTTATTGCCGTTGCGCTTTATCACACATTAGCAAAGTTAAAAAACAAAAAATTAGTAATAGGCATTGAGGAACCGGAAACTCATTTACATCCTCAAGCACAAAAAGAATTTCTTTCAAATTTATTTAAATTTACTAATAATGGACAAATCTTTTTAACAACACATTCGTCTGTTATTATCGATGAAATAAAACATGACCAAATTGTCCTTTTTAGGAAAAAGAATCACAGAAGTCGAGGATTCGTTACTGAAGTAACAAGTATAAAAGAAGATTTTTGGTCAAAATATGATATTGAAGATTTTAAATACTATCAATTTCATGATTACAGAAATAGTGACTTTTTCTTTTCAAAGTTTGTGATTCTTACAGAAAGTAAAACCGAGGCCCAAGTTATTGATTTGATTTTAGAAAAAGAAAATTGGAATTTATCATTAAATAGCTTCAGTATGGTTAACTTGGCTGGAGTTGATAATTTTAAATTCGCATATTCAATAATAAAAGAATTGAATCTACCACACTTAATTGTTTTAGATAAAGATTTTTTCTTGCCATACCTAAATGATGAATTTAAGAACAGCGTGGGAACTGATGGTTTCCCTAAATATAGAGATTGTTTAAAGAACCTATCTCTTGTTGAAATAATGATAGACTCTTCATTACATAGGCGGCAGTTGTGTAATCATCTTCTTCATAATCACACAAAAGCATTAGATTTATTGGAAGGCTATGATTGTGTATGCATGCAATATACTCTTGAATTAGATCTTTTAAGGTCACGTAAAGGCTTAGAGTGCATGGCAAGTCTACTTAATAAACCAGGGGCCTCTTCTAAAGAATTGATTTCTGACAATCCTAAAGCAATAAAAAAAATAAAAAATATTTTAAAAACTGTCAAAGATATGACTCCAAGAGATTATCCACGATCATACCAGAGAATTAAAAATATATTAATAAAAAAACTAATGAGAAATTGAGTTCTTAGCCAATTCGGATCAAAACTGAACACTTTATCCTTCAGTGTGGAATAGTGCTTCTAGATTACAAGGTTCACAATATATGAAATAGTTATGATTTTCTTTTCTGACCTTAAGCCTTTGTTTACATTCTGTACAATCATGTTTTATTGGAATGTTTTTGTTGCAAGACTCACAACGCCAATAGTAGTTATATCCTTTGCATATTGTGATTTTGCCCTTACAGTTTGGGCATCTGCTGTAAGTTTGAACCCTTTCCTGTTTTGTCGGTATGGGTTTAAATCTGTCGTCAGATAAGTCTACAGCAGCTTTTTTGTCTTGTGGAGCTTCATGTACGGATAAAAGAAAATCTTTGACCTTTTCAAGTTCAACTGTTCCAATGCTCCACGGCGGTTCTCCTTTACCCAAGAGACTATTAGCTTTTTTATAAGCAGTAATTACCTCCATAATTCGATCTGTAACCAAATCAGCTTTTATTACTATATCTCGGTATGGATCTTTAGTTGATGGACGTTCAATCCCATTGCATTGGTCCGAAATAGCAACAATACAATCCACAGGCATATATTTAAATCCCTTCTGAAGCAATCCTAATAGTTTTCCGCGTAATTGATCGCCGTTATCTCGCAATAAGGTTTTAACAGCCTCTGCTTGCCGTTCTGCTTGCTTTACAGGATTGTCCATGCCGCTCCAGCTATTATTCCATAAACGGTGCCATTCTTTGCGAGCATTGTATTTTATTTTAGAAGAAACGCTTTTGCTTTCAATAATAATTAAACCGAATCGATGAACAATCAAGTGATCTATTTGGGTGTAGCCATCCAGCCAGGAGAAGCGTAAATTATTAATAACAAAAATATCTTTGGTATTATGAAACTTCCGCAATAGATAATGCGCTATTTGTTTCTCTGCCTTATATCCAGCTTCAGCTTGTTCACCACTTCCACAAAATTCATCTAATTCCTTGACTACCATAATTACAGAATATCCTCTATTTTTAATATTGTTTAAATAATGGTAACGTCATATTTACAATATTCAAGCATCATCCCCAGAAAAGTATTTATCAAGGCGAGTTTATGATCAAAAATTTCATATTCTGCGAAAAAATAACAAAATACATAAAATCACGCGATTGATTTCAACTCAAAATTTGCCTCGGAGAACTTTTTCAATTTCAATGACTATTCCTGGTTTATCTTTACAGGCATCAATCATAGCTAAAGCTTTTGTGATCCTCTTCATGGTCGGGAATAGAACTAAAGCTGCCGGAGATTGCCATTATAGCCTTTTCCTGGGCTTCTTCGCCGATATGTGTATAATGTTTATCAACGATTTCAGAATTGGTCCCGAGAATTGAGAGAACGACTGCCTTTGGAACTCCGGCTTCCGCACAATGTGACGCAAAGCTATGTCTTAAAGAATGAAACCCATATACAGTAACTTTCTTTTTTCGTCCGGGAACCTCAACAGAAGGTTTCAGGCCAATCCATTTAATAACTCGCAGAACGTCAATATTTACCAGGTTATTACCAACATTCTTACCTTCAGAATTGAGGATATTGTATCGTTTAGCTACATTCGGACAAACGTAATAATCAGTTTTCCACTCCTGAGCTTCGGTCAAAACCTCCAATAACTTTGGAGACATGGGAATAGTAACTTCTTTGCCGGTTTTAAATTGTTTTACCCAGATTCTTTTCCTATTCAAATCCACCTTATCCCAGCGCAGTAACACGCAATCTTTCAACCTTTGACCGGTAAACATCCCTAAATGATAAACTACTCTGATTTCAGCTTTATTTTTAACTTTCCGCCTATCATCTTCAAGAGCTTCTAATAACATAGCTTCCTGTTCGCGTGAGAATGATTGACGCCTGATAATATGTTCTTGTTCTTCGCGCTCTTTACGGCGTAATGATTTTGCATTGAAAGGATTATCCGACTCACGATACTCCCTTAAAACTTCAAATATCTTTCCAAGACACCTTATTTTCCGGTTATGAGTGCCTACGGCGATTCCGGCTTTACGTAAATGTTTTGCAAATTTATCTGTAATTGCAGGGGTAATATCATTTATCTGTAAACAGTCCCCTTTTAGAAAGCGTAAAAATTCAGTTAAAGTAGCTCTATAAGCTAGTTGCTCTGCGACCGTAGCCGGAGTTGCTCGCTCAGGATGATTACAGTAGGTTTCCCAAATATTTTCTAAAAGCAAAGATTTTCTACGCGCAGCCAACCCACGTGCATGTTTGATATGGGCTGAAATCATTTCTGTAGTCGTTGCCCTGACTACCGGAATAAGTTCCTGGGCTTTAGCTATTGCTTCTTTTTGATTTTTGGTTTTCAAACTTACAGCTTTTCGCTGTCCGTTAATTTGATATCGGAAATAATAAATTCCATTAGCTTTCTTTTGATAAACTGTTCCGATTTCGAGTTTGACGACTTTTCCTGCCATAATAATCACCTCATTAGTTAAAAATGTCTGATATAGCTAATATAGATGACTTTGAAGCATTTGAAAGTTAAAAACGGTACTAAATGGTACCTTTTTGGCATTTTCGAGGAGAAAATTGGTAGCGGCTCAGGGATTCGAACCCCGGACACGTGGATTATGATTCCACTGCTCTAACCAACTGAGCTAAGCCGCCATGTGAGTGAGCGTATATAATAATACATTTCCACAAACTTTCAAGCTTAAAAAAAAGAAAATAGATATTTTTTGAAACTAATATCAGGAATCGACGGCACACCAAAAATAAAAACAAAAATAATATCGGTGGCGACGTTTGTTTACACCTACTTTTTCTTGAAACTCCTGACTATTCCGCTGATAATTTCCCTTTTTTTCTTTTAAGCTGGTGATTTCGTTGGATATTGCTGAAATATCAGATATAGTAGCTGTGTATTTGAATTTTAATGGTTTTACAATGGATAAACGATGAAACTATGGATTGAAAGTTTACTCGCGCTGCAAAAAGTCGACATGCGGATTATCAATTTGCGCCTGCGCCTCAAAATGATTCCTGCTGAAATTGATAAACTAAAACAGAAAATAGCAGATACTGAAGCCAATCTCGCCAAAACAAAAAACTCCATGCAGAAAACAGGCCTCGAGATCAAACACACGGAATCCGCCATTGCTGAAATTAATGACAGGATTGATAAATTGCAGCAACAGTCCTCACTGATTAAGAAAAACTCGGAATATAAAGCAATGCTCTCACAGATAGATACCCAAAAAGAGAAAATCAGTAAATTGGAAACCGCAATGCTTATTTTATTTGACCAGGATGAGGAACAAAAAGGAAAGTTTAAAGAAACAGAAAAAGAATTTAAAGCCGAAAAAAACGGTGTTCTTGAGGAAATTGACGAATTAACCGGGCTTACTGGCGAGATTGAAAGCGAAATAAAACAATTAATGGACAGTCGTCCTCCGCTTGAGCTGAAAATTGACAGTGACGTTTTAACACAATATAAACGTCTGTTGAAATCCGGACGGGCACCGTTGGCAAAAATTAATTCAGCCGGAATTTGCAGTAATTGTCATTTGAAAATAACCCCGCAAACCATGACTGAAACTAAAAAGGGAGCAGTCGTTTATTGTGATAACTGCCTGCGTTTACTTTATTTGGAAAATTAGAACCGCAACTGCGTGAATATTTATAAGTACAAGTGCTTAAATCTTTGTTTTTGAAACATTGCTTATCTTGATATGGAAACTCTCTCTTCGAAAAAAATTTGTGTTGTAATGAGTCAAATTCCCGACTTAACATCACATCGATTTCCGGCTCAACTTGATATTCTTCAGCAAATGGGCTATTTTCTGCGCATTGTTTCCCTGAAAGAGCTGCCGGGCAGTGATAGTTTTTCCGGATATTCCAGATTGAAAGAACAAAGCGTTTCCTTAAAGCTCACTAAACGTCAAATTCCACAGGCAGTTTTTACCTTGCTCCTCTTGGCTATAATCGCCCCGATAAAGTCTTTACACACTTTCGGCGTAATGCTGAAAATGTTATTCAGCTTTAAAGACCGCAAGCAGGTCGTTAAAAATTATTTACAATCCGGTATATTGGTTAATCAGCATATTATTGACAAGGAAATCAGTCATTTACATGCTCATTGCGAGCGCAATGCCGTGCGTACGGCGTATTTATCTTCGCTTTTAAGCGGTTTGAATTCCAGTTATCTGGCTCTTCCCGGAGAAATTTTCGCGCCTGATTTTTTGTTGTTGAAACCCGCGTTGACACATTCCGCGTTTATTTTTCTTTTATCTAAATATGAACAGAAAAATATTTTGGAGAAGATTTTTGCCGACTTGGATATCTTACCGACCATGTTTTGTACTTTAAACGGTATTGACTTGGAGAGATTCAAATTTATTCACGCTTTCCCCCTCCCCCGAGAGCCTTATCAATTTTTGACAACGGCTTATTTGAGCAATAAAAAAGGTTTGGATACAATTTTGTGTGCCTTGCGGGAGCTCAAGGATGAGGGTTTGAAATTTCAATACAAGATTATTGGTGACGGTCCTGCTCGCAAAAGCCTGGAGGATTTAGTAAAAACCCTGGATATTGAAGATTATGTTGTTTTTACCGGCATCAAGCCGCGATATGAAATCCCCCAATTATTAGCCGAAGCTGATTTGTTTGTTCTGGCTCCGCGCGTCCTGAAAAATGGTGAACAGGATTCAATACCATTGGGAATAAAAGAAGCAATGGCAACAGGAGTACCGGCGCTGGCGACTGATTGCGGGGCGCTGGGGGAATTGATTGAATCGGAAGAAACCGGTTTATTAGTTCCGCCGGAAGATGTATCGGCTTTTGCCGCGGCCTGTAAGCGTTTATTAACTGACCAGGAGTTACGCAGCCAGGTAATATTGAAAGCGCGTTTGCAAATCGAAGGCGCATACGATATCCATAAACAAGCGAAGGCGTTCAACGATTATATTATTAATCATGATATCCCGCTGTAGAGTTGAGTTCAACCGCAATCCGCAATATCCCGCAAAGACGCACAAAAAAAAGGATTGGTTTTGGCCGCGCGAAAGAGAGATTGGAACAGGCTGTTAGAGTGCCTTGACTTTAACAATGTGGAAAGTTTTCGCAAATGATACAAAGAAACAATTAAATTTCGCATCATCACGATTAGATGGACATGATCATCCTGCACATTCAATTCAACAACTTCGCAATTTTTTGCTCACAAAACATGCGAATACATCTTTCTACTTCATTACGCAATGCTCCTTTCAAAATCTTATAACGATATTTCGGCAAACCAAATGATATTGGCAATGCCACAAAACATGTGATAGTTTACTAAATCTGCTCATAGATATACCCTTTCTCTTACTGCGGGAACAGTTAGAGATAATATATCGTGAGCGGACCTTCAGGCAAACCCTTCTTGTCTCTGACCACGCCCAAAGGACGTGGTTTTCTAAGACTCAATAAAAACGCAGTGCGCCAGTAAGTACCTGTCGCATTATTTTTATGAAGATACAAACAAAAAATTGAGCTTGGAAAAATTATTTTTGATTTTTTTAGCTGGTTATTTATGATACGGCATTGACATTTATGAAATCAACATGTATAATTTTAGTAATCGTTGATTAATAATCGAAATTACTAAGAGATTTTTATCATATGAATCAAAGACAAATAGCAACAGCACTTGGAGTTTCTCAAACTACTGTATCACTGGTTTTGAACAATCCGAAAACAGAAAAAATATCCCGGGAAAAACGTAATTTAGTTTTAAAATTTTTACAGAAAACTAATTATTCTTCTCAGCCAGGCAATGGCAAAACTAATAATATTGGTTATCTGCTTCCCGCAAATATTACTTCTGAACCGCATAAACGTTTTTATGACCGTTTCATTATGGGTATTGAAACAGCAGCTTCCAAAGCCGCTTATAATGTGATTGTTGAAAGATATAAAAAAGATAAAAGCCTTATTTCCCCACACAAAAAAGTTGATGGAGTTATTCTGGAAGGAACAATTTCTTTAGAAAATTTAAAAGAAATTGTTTCCCGAATACCGACTGTTATTTTGAATCACACTACATATGATCCCCTTTGTGATATGATTTATCCTGATAATAGCGGCGGAATTCAACTGGCAATGCGCTTCTTGCAAAAACAGGGACACCAAAGAATTGCCTATTTTGCGGCAACAACAGCCGACTGTTCAAATGAAGCTAATTATAATCAGCGGCTTGATGCTTTTATCGGTTCAGCCCGTTCTTTGGACGTTGAGCAAAATGATGCTTATATCCAAGTTCCTGTTTTACCGGAGGCAACGGCTTCAGCTACTGAAATTGAAATACGAAAAGCCTTGCAAGTTTGGCAGAAAATGAAAAACCCGCCAACTACAGTAATTTGCTGTAATGATTTTTATGCTTTACAAATGATACGCCAGGCAAACTTACTCGGGATAAAAATTCCTGAAACCTTAAGTATAATTGGAACAGATAATGTTCCAAGCTCGGAATGGTCATTTCCCTCCTTGACCAGCATTGATCATAATGCGGAAGAAATGGGTAGATTAAGTGTTGAAGCTCTTGTTAAAAGAATCAATAATCCCGATCGTCCGACTCGCAGAATAAGTTGTAATGCTTCACTGATAATTCGTGAAAGTGTAGCTGATTTAAATAAAAAAAGGAAAGAAAGTTGAACAAGAAAATATTATTTACAGCGGCTGAAAAAACGGCAAAATGGATGATCGTCAATCAACCGACGGACAGACTCAACGCTAACAAAGGTCGTACTATAAACTGTTATGACCCAACGACAGGTTATTTTGCTTTAACCACCAGTTGGCAGACGGGGGGAGTCTGCATGGGCTTACTGGCAATGTATAAACGTACCGGCGGACAAATTTACCTTGAGCGTGCGGAACTTGCCGGGCGTTATATTATGAGTCTGCAAGTAATGGATCATCGCCAGGAACGTTATTACGGGGCTATTCGTGAATGTACTCCGCAATCGCTGGAATTCTGTCCGCGAGACGCGACGACAGCAGCCTGGGCGCTGGTTTGGCTTTACGAAGCAACAAATAATGCCGAGTATCTTGACCGGGCAGTGTTATTCGGCAACTGGCATATGAAATTTGGAATGTATAATGGCTGGCCTTTGCATGGAATAATCATGGATGGGCAGTTTACAGATCATTATGCCAGAGGCCCGTTCCAATCCGGAACCGGTTTGTTTTATTATGATCTGTTCATGCAGTCAGGAAATTCGCAATACATTGATTTTGGAATGCGTCCGATTGCGGAAAATTACCGGAATCATTTTATGCGGGAAGACGGCAGCATTATTCTGCTGCGTGATATTTTCAGCAATAAAGACAAAACTGCTCAAAAACTGGAAATCGTTGAACACGATATCCATCAATATAATGATGACTTTGGAAACGCAATGCTTCAGACAGCTGCTGATGTATTTGGCGACGAAAGTTATCGAGAGTCTGCGTATAAATTTGCGCAATGGTTAGTAAAACACCAAAACAACAAGGGAGGTTTTAGTAATGAAAGTGGAGAGGTACATTCGGCTGTCCCAATGGCTTTGATGTATTTTGATGAACTCGGTAAATTCTATAATAATGAAAAGCTACTCGCCGCGCGTGATAGAGCCCTGGAAAAGATTCTATCAATGCAATTTGATAACACCGGGGATATTCGTTTAGACGGAGGTTTTATCGGTATGCGCGAAGAGGCGTCCGATTCCGATGGCGAACAATGCGTTAACATGCGTGTTTCGATGTACGCATTGATCGCACTGCTGAAACTCGAAAGTAAAATTTCCGGTATCTGGTTAGGAAATAACAATAAGAGCTTCACTGATCCGTTAGAAGAATTAAATCAAAACCCATATAAATTCAGATGGTAAAGGAGAACAAGACCATGAAAACAAGAATCACTAATTCAAAATGTTCAAAGAGAATTTTCACACTCATTGAACTCCTCGTCGTGATCGCTATCATAGCAATCCTCGCAAGCATGTTGTTACCCGCATTGAATAAAGCACGAGACAAAGCAAAAGCGATATCGTGTTTAAGTAATCAAAAGCAATTAGGGGTGGGATTTACTTTATATGCTGATGGAAATGATGGAATGCTGCCTGTATTTTATCAACCCAATGCCAGCGGAACATATTGGGCTTCTCTACTGATTGCCAATACTGGAATCAACGGTTCCATTTTTGATTGTCCTGGATTTACAGCAAACAACCTGTCAAGCTTTTGGAATAAAACAGCCACTCCCGGATGGGCACGTTCTCATCCGACAGATGGAGCATTTAAATATCCAGCTTACGGAATGAATCGGTCTTTATGGGGGAAATATAAGCTTTCCCGCATAAAAACTCCAAGTAAGACAATGCTAGCTATGGATAGCTATTACAATGCTGTTCCAACTAGGGGTATTTTTATCGTGCTTCAATATTTTCAAACCACAGGGACGTGGGGGTTGATTGACGGGCGACACCGTGACAATACTAATGTTTTGTACATTGATGGACACGCCGAAGGGATCAAAGTTGGCTGCCCTGGCGGTAGTTCCACCTACACAAGCACCAGAAATCCATACCTATTCCCTCCGTTTGCTGATAGAACAAATCCTGTTAATCGTTTTTGGCAGACTTATTAATTCTATAAAAGAGGGTTCTATATGCAATTCTTATTAATAATATCATTAATATTATCATTTTTTATAGTTGCCCCTTCCAAAGGGGCACCAAAAAATATTTTTACTCCTAATCTAGGTTTAAATATACAACCTGCGGAAGGACTGCCTGATAATTGCGATATTAATTCCCAACAGGAATTTTTACCTTATAAGAATATTTTTATGCAAAACGGAAAATTGCTTGTTTTTAGTATTCCCAAGAACAATTCTAACTGGCAATATTGCTATACTGGTCTCGGACCATTTGCAATTAAAAAACTTATGCTTTATCGTCTTAGTTTCAGGCTTAACAAACTTAACGGTAAGAACAGCGCATTTTTGTATTTATCTTTTTTCAAAGGGGAAAAATTCATTAGCTGCCAGAGAATGTTTATTATTGCCGCAAACAGCGCACCGGCAGCAATGACTGGATATTTTCGTGATTTTGCAACGCCTCCTGATGCTGACAAGATGATTCTCTGGATAGCCTTAAGCAGTGGGAGCAAAAATTCCAAAACAGGTCCCAAGCTGCTGTTGACAGATGTAAAAATAACTCCTTTAAAGCAATTATTGGCAGTAAATAACGAAATAAATCCAGCTTCATTGCAAAACTTAAACAATAAATTGATCAATGCCGGATCGGGCTCCGAAAAGCTTTCGGTAACTATTGAAAACTCAGGTCAAGACAAGTCTATGCGAATCATAAAAGAACGTAAAGATCAGTACCCATGGTTTAATATTCGTATGCCTGATGAGAATTATGACGGTAAATTAGTACAGTTAAGTCTTAGTGTTCGTCAATAAATAAAAGGTTATTTTGGGGGTAAAATAGTGTAGTTCCAATCGTTGCCATGAAACTCATGCCTTTTAATATTAATATCTTCAA
>VAOY01010620.1_pt1 | contig 13615 bp, 11 predicted proteins | sample 3393881 | NCBI WGS metagenome assembly VAOY01 (sample SAMN08290430, study PRJNA428436) | hydrothermal vent metagenome | isolation source: Deep-sea hydrothermal vent chimney | place: Indian Ocean: Southwest Indian Ridge
TCAACGAGGTTTCTTATCGTAGCCCAGTGCAACGCGCTGGGTATAGAATAAGATATATAATGTTCCCTGTAGGGGAACTTCAATCATTTTTCGATTATTATGACCTTATTTTGAAGTTCCCTTTCAGGGAACGATTCGTGGGGGCACATGATACCCTTCAGGGATAATTAATGCAATCTTTACTATCTCTAAGATTGCAAATCGGTATCAGGAGTTGATTGGAAATAAACAACGCTACCGCATTATCAACAAAAACAGACTGCTTCGCGTCCTGGGATTCAAAATCCGTGAATCTGCCAAATTCAAAGAATGCTATAATGACACTTTAAACGAAAAACTCGCTTGCATTTCTCACGAACGACAGGCATATTGGAGCGAAGCAATCGCTGTTGGCGATGTTAAGTGGATAGAAAAACAATTCGGGAAAAAGAATAAATCAAAATCAAGAATCCATCCCGTTAACGAGGAAGTGTTTTATCTATATCACCATATCACCGGAAAAGGCATTAAGCAATAAAATATTTGCGGGGCTGACCAAAATGGCGTTAAGAGAAGGAATGATTCAACTCAAAAAAAATTTCATAAAAAAATATCTATTTAACATGACATAAGCAATAAAACGGTTTATCTTATGATGCTTAAGTTTATATTTACGAAATGGAATTAAAATAACACGGGAGTACTGCATGCAGGTACCATTACTTGATTTAAAAGAACAATATCAGGGGCTGAAAGAAGAAATTTTACAAGAAATCAGCAATATTTGTGATTCCCAACACTTTGTACTCGGTGACAAAGTCCTGAAATTTGAAAAGGAAACAGCTCAATACTGCGGCACAAAATTTGCCTGCGGCGTAAGTTCCGGCTCGGATGCTTTGATTATCTCCCTGATGGTCGAAAATATAGGCGCGGGAGATGAAGTCATCACCACGCCGTTTACATTTTTCGCCACCGTCGGCGCCATCTGCCGGGTCGGAGCGACTCCGGTTTTTGTTGATATTGATCCGGATACCTTCAATATTGATCCGGCGCAAATCGAAGCTGTAATAACTTCGAAAACCAAAGCAGTTATTCCGGTTCACCTCTTTGGGCAGTGTTGTGATATGGGCGCGGTCAACGCCGTTGCCGAAAAACACAATCTCGTCGTTATTGAGGATGCCTGCCAGGCTATCGGGGCGGAATTCGAGGGCAAACGCGCCGGCAGCATGGGGGATTACGGCTGTTTCTCTTTTTTCCCGAGCAAAAACCTGGGCTGTTTCGGAGACGGCGGCATGGTTACTGTTAATGACGAGAAGAAACTTGAACTGCTGCGGATTTTCCGTAACCACGGCCAGGGTTCCACTTATATTCACAAACATATCGGCGGGAATTTCCGCCTTGACGCCCTGCAGGCCGCCGTCCTGTCCATAAAATTGCGCGAGCTCGACACTTGGAGCAACGCACGCGCTGCGAACGCCGCCGAATACCGCGAACTTTTCGCTGAATCCAAAATCGCCGGCAAAATTAAATTACCGTTTACGGCAGAATATGCCACTAAACATATTTATAATCAATTCAGCGTCCTGGTCGCTGACGGCAAACGCGATGAGCTTTGCGGCAAATTACGCAAAGCCGGTGTCGGCTGTGGAGTTTATTATCCCTTATCGCTGCATTTGCAGGAATGTTTCAAAAGCCTGGGTTATAAAGCAGGCGATATGCCGGTAAGCGAAAAGATTTCCAAGGAAATTCTGGCATTGCCCGTCTTCCCCGAATCAACTTTCGAGCAACGCCAGTTTGTAGTTGAAACAATTGAAAAAATTCTCTGCGGGTAATTATGAGTAAAAGACGCGAAAACGAAAAAAAGTTTAAAAAGCAGAGTTATTTCAGGCTGCTCCGCTACACCCGGCCTTACTGGTTCCGGCTGACCCTCGGGATACTGGCCGGTTTTCTGGTCGGCGGTTCATTGTTCGCCAGCCTGATGCTTGTCCCGGAACTGCTCGGCGCGCTCGAACAGCCGGCCGACCCCGGCAGCCGAACAATCAACATCAGTAAGAAAACTCTTCAGATTGTCGCCGGTATTGAACAGGAAAAAGGCAAAAAACTTTCGCGTCAACAAAAATTAGAAAAAATTGAAAAGATATTAAATCCTTCCGACCCTGACCCTAAACTGACCGCATCTTTGCGGAAAATACGAAAATACGCCAAAAAATTCGGCCTGCCGATTAAAGTCAAAGGCAAACGCGAAGTTACCATTACCTGGCCGGTGGAATTCACCATCCCGGTAAGCACCGCGTCCGGCCGGATGGCGTGGCAGTTTTTTGCGATTTACGTTGTCGCTTTCGTCCTCGGCTGGACGATTAAAAACCTCGCTACTTACGCCAATCGCTATTACACCCGCTGGGTGGGCGCGAAAGTCGTAACTGACCTGCGCAATGAAGCTTTCGACAAATTACTCGGGCAGTCGCTTAAATATTACGGAAAAATGGATGTCGGTCATTTAATAAGCCGTTCCACCAATGATACTTCCGCTATCGAAACAGCCGTCGCCAACGTTATTGCCGACGCCACCCGCTGCCCGATTGAAATCCTTTCGTGCATCGCCGCGATTTTCGTTTTGAGCATGCAAAGCGGTAATTATGTACTTATTCTGTTACTGATGATCGGTACCCCGCTGATTGTCCTGCCGGTCGTAATACTGGGACGCAAAATCAGACATATTTATAAAGCGGCGCTGGCCGCGATCGCGGAAGTTATTTCCCGGATGCACGAAGTTTTCACCGGCATTCTGATTGTCAAAGCTTATAATACCGAAGATATTGAACGTCAACGTTTTCGCAAGACCAACCGCAAATATTTCCGCACCATCATCAATGCTCTCAAGTTCCAGTTATTAATGAGTCCCCTGATGGAAATCGTCGCCGTCGCCGCGACTTTGGTTTTTTTGGTTTATTCTTACAGTAAAGATGTCAATTTCACCGTCCTGATCGCCTTGCTGGTTCCCGCGATGATGGCTTACCGCCCGATTAAAAGCCTGGCAAAGGTTACAACTTACCTGCAGCGCAGCATGGCCGCCGCCGACCGTTATTTCGACCTCATCGACACGGATACCGGGATTAAAGAAAAACCTGATGCCGTTGAGCTCAAGGAATTCCGGAAAGAAATATCCTTTAACGACGTGTTTTTTTCCTACGAAGAACTCAATATCCTCGACGGAATCAATCTCAAAATCCCCAAAGGCTCGCTGGTCGCTGTCGTCGGCGAAACAGGTTCCGGCAAAACTACCATCGCCAGCCTGATCGCCCGTTTTTACGATGTTAATTCCGGTTCCGTTACTATTGACGGCGTTGATGTCCGCGACATGACCATAGCCTCCCTGCGCCGGCATATCGGCATAGTCACCCAGGAGCCGATTCTTTTTAACGAAAGTATCGCGCAAAATATTGCATACGGCAGCCCGGATGCCACGGCCGCGGAAATTGAGGAAGCGGCGCGCCAAGCCAATGCCCATAAATTCATTGTCGACGGACGTCATCCGGACGGCTATGCAAGCGAAGTCGGGGAAAAGGGTTCCAAGCTCTCCGGCGGCGAAAAACAACGCATCGCCATCGCGCGGGCTATTCTCAAAAATCCACCTATTCTGATTCTTGATGAAGCCACCAGCGCTCTTGACACGCTTACTGAGCGGCTCGTCCAGGAAGCGCTCAACCGCGCTATGCAGAACCGGACGGTTTTTGCTATCGCGCATCGCCTCAGCACAATTCAACATGCCGATACAATCGTCGTTTTAAAGGCGGGCAAAATAGCTGAACAAGGCACTCACCGGGAATTGCTCGCGACGGGCGGAATTTACAAGGAATTATACGAAACACAATTTCAAACCCAAAAATAAAATAATCCAAATGACTATTGCTGAATCAAAGCGCATTCATTTTGTCGGGATTGGCGGAGCCGGAACCGCCCCGCTTGCCGCGATCATGCTTCAACGCGGATGTCCGGTCAGCGGTTCGGACTTATGTCTCAACGCCCAGACTGAACACTTGCAGCAGCAGGGCGCGACAATATTCCAGGGGCATTCCAGTACAAATCTCCTCCCCGGTACACAATTACTGGTTTATTCATCCGCCGCGGCGAAGGATAATCCCGAAATAACTCAAGCCGCAAAACTGGGTATTCCATGTTTACGGCGCGGCCGGTTTCTGGCTCAACTGGCCGCCTCATACCCGCGCAGCGTCGCGATTAGCGGTTCGCACGGCAAAACCACAATCACCGCAATGCTCGTGTGGATTTTGCGCCAATGCAAAGTTCCCTGCACTTACCTTATCGGCGGCAAAGTCAATAATTTTCCGCAGGCTGAAACGGGCGACGGCGATATATTTATCACTGAGCTGGACGAAAGCGACGGGACAAATGCCTTATTTTCGCCTTTTATCGGCGTCGTCAGCAACGTGGAGGACGACCACAGTTGGAGCGTCGGCGGTACCGCGGCTTTGCTGGCAAATTTTTCCAGTTTCGCCCGGCAGTCGCAAAATCTGATTTACCTTCGCGACAACAATTCCGGCAAACTGTTTAAAAAGCATCCAAAGGCTTTAGCGCTGGATACGGATACCCTGCTCCAGGCTGCAGGGATAAAATTTAACGGCTTTATGAAACTTGACGCCGCCCTCGCCTGCTGCGCCGCTGAAAAACTCGGCATTTCCGCCGCCGCGGCAATACAGGCGCTTAATACTTTTCCCGGAGTCGCGCGGCGGATGACGGTGCATTTTGAATCGCCGGCGGTTACTTTGATCGAAGATTACGCGCATCACCCCACCGAAGTTGCCCGTTCAATTGAATTATTACGGCAAAATTACCCGCAACATCATTTACGGCTTATTTTCCAGCCGCATCGTTACGCCAGATTAGCAAAATACCTTAACGCTTTCGCGCGGGAATTAGCCCGTGCCGATTCAGTTTTCATCGCCCCGGTATTCGCGGCCTGGGCCGAGCCGGGCGAAATAAATTCCCGGACCCTGGCCGAAGATATAGATAAAAAAGCCGTAAACCTGGATTCAAGCTGGGCTGAAATGCCTGCCGTCATTTTGCGTGATCTTCCTGAAAAATTACTGCTGGCGGTCTTAGGCGCGGGGGATATTGAAAAACTGATTCCGGAACTCAAATTAAATTTATGCAACTGAGGAGACTAATATATGTCTGAAAATAAAATTTATGCTTTTTTTCGTAAGTTTGTGATTGCTTTAATTTTGTTATTCACTTTTTTACTGCCCTTGAAACTTGGCGGAATCGTTGGTGTTCCTGAAGCGACCGGCCTGTTTACCGACCAGTTTGCCGTGTATTTAATCATTAGCTGGCCGATATTCCTTTTTCCGTTTATTTCAGGGATTTTACTGCTGCTTGCTTTACTGGCGTTTCCATTCAAAACCGTTTCCTTCAGCAATGATAAAACTTTAATATGCGCGTCCCTGTGGGTACTTTTGGCCTTCTCCTCACTTTTGGGAGCCGTCAATGCGACGGTATGGGATTTTGTGATTATGGAACTCACTCATCTCTTCGGCCTCGCCGCTTACGTGCTGGCCGTTTATTTATTTCTCAAAAATGTTCCAAAAGCTAAAACTCTGCTTTCCGCTTCAATCCTCGCCGGCATGCTGATAACGGTTTATCTTGGTTTTGAACAGTATTTCTCGGGTTTTAAAGAAATGCGCGAATATATCGCCAATCAGGAAAAAATAAGCGGGATTGCCGGTAACGGGGCATTGAAGGCGCGTATTTTTGATGACCGGGTCTACGCACCTTTTACCGCTTGTAATTCCCTGGCGGGATATCTGCTTTTGACTATTCCCCTGTGCCTGGTCACGCTATGGAAACTTTGCGCCCGGGTCGAACCACCCAAAACCGCCCGTTTAATTTTTATGCCGCTGGTCGCGGCGGGTTTAATTTTTATTTTTTCCGCCACCAAGGCGCGCGGCGCGTTTTTATCCTTAATTTTAGCCGGTGGAGTATTTATCGTATTTTTTCCTGTGAAAAAATGGCTTCGCTGGAGTGTTATTATTCTGGCGTCTTTGGGAGTTATTGGCGGGGTGGTTTATATTTATAAATTCGGGCGGGGTTTTGACTCAATGCTGGTACGGCTTGATTACATTCGGGTATCAATAAAATTATTATTCAAACATCCGTTCGCCGGAACCGGCTGGGGTGATTTCTTCTATGACTATATGAAGATGAAAACCATTCAATCCTACGAAGCCCCGCATACTCCTCATAATCTGTTTCTGGCCCTGGGCGGCCAGGCCGGGATATTGGCCTTATTAATCTCTATCGGGGCATTGTTTTACCCGCTCCGGCTGGGCGCGAAAAAAGTTCGTTCATTGATAGCCGGACATAATTACATACAGGAGGATGTCGCGCTTCTTTTCGGCTTAATCGCCTTTTTGTTTCATGCGATGATGGATATAGATTTACAAGTTCCGGGGCTCATAGCGACAGCCGCGGCGATAACTTTGCTTTTGGCAATGCCGTCTGAAAGGGTGATTACAACACCGGAAGCCAAATATCCGCGCCGGATAATTGCCGGTTTCATCGCGCTGCTTGTCGCGTCAGGCGCTATTGTCGGAGGCTGGCACCTGACCAGTTCCGAATATACATTTTCCAAGCTCACGGATCTCTGCGCTTTAAGCAAAAAAACTCCGGAACAAGCTGCTAATATCAGTTCTGACGAGCTTTACGAAAAGCTGGAGGCCGCGGTCAAAGCCCGTCCTTATTCACCGTTTCCGTATAGTTCGGCGGGAGCGTTTTTTATGGGCACGCGCCGATTTGACCTCGCGGAATCCTGCTACAACAAAGCTTTGAAGCTCGCACCTGATTGTGCCGCCTATTATTTCCGCCTGTTTTACTTGCAGGACATCCAGGGCCGCAGCGAAGAAGCAAAAAAGAATCTTCTCAAAGCATACGAGCGTTTCCCGAATCATCCCAGATACAAACTGGTCAAGGAAACTTTTATTAAGGAATAGCGGGCACCTGCCGGGCGCCCGCTAATATATCCTTACTTTTTAAACGGCAGCGCCAAGGGTTCGAGATACGGCCGAAACGGCACCATTGCCGCGATGTCGTTAATTTCCGCGAGAATGTCTTCCGCCAACGGGCCTTTCAGTGCGGATTCAACGTTGCTTTCCAGTTCGGCAACGGTGCTGACTCCGGACAATACCGTACTGATTTGCGGATTCGACAGTAAAAATCTGGTTGCCAGTTCCGGCATAGTCATCTTCAAATCCCCGACCAGCGCGTAAAGCCGGATGAATTGTCTGCGGCGCGGCGGGCTGAGCCAGTTCGGGGGATTTTTAATCACATCGTTTTCGTAAATTTTCGCCAGCGTTCCCTGATACAGCGGGGAACCGCAAATCAATCCCATGTCATTAGCCACCGCCGCCGGCAGCACGGCCTGCTCGGCTTCGCGCCAGAGCAGGTTGTACTGAAAGGCGCTGAGGACAACATCAAAGTTGCCGGTATTGATAACATGCGGCATTTCGTAGGCGGTGGTTCCGCCGAGTCCGAGGAATTTGGTTTTGCCCTCATCCCTGGCTTGCCGGATAACATCCATTACCGGGCCTTCGTATTTCTCCTTGTCGGCCCACCAGTCCATAAGATTTTCATCATCATGACGGTCAGGTTCATGAATCATGAGAATATCCACAAAATCCCGTTTCAGATTTTTAAAACTCCGCTTCAGGGCGTTTTGCAGGAATTCCTTATTCCGCGCCTCAAAAGGCTCCGGCTTATAGCCGATTTTTGTACTGATTATAAAATCAGCATCGAATTTCGCCAGGGTTTCTCCTAAAACGGATTCACTGTCCAGATATCCGGGAGCGGTATCAATATAATTGATGCCCAGTTCCCAGGCGCGCCTGATGATCCGGTCAGCGGTGTCGCGGTTCGCCCCGTATGAACTTATAAATAAACCACCTAAGGATAATTCCGAAACTTCCAGTTCCGTACGTCCAAGTCTGCGTTTTTTCAACATAATATATAATTACCTTATTTTATAAAAATTTAAACACCGGTTTGAATTCCTCTTTTCTCTCAATCATTGCAAATGCCTCGACAATCTTGTCAAAGGGCATCACCGAAGAATGAAACTGCTTTAAATCGACAATGCCTTTTTCAACCATCGCGACACAAGTTCTATGTACTAAAGCATCACTTTCATCAGAAAGGTGGAACGCGAAATTCAGCCCGGTGCCGAAAGCGGTTAATGAAATCTCCATGCTCTTGTCAACTCCGTAAAAAGCAAATGTCCCGCCGGGCTTCAAGTAAGCGGAATATTTATCGATCTGTGTTGATACGCCGGCCGCGTCAATAAGCACATCAAACTTTTCAGCCGGCTCCCGCTGTTCTTCCAGGGCAATGAAAGCATCGGCGCCGCATGCCAGCGCACGCTCCCGCCCGGCGCTACTGCGGGCAATGGCACATACTTTTTCAGCAAACATCAGCGCGGCGAATTTGATGAAAAACATTCCGACGGCACCGGTTCCGATAATTCCGACTTTTTTACCGTAAAACGGGCCAAGTTTTTCAATCCAGCTGAATGTTTCTTTCATGCTGATGAATATTACCGCTTCAGGCCGGTTTTTCCATGTACCGGGAATTTTCATCTGGAATCCGGCGTAAGCCGGCCAGGCGCCGGGTTTCATACCGTCGGCAGCCATCGCTTCGTTGTCGCTTATGATGCCGAGTTCAGAAAAACCTCCAAACTCGCCGTTAAGGCCGTTGAGCTGTTCGCCGGCATATACATAAACCGGGCGCAGCACCAGGTCGCCGGGTTTAAAGTTTTTCACTTTGGGGCCGGTTTCAATAACTTCACCAAGGGTTTCATGTCCAAGCACCGCCGGGTAGTTTGAGCCCCAGGGTAATTTATTGTGAATAATTTTTTTATCCGTACCGGTGCATGCCGAAGCGAAAAGATTACGGCAAAGGCATTGATAATCACTAATTGGCGGCAACTGCGGAATTTCCCGCAAAAACAGTTTTTCGGGTTTTTCAATAATGACAGCTTTCATAGTATTCTCCTGTAAGAAAGACTGTGTTGTAAAAAAAGGGGGAACAAAAGATTATGTGGAAGCCGGGAGAATCAGCCGAGTGCGAGCTGTTTCTGATAATTATAAAAAGACTTGCTCATTATAGCTTGATATGAGTCAAGCTTTCCATTTTTGAGGAAGTATATCATTTTTTCACTGTTCCCGGGTTGTTATTATAGCATTATAAGGGATAAAACATTATTGTCAACAGTCAAAACGATTTTTTTTAATTAATTGTCGCTTATGTTATTTTTTTCTCTTCATTTCACAACTAAATCCATTGTGCCGTTGGCGAGGGTAGCCTGCAACTCCTTACCGGATTCCTGCTGATCCATTATAGTTTCCCCGGTTTCGGAATCCCGGAGAATGGCAAAACCGCGTTTTAAAACGTTCTGCGGCCCAAGCGCGTCAAGTCGTCCAGTCAGTCCGTCCAGCCTGGAATGCAGCAAACGGCAATAATTGTAACTGCCGCTGTATAAACCCTGCGTAAGTTTATCCAGGCCTTTGTGAGTCTCAAGTAATTTTGCCCGGGGAGAAAGAGCTTTCAATTGTCCGGCAAGGAGCTGGAAACGCAAATCATTCTTCCGCAGAGTCCGTTCAAGGGAAATACCCGAATTTTTCATTAACTCATCAATGTATTGCTGTTTCTGGCGGACAATGTGTATCGGTTCGCGGAAAACGTGACTTTCCGAAGCGATTTTGAGACGGCTCTTTACTTCCTGCAATCTGAACTGCAGAGATGATTTCAGGTCTTTTTCACTGCGTTGAAGGAGTTTTTCAAATTCCTCACGCCGGCCGACGACAAGTTCGGCCGCGGCGGACGGAGTCGGTACCCGCATATCCGCGACAAAATCGCAGATAGTGAAGTCAATTTCATGTCCAACCGCACTGATTACCGGAATCAGGCTAAAGGCAACAGCACGCGCGAGAATTTCTTCGTTGAAGGGCCACAGATCTTCCATGCTGCCGCCGCCGCGGGTTATGACTATTACATCAGCCTGGCCGGCGCGATTGAAAAACTCTATCCCGGCGGCGAGACTGCGTTCCGCCCCCTGCCCCTGAACAGGAGTCGGATATATTTGAATATGGATATTGGGGAAACGACGTTCAATTATTTGCAGAAAATCACGAATTGCCGCGCCGCCCGGAGATGTTACCAAAGCTATGGTTTCAGGTAAAAGCGGAATTGCTTTTTTGCCGTCCGCTTCGAAAAGCCCCTCCGTTTCGAGTTTGCGTTTGAGTTCCTCGAAACGACGCTGCAAATCTCCAAGTCCAAGCGGCCTGATCCGGCGGACGCTCAACTGATATTCGCCGCGTACTTCATAAACAGTGAGTTTTCCGAAAACCTCTACCTGATCACCGATTTTCAGCTTCATCCGGCGGGCCTGGCCGGCTCCGTTGAAAAACACCGCGCGCAGTTGTGAACGCTGATCCTTTAAAGTCATATAAACATGGCCGGATTGATGAATATTCAAAGTTCCAACTTCCGCCTGCACCCAAAGCGGCAGCAAACTGTTCTCAATCAGTTCTTTGATCGCGGAATTTATTTCGCCGACCCGCCATATTTTATTTTGTGTCATAAAATTAAGCTCCCAGCATTTGAGCCAGTGAAACGAACGATTCTACTAGAAAAGTAGTCACCATAAGGCCCAGTTTGAAAAGCAAACTTATGTAATTCATCCCTAACAAAAGAATAACTATAACAACAAAAATCATAGCTTGCGAATCAGAAGTTTTCAGTTTGGGGAAAAACGCGCACAAGATATGCCAGCCGTCAAAACACGGAACCGGAAACATATTAAAAACAAAAAGAACAAAATTAAGCATTGCCCCCATTGCTAGAAATTTCACAGCATTACCTGCGAACTCGGGACCACTATCATTAAGAACAATAATAACTAAAGCGGCCAATACGGAAAATATTATACATAAAGCTAAATTGGTCGCGGGGCCGGCAAAAGATACGAGCGCATCGCTGTATTTATGCCGCATGCGGGCGGGATTAACCGGAACCTGTCCCCAGGCAAGCCCGAGAATAGCCAGCATTATCAAAGATGTCGGCCCCATCTGGCGTAGCGGGTTGAGGGTCAAATGACCTCCGTCCGCGGCGGTGGAATCACCTTGCCAGAGTGCTGCGCGGGCGTGCATATACTCATGGCAGCATATTGCAAACACCACAATAAGCAGCCACATAAAAAAATAGTGAGGGTCAGTCCAAAGGTAATTAATAAAAAGATTCATTTAATTATTCCGAATATTAGTTTATTTTTACTGTCCAATATTGAAACGCCGGTGTCTCGTATGGATGCGTGTCTTTTAAAGCGGCAATTATTTCTGTTATTTTTTCCGCGGGACAAAGCAATTCTATTTTTATTTCCTCGACCTTTTCAACTTTCCCGCGTTCACCGATAAAAGCCTTACTGCCCTCAAGCGGGCGGAATTGTCCAAGCCCGGAACTCTGCCAGCAGCAGCAATCGTAATTGCCGATTTTTCCCGCCCCGGCGGCGAACAAAGCTGTTTTTAAAGCCCCGGCATGCGCCGTCGGCACATAAACGTCAAGTTTTATAAAGTTTTTTCCCGACATAATAATGGCCTCAATTTATTTTTTTAACCCGGAAGCCGCCAGCGGAATCTTCAACGATCCAGCCTGATTCTTTTAATTGGTCGCGCATCGCGTCAGCGGTGACGAAATCTTTAGCGGCACGGGCGGTATAGCGTTTTCGCGCCATTTCCGTTATTTCCGCCGGAATTGCCTCTTCCTGGCCGGCGTCTACTTCAAAAACCGCAAATACTTCGTCAAATTCGCGGTACTGCTCAAGAATTATTTCAGCTCCGGCTTTCGATAAACTGTTACCGTCAAGCAGTTTGTTGGCATCATGCTGCAAACCGAAAACAGCGGAAAGAGCTTCAGAAATATTCAAATCATCTGCTAAACCGTTTTCAAAAGCGTTTTTTGCTTTATTTACAATTTCCTGAGCCTCGGAAATATCCCCGTCAATATTTACAGCTTTAAGACGGGCAAAAAGTTCAGAGAATTTACTAAGCGCGACACGAGCCTGAGCGCAGGCGCCAAAAGTAAAATTAAGTTTTTTGCGGTAATGAGCGCCCAGCAAAACCCAGCGCAACTCCCTGCCCGCATAGCCTTTGCCGGAACATTCGCGCAAAGTGTAAAAATTACCCGCTGTTTTGGACATCTTATCACCTTCAACCGTGAGGTGAGCGCAATGCAGCCAGTAATTCACATAAGTACAGCCGTTCGCGGCTTCGCTTTGAGCGATTTCGTCTTCATGATGCGGGAACATATTGTCAATACCGCCGGTATGAATATCAAAGGTTTTACCCAGATAACGCATCGCCATGGCGCTGCATTCAATATGCCAGCCGGGGCGGCCTTCACCCCAGGGGCTTTCCCAGTGAACATCGCCGTCATTTTCATCCCGGGCTTTCCAGAGAGCAAAATCGGCGACTGAATCTTTGGCGTACTCATCGTTTTTGATACGCGACACGGAACCTTGATTTTCGGGGTCGATTTTCGCCAGTTTGCCGTATCCGGGGAATTTAGCGATGGAGAAATACACGCAATTGTCTTCCGCCTGATAAGCATAGCCTTTATCGACGAGGATTTCGATGAGGGCGATCATTTCGTTGATATGATCAGTCGCGGCCGGATAAACCTCCGCTTCCTCAATATTAAGGGTTTTCAAATCTTCAAAAAAAGATTTTTTGTATTGCGCGGTAAAGTCGTCCAGGCTCATTTCAGCGGCGCGCGAGTCGCGGATGGTTTTGTCGTCAACGTCAGTCAAGTTCATTACCTGAGTAACTTTGTAGCCGAAATATTTGAGTGTACGGCGCAGCAGGTCTTCAAACATATAGGCGCGAAAATTGCCAATATGCGCGAAGTTGTAAACCGTCGGTCCGCAGGTATACATGCGGACTTCGCCGGGACGGATGGGCTTAAACTCTTCAAGTTTACGATCCATCGTATTAAAAAATTTTATTTTTGTGCTCATATCCGCTAAATCACCAGTCATCTGCAATTGCTGTTTTATCGAGACTATAACTTAATTGCTTTGCCGTGAAATACAAAGCGGTCAAGCTTATTTTTTTATATGCTTTTCACTTTGCTTTAACTTTAAATATTAGAAACAATGTTATCGTGCAACTTTACTAATTCTTACCCGGTGATATATTACTTTGATTTATTTTTAATTTCATAATGGTGGTGTAATGGATTATATTTTATCTTTTCCTCAGCAATATCTTTATACCGGGCTGATTGTTCTGTTTTTAATTATAATTACCTGCACTATCACCTTAGCGGGACCTACTGAAGTTCTCAGGCACTACAAAAGCGGCAAAGCCTTGCGCTACGGCGGCAACTTGTCGGACGCGCCGGTTAAAATACCCAAATACTACAAATCCAAAAAACAGGAAATGCGGGGGGTATGGGTCGCGACGATCAACAATATTGACTCAAGTTTTGCAGTTCAAATTTGAGCGAAAAACGAACGATCAAACATTGAAAAACAACCATTAACATGCTATATTTCAATAGCTTATAGTAAATTGAA
>VAOY01032266.1_pt1 | contig 13469 bp, 14 predicted proteins | sample 3393881 | NCBI WGS metagenome assembly VAOY01 (sample SAMN08290430, study PRJNA428436) | hydrothermal vent metagenome | isolation source: Deep-sea hydrothermal vent chimney | place: Indian Ocean: Southwest Indian Ridge
CACCCCCTCCTTGGCACACCCTGCGGCACCAGTAAGCAGGATCACAGCCAGAAGAATAAGTTGTCTCTGATTCAGCTCTCTTTTCACCACCGTAGATCAGGATTCTTAGCCGCATGAGCTTCATCTGGACGGCAAACCGGCGTGTGGTGAGGAGCACCCCTGACTGTCAGGGGATCGTCTGCCGCTTCGCGAGCTATCTGCCTCAATACCTGAGCAAAAGTGTCGAGTGTTTCGCGGGTTTCGGTCTCTGTCGGTTCGATCATCAGAGCCTCTGATACAATGAGCGGAAAGTAAATGGTTGGAGCATGGAATCCAAAATCGAGCAGGCGCTTGGCGATATCGAGTGTTGTCACACCGTGATTCGATTTCTGCCTGCTGCCCGAGAGCACGAATTCATGCATGCATGGTCCCGGGTAAGGCAGGTCATAATCTTCGAGCAGCTGGTTCATCAGATAGTTGGCATTGATAACCGCCGCACGGCTTGCATCTTTCAATCCGTCATGGCCGAGGGCAATAATGTAACAGTAGGCACGCACCATCACCCCGAAATTACCGTAATGGCCGTGTATCTTCCCGATGCTCTGCGGATAATCCCAAACCCGCCTGTACACGGACCCGTTCTCCCCGTCAGATTTCTCTTCACGGAGTATGCGCGGAACCGGCAGGAATGGTTCAAGTCGCGATGACACTCCGATCGGACCGGCTCCAGGCCCCCCTCCACCGTGGGGAGTTCCGAAGGTCTTGTGCAGGTTGAAATGCATGACATCGACTCCGACCTCTCCGGGTAAGACAATTCCCAGAAGAGCATTCAGGTTCGCACCATCCATGTAAACCAGGCCACCGGCGTCGTGGACCATTTCACATATCCGGTCGATATTCGATTCGAAAAGACCGAGAGTGTTCGGATTGGTGATCATAAGGCAGGCGACATCCTCGTCGAGCGCCGCCTCCAGTTCTGTCATGTCGACCCGACCCTCTGCATTGCTCTTCAATTCGTGACTGGTATATCCATTCAACGTCACACTGGCGGGATTGGTACCGTGGGCCGAATCGGGCATCAGAACCCTCTTTCGCTTCTCTCCCTCTCCGCCGACCTCATGGCAGGCACGGATCACCATCAATCCCGTCAGTTCACCGTGCGCGCCTGCTGCCGGCTGCAGGCTCACCGCATCGAAACCCGATATGGCAGCCAGAAGCCTTTCCAGCTCCCACATGAGGGCCAGCGCCCCCTGCATCGAACTGTTATCCTGCAATGGATGCATATCTGCTATTCCCGGTAATCTGGCCATCGCTTCGCTGATTTTCGGATTGTACTTCATGGTACAGGAACCCAGGGGATAGAGGTTCTTGTCCACATGATGGTTTTTGGCCGAGAGACGTGTGAAGTGTCTCACTACCTCACTTTCACTCAACTCCGGCCAAACCGGAGCCTGGCGCCTCTTCAGCTCCTGCGGTAAATCAGTACCCCGTTCCGGCAATTCCAGTTTCGGAAAGTAAAATCCGCGCCTCCCCTCCCGGCTCAGATCCATGGAGAGCGGCTCGGGAGCCGATGACCATCCGCTGGGCTGGATCTCCATCACGACAAAACCCGTGCGAATGAGGATGCGAAGGAATCGATTTCGGCCATGGTACGGTTCTCTGTGACGGCCACCGCAAGATCTCCAGGCATCTCTTCACCAAATCCGTTCAGATCCACACCTCCCAGAAATCCTTCCTCCGCAAGAGCGTCGAGGAGCTGACCGGTATCGCCGGAGAGTGTGAGAGTGAATTCATTGAAAAAGGGAGTGTCTCCGAATGTCAGTTTCACTCCCGGGATGGCAGCCATCTGCCCGGCCAGGCAGTGAGCCTTCTGCCAGCAGTGTTGTGCAATTTCAGCCAGACCGGCCGGACCGAGCAGGGTCATGTAGACAGTTGCCCACGTAGCACAGAGTCCCTGGTTGGTGCAGATATTGCTGGTTGCCTTCGCCCTCCTGATGTGCTGCTCCCTGGTCTGAAGGGTCATGACGAACGCCTGTCTGTCCCTGGAATCGACCGTACGACTGATGAACCTGCCCGGCATCCGCCTGATATGCTCGGAACGAGCTGCGAACAAACCCAGATAGGGGCCACCCAGGCTGAGGGGCAGTCCCAGTGCCTGTCCTTCAGCCGTGGCCACATCAGCACCCCACTCACCAGGTGGAGAAAGAATCCCGAGACTGATGGGGTAGACCGTGGCGACCACCAGAGGCGGTTTCTGAGAGTCAGACCGGATTATCTCGACCAGCCTGCCCGGCTCCTCCAGAGCTCCGAAGAAGTTGGGCTGCGACAGGATAACCGCACAGGCAGGTTCGGCAAGCGCTTCCCTGAGTGCCGATTCATCTGTGCGGCCGCTTCCGGTCAAGCCAACCGTAACAACTTCGATCTTCAGTCCGGCGGCATAGGTTGCGAGCAGTTTCCTGTAATGAGGATTGACTCCGCCGCTCACGACGACACGGTCGACTCCGCGTGTCGAGCGGGCCAGCAGCATAGCCTCGGCCAGGGCGTGCCCCCCGTCGTAGAGACTCGCATTGGCCACTTCCATTCCCATCAACTCGGCCACCAGTGACTGGAACTCGTAGATCACCTGAAGTGTGCCCTGACTGACCTCGCTCTGGTAAGGCGTGTACGCCGTTGTAAACTCAGACCTGGAGACGATTGTATCGACCGCAGCAGGTATGAAATGATCGTACGCTCCGCATCCCGCAAAACAGACAAGGCTGGAACTGCCCCTGTTCATGGATGCGTACTCTTCCACCCTGGCCCTTACTTCCATTTCCGAAACACCCTCCTGTATCGGAATCGGTTCCTTCATAAGAAGATGTTCGGGAATTCCCTCAAGCAGGTCTTCGAACCGTCCGGCCCCTATCGAGCGAAGCAGCTCCAGCTGCTCGCCTTCACTGGAGGGCGCATAGCGCACAACGGTTACTCCCCGCCTTCGCCGATCAGCTCTCCATAGGCCTCGGCACTCAACAGTGCATCCAGCTCGGCGGGATCGCTCATCCGGATCTTGAGCATCCACCCGTTTCCGTACGGATCCTCGTTCACCATTTCGGGGCTGTCCACCACTGCATCATTAATCTCCATAACTTCCCCGCTTATCGGTGCATAGAGCTCGGCAACCGCCTTGACGGCCTCGATCGTTCCGAATTCCTCACCGGCAGCGGTGGGTGAGCCGGTCTCGGGCAGTTCGAGGAATACTACATCACCCAGTTCGCCCTGAGCGAAATCGGTAATGCCTATAACTGCCGTATCACCCTCAACCCGGCACCATTCATGCTCGCTGCTGTAGACTAGATTTTCAGGAATGTTCATGGATGCTCCCTGACGTGGCGGCCTGATGCCGCGCAGTTAGTGTGTTTCAGCAGGTCTGCTCTGAGAGAGCAGTCTTTCAATGTAGGAGGTGGTCACCTCCCTGCCCTCTATGAAGAGGGGATCGTTCATTATCCTGATGTGCAGCGGGATGGTCGTCTTGATCCCCTCCACGACGAATTCCTCAAGTGCTCCTCTCATGCGCGCGATTGCCTCCTCGCGCGTGGAGCCGTGACAGATAAGCTTGCCCAGCATCGAGTCGTAATAGGGCGAGATCTCGTATCCGGCATAGATATGCGTATCTACCCTTATCCCGTGCCCACCGGGCAGGTGAAGCGATTCGATGCGGCCGGGTGACGGAGCGAAATTGTTATCGGGGTCTTCGGCATTGATCCTGCATTCGATCGAGTGACCCCGTAATTCGATCTCCTCCTGCGTAACGCTTAACTGTTCACCCGCAATCGATCTGATCTGCTCCTTCACCAGATCGATGCCTGTCACCTCTTCGGTAACCGGATGCTCAACCTGGATCCGGGTGTTCATTTCCATGAAATAGAAGTGTCCATCTCTATCAAGCAGAAATTCGATGGTGCCGGCCCCCCGGTAATCGACCCGCTTCGCACCCTCCACAGCCGCCGCACCGATCGACACCCTCATCTCTGAATTGACCACGGGAGACGGACTCTCCTCGACCAGCTTCTGATGCCGTCTCTGGGAACTGCAGTCCCGCTCTCCCATATGGATTACATTGCCGTGGGAATCGCCCATCAACTGGACCTCGATGTGACGCGGCTCCACTATCGCCTTTTCGAGATAGCAATCATCGTTGTCGAACGCCGCCTTCGCTTCCGAGCGGGCGAGGGTCCACCGCAGCTCGAGTTCCTCTTCGCTTTCTGCCAGCTTCATCCCCTTTCCTCCACCACCGGCCGTGGCCTTGATCATCACCGGATACCCGATCTCTTCGGCTGTCTGCCGTGCCGTTTCCAGGTCGGGTACGATACCTTCGGAACCCGGTATCACCGGAACACCCGCTTCCATCATGAGCTTCTTTGCCCTTGCTTTGTCGCCCATCATACGGATCTGTTCCGAGGTTGGACCGATAAAGGTGATCCCGCACTCCTCGCACATGTCCGCAAAACCGGCGTTCTCGGCCAGGAAACCGTACCCGGGGTGGATGGCATCGGCGTTGGTGATCTCGGCGGCGGCTATTATATGCGGAATGTTCAGATACGATTCGACACTTGGAGGGGGACCGATACACACTTCTTCGTCGGCAAATCTGACATGGAGGGATTCGGCATCGGCTTCGCTGAATACCGCGACGGTTTTTACACCCAGTTCCCTGCATGCACGTATAATGCGAAGTGCTATCTCACCACGGTTGGCTATCAGGACCTTGCGAAACACTGGAACTCTCTTCCCGGCTGGACGCCGCTACTCTTCGTCATCCTGACCAGTATCAGCACCTCCGCCGGTGATACCCTGGATCGCCAGGTCGAATTCAGAGGGATTGCTGGAATTGATCTTTGCCACTTCATACTCGACAAGCCCCTCCTGGAACTGCTCCAGAATGCACTGGTCGAACGTCTGCATGCCGTACTGGCTCCTGCCGTCTCTGATTAATTCGGGAAGTTCATGCAGGCGACCCTCTTCGGCGATGATATCCTGAATCAACGCCGTATTGACCATCAGCTCCACACTGGGAACCCTTCCACCCCCCTTCTTCGGCAGCAGACGCATGCTGATTGTAGCAACCAGGACTCCCGAAATGAGTTCCCGGACCGCCTGATGATCGTGCGGAGGGTAGAAAGAAAGAATCCTTGTTATGGTATGCCTGGCATCGGTTGTATGCAGTGTAGAGAAAACCAGGTGCCCTGTTTCTGCTCCTGCCAGAGCTTCCGCCATGACCTCCTCGTCACGGATCTCCCCCAGCAGTATCACATCGGGATTCTGACGGAAGATCTGCTTCAGTCCATCAGAATAGGAGAGCGTATCGATGCCCACTTCACGCTGGCTGATGCCGGCAAGCTGCTCTTCGTGTATGAACTCGACCGGGTCCTCCAGGGTTATCATCTTGACTCTTCTGTTTTCGTTGATGTGGCGCAGCATCGCAGCCAGGCTCGTCGATTTGCCGCTTCCGGTAACCCCGGTGACGAGTATCAGTCCCCTTTTTGAAAGGGCCAGTTCGGACACCTTCGCCGGCAGGTTCAGTGTCTCCAGTCTGGGGATTTCAAGCGGTATATACCGGATGGCCAGATTGAGGCGGTCGAGGGCAACGTACGCATTGATTCGGAAACGTCCCACACCGTCCAGCTGATATCCACCGTCCCCCTCGTTCACCTCTTCGAAACGGGCGTACTGTTTTGGATCGAGGAGCTTCTGGATAGCAATCATCATATCTTCACGCGAGACCGGATCCACTTCGAGCCTGCGAAGGGCGCCATCTATACGTAAAGCCGGTTTGAAGTCCTGCTGGAGATGAAGGTCGGAAGCGTTGAAATTCACCATCTGTCCGAGTATTTGATCTATCTCCACGTCAGGCCTCCGGATCCAGTACTATCATCATCTGGTTGTATTCGACCGGCATGGCGTTATCCACCAGAATCTTGACAACCTTGCCGCCATTCTCTGCCTGGATCTCATTCATCAGCTTCATCGCCTCAACTATACAGACCACCTGACCGGCCTTGATGATGTCCCCTTTTTCAACATAAGCAGGAGCGTCCGGCGCCGGTGCACGGTAGAAGGTTCCTACAATAGGAGAACGGATTATATGATGGGTCTTTTCTGAGTATTCCACTTCTGCGACCGCTGCATCTGATTCAACCGTCTCCGGGGCACCACTTGCTGCCTGCGGCGAAGGCGATTGCATCCCGGAAACCTCAACCACAGGTGTTCCATCTGTTCCCGACGGAATCAGGCTGACAGCACCGGTACGTCGGGCTACGCGGAGTCTCTCACCCCACCACTTCCGTACCTCGATCTCATCGACATCGGTTTCTTCGAGGATCTTGATCAGCCTGCGTATCTCCCGTTCGTTCATACAGCCACTCTCCTGCACTAGTTAGTTTCCGTTCGGAAACACGTTAGTTTCCATCCGGAAACCAAGGATGAAAACCAGTACGGTTTTCAACCAGCTAAACTCTGGTTATGTACTCACCGGTCGAAGTATCCACCTTAAGAACATCTCCGACATCAACAAACAACGGGACCTGTACAGTCGCTCCTGTTTCAAGTTCGGCCGGCTTGGAGCCTCCGGTAGCTGTATCGCCCCGCACACCCGGTTCTGTCCTGACCACCTCTAATTCGACAAACTGGGGTACTTCTACCCAGAGCGGCTTCTCCTCATACCAGAGAACCTTAACAGTAGTATTTTCCTTCATGTAAGGAACAGCTTCCTTCAACAGTTCGGTGCTCAGCGGGTGCTGCTCATAGGTCTCTTCATCCATGAAGTAGTAGAGACCGTTGCTTTCATAAAGAAATTGCATGGAACGGGCGATAATCTTCACTTCTACGATCTTTTCACCTGCCCTGAATGTGTTCTCGATAACGGCACCATCGGAGAGTCGACGCAGTTTGGTCCGTACGAACGCTCCGCCCTTGCCAGGCTTCACATGGAGGAATTCGAGGACCTTCCACAATTCCCCCTCCATCTGAAATGTCATGCCATTACGGAAATCAGCAGTTGTTGCCATTATCTAACTTATCTCCTGTAGTTGCAGCAAGCGGGAGGCATCGGTGAGCAGTACCGGACCTTCTGCGGCGACTGCAACATTCTCCTCGATACGTACCCCCCCCCTTCCGGGAACATATATCCCCGGCTCAATCGTAAAAACCATCCCCTCGGTCAGTGTATCCTCAGTGGTTCGTGTAACATGAGGACCTTCGTGCACCTCCAGACCTATCCCGTGACCGAGATTGTGAATAAAATAGTCGCCGAGACCGGCCTCGTCGATAACTCCTCTTGAAGCTGCATCCAGATCCCTGCAGGGAATACCCGGTTCTACCAGCGCGAGCGCCGCTTCAATTGCCTCGTCTAGGATTTCCTGCCACTCCAGAAAATCGGGATCTGCTTCCCCGATCGCAAAGGTACGCGTAAGGTCGCTGTGGTAGCCGTCCCATATGGCTCCGAAGTCTATGATCACGCATTCCCCATCACAGATCTCTTTACCTGAGGCGCGTCCATGCGGCATGGCTCCGCGTATGCCGGATGCCACTATCGGTTCGAAGGCACTCCCTTCACTGCCATGGCGGCGAAGACTCTCTTCAATGGCACCGGCTACGGCAAGTTCGGTTAATCCCGGTTTCACATTTACGGTCACCTCCACCATCACAGAAACGGCTATATCTGCAGCCTTCCGTATGCTTGCGATCTCTCCCGCGTCCTTGGAAAGCCGTAATTGTTCTATGGCGCCTTCAACCGGATTCCATTCGACCTGCGGAAAGGAGGAACTCAACTCTTCCGCTTCTGCTACACTCAGGCGCCCGGATTCAATACCGACTCTTTGACCGGCGCTGAGAAGACCCTTTAATGCCAGACGAAGAGGCCCCTCAACGATCTCGATGTCAGCATCCCTGACTTCGTCTCTACTCTGTTCGGTATAGCGTCCATCGGTAAAGAAGCGGGATGAATCTGGAGTAATCAGCAGATGCGCGTTCGATCCGGAGAAACCGCACAGGTACCTGTGGTGCACGGGTTCTGTAACCAGGTATGCGTCGAGGTTTTCCAGCTGAGACAGATCCCAGAGTGCAGCCTTCCGCCGGCTGTATGTGCCAGCGGACATTTAACTTTCCGTTCCGGGTATGTCTAGTGCCATGTCACGTGACAAATGTCGGCACCGAGAGTGACGCCTCGCTCGGCTGTTGCGTGACAGGGCATTAGGCTCAATGGATCGGAATCCGGATTGCCATCTATTCCTGAAGACGCCGGAGTTCTTCCAGACGTTCCTTGTAGGAAGCTCTATCCGGCTCCCAGAGGTGGAGGGCCTCCAGCAGCCTTATCGCCTCATTGGCGTGTCCCTTGGCGACCAGAATCTCAGCCTGGATGGCCAGTTTGATGGAATCTTCGGCATCTTTTATCTGTACGGTGCCCCCCTCAGCCAGCACATTTTCAGACTCCGCATCGGCAGCATAAGGGAGTGCTTCCTCTCCCTCTCCCTCTCCCTCACCTTCCTCACCTGCAGCTTCTGCTCCCTCCATTGCGATCTCATCCAGAGCTGTTTCTTCCAATCCGACCGAATCACCCTCCAGCTCCATTGTATCCAGCTGCTCTGTTGCGGCAGCTTCGTCGGGTTGCATATCGAGATCGCTCTCCAGGGCCTGCAGCGCAGCCTCAACATCGGATGAGGGCTCGGTTGTATCAGTGGCTGCTTCACCTGCGGCACCTTCATCAGGTACACCCACGTCGTATCCACTGTCCAGTTCGAGTCCTTCTGATGCCTCCTGTACGGCCTCTTCGGAGAGTTCGACCGGTCCCAGAACCATCTCCTCCTCTCCCAGGACAGAAGCAATCTTCCCTTTATCTTCTCCCGGCAGTTCCCCCTCATCTTCAGAGGTTGCAGAGAAGGGCAGATCCTCCATAGCATCACCTGCAGATCCAGTTTCCAGACCTTCAATAAGTGAGACCTCCCGTTCCTCATCTCCAGTATCTTCGACTGGCAGAGCTCCTTCCAGCTCCAGATCGGGTGCATCAGCCGGCGTTTCGACGGGTTCGGCATCCGGTACGATCTCCGGTTCCACCCCGGTTTCTGTTTCCGATTCGCTTATGAGGTTCTCAAGATCTTCCATCCCGCTGTAACCTGCCTCTTCTACAGTGTCAGCCTGCTCCAGGATCTTTTTCCATATGTCATCTTTGGAGCTATCCTCACGCGCCCCCTCATCTGTCACTTCCAGCTTCTCACTCTCCAGAGGGCTTTCTTCAAGATCATCTTCACCCTGGTCACCTTCTATCGAGGACCCCGCACCATCCAGAAGCGCTTCGAGTTCCTTCAAGGCATCCTCGGGACTTCCCAGATCGTCCAGTTCCTGGACGATTTCAGCCTTCGGCTCGTCAGGCTGTTCTACTATCTCATCTTCAGGTTCCAGGTCGTCGGCTCTCTCATCAACCATTTCGGGTCCTCCCTCATGTTCTTCCTCGGTCAGTGGCCGCATATCATGGTCACGACCGAGGGAGCGACATTCAAGTGCCAGGTCGATCTGCCCCGATTCATCGTAGCACATTGCCAGCATTTCCAGAAGGGCGGGAGTGGGGCCATCCAGCTGCAACGCCCGTTCCAGCGGTTCACAGGCGGCTTCCCACGACTTCTGTTCGATATGCACGCGTGCCAGCACAATATATCCGGCGGCGTAAAGTGGATGCGCCGCAACACCTCTTCTGGTGAGCTGCAGCGCTTCATCCACCCGTCCCTCTTCCAGCAGAGCATCTGCTGCCACAGCAAAGGAGAAATCAGAGATCATCTCTTCTTCCCACGAGGCGGAATACTCCCGGGGCAGGGAGGGACGCATCGAATAACCGCTAATCAACTTCCGCCGGTCCCGTGTATGCGCTGAGAATCCTTTCCAGAAGTTGCGTACTGGAATAACCCGCCCTGAGTGGAATCAGCACTACCTCTCCACCCCTCTCTATTAATTCTTTACCACCCACAACATCGTCTTCAGCATAATCACTCCCCTTGACCAGCACATCCGGCTGCAGAAGTTCAATCAGATCGAGTGGTGTGTCCTGCTGGAAAGGGATGACCAGGTCAACAGATTCGAGAGAGGCAATCACAATCGACCTGTCATCCTCGCTGTTCACAGGTCTGCCATCTCCTTTGCCCAGCCGACGGGCACTCTCATCGTCATTTACTCCGACCAGCAGATAATCACCAAGATTTTTTGCCTCTGCCAGATACTCTATATGCCCGCGATGCAGCAGATCGAATACACCGTTCGTAAAGACGATTTTCTTCCCATCAAGGTGTTTTTTTCTGCAGAAGGCAGCTGCTTCGTTCCAATTGACGATCTTGCCCATCAGATCACTCTTCTCCATCACAGACTGCCAGGAGAAGTCTCTCAGGAGTGATCACCACAACACCTACTTCACCCACAACCACTCCGGCGGCATAATTGGCGAGTGTCACTGCATCACGCACATCACCTCCGGCAGCCAGGACCGAAGCAAGTGTCGCAATCACGGTATCGCCGGCTCCCGAGACATCAAACACATGCCGGGCGCGAGTGCCCACGTGAGTGACAGAGTCATCTGACTCCAGCAGTGTCATCCCGAGTTCGCCACGGGTAATCAGGACATTTTCCGTATCGAGACGTTTCTTCAGCAGGCGGGCAGCTTCTGCAACACTCTCGTCGTCAAAGAGCCTGGTTCCCAGCGCGGTCTCGACTTCTTTCAGATTGGGTTTAAAAACGGTCACTCCTTTGTATTCGAAAAACCGTTCGAATTTCGGATCGACGGTGACAGGGAGCCCCGATTCGTTCAGCAAGGGCAGCACATTCTCCAGTACGACAGTCGAGAGTACACCTTTGTTGTAATCCTGCAGGATAACGGCATCCGCATCACTCAGAGCATCGGCAACGTTCTTGCAGAGACCGAGGGCTGCGTCTCCATCGGCGGGAACCGTATCCTCCCAGTCGGCGCGGACAACATGCTGCTGGTGAGCTATGATCCGGGTTTTTACACTCGTATGTCTCCCGGGATCCTCATGGAGTCCGCTGGTTGAAATGCCTTCTCTCTCCATAAGAGAGAGAAGTTCATCGGTGGCCGATCCCTCTGGTCCGATCAGGCCGACCAGCAACGGCTCGGCTCCCAGTGACAGAATATTCGCTGCTACATTGCCTGCCCCACCGAGTCGTACAGCTTCCTCCACAACCTCCACAATCGGTACAGGAGCTTCTGGAGACATGCGGGATACCCGCCCCCACACATAGCGATCGAGCATGACATCCCCGATGATAAGGATACGCTTCCCTTTAAGGTTGAAGAGGTGCTCCTCCAATTGTCCGACTTCCATCTCAGTCAACAAAAGGTCCTTTCAGAAAAATCTTTTCGCCGGGAGCTTCGACCCGCCACTTCTGTCTCCACGCTTCTTCCTCGAGTGCTTCCAAAAGATCGAATACATCCTCGAAATCTTTCAGGTCGTCGTCCTCCGTCTTGCTCAATATCCCTTCATCTATCAGATGGTGGACGATCACTCCGAAATCCTTTGTGTGGGATATTCCCCACTGGTCGAACACATTCACCGCCATCCTGCCGAACCTTTCGTGAGCCAGCCAGACGATCCCTTTCAAAAGTTCAGGACCTGACAGGTGGCGTCTGACAGTCAGGTTTTCGGCAATTCTGTTGAGCGCGTCCATTGTGAAAAAATAAGCTTCCGGTGGATAGACTCCACGCCTTCGCGCTATTGAATTGACAGCACTCTTTATTTCCAGAAACTCCAGATCCACTGGTCTTCACAGCTCCCTGTCTAGAACACCGGTTACAGCAGGCCGCAGGCCATGATTATGGTACCGTGTCATTGATTGCCACCACTACATTTATGCCTGTTTCCTCCGTGTACTCAAGAACTACACCTTCTATGAAAATCGCCGCATTCAGAGTGACACTTTCCGGACTATTGCTTACCGCCCTGAGATAAACCGGATCACCCGAATCCACTCCCATGTATTTCTGCCATGGCAGGGCTGCATCATCCACACCGATGGTATCTGTTCCTGCTTCCAGGTATTTGATGTCAGCCGTGACGCCCGTGCTGCCCAGTGCCTGAACCTGATATACGAGTTCGATCTGCTCCGGATCAGCGCAGCCTGAACCGACCGCTGCCAGCAGCAACAAACATTTTATCCGCGTCAGCCGCCTCATGACTGCTCTCCTTAAACAGCAAACTTGATATTCAGTACATCACCATCAGCTACAGGGTAAGATTTCCCTTCCTGTCTGACCATTCCATCTTTTCTGGCTGCTGCCCACGATCCGGCTTCAACCAGTTCGTCCACTCCCATTACCTCTGCCCGTATGAATCCTCTGGCCATGTCGGAGTGTATGCCTGCCGCAGCCTCCAGGGCGGACCGACCCCTGCGCAGTGTCCAGGCACGCAGTTCCTTTCCGCCTGTGGCAGTATAAAAGGTAACCACATCGAGGGCCATATACGCCGAATGGACAACCTCGATTGCCCCCCCGGGATCAACCCCGTAACCGGCTGCAAATTCCTCCGCTTCATCAGCGGGAAGTCTACCAAGTTCTACAAGGAGATCGGCACAGAGAACCACAATATTCGCATCGTGAGCGGCAGCCCATTCGGCCCATTCACCTGCAACTTCAACGGGCAGTTGTTCCTCCCCGATATTTACGACCGGAACAAGCGGCTTGGCAGTCAGGAATCCGAATCCCCTGAGGAGTTTCTCCTCCTCTGCCGAAAGATCCACATCCCCTGCCCCACTGCCTTCATCCAGAGCGGCAGCGATCCGGTCCAGGGCTTCGGCTTCAACCTTCTCCCCGGCACTCGCTCCCGCTTTGGCAATCAGAGCTTTCAGCCGTTCCAGTCGTTTCTCGGCCGATTGCAGGTCTGCGACTATCATATCGGTCCAGACCGATTCCAGATCAGCCACCGGATCTACAGGGCCCGCCGGATGTGGCACCGAGGGACGGCCGAAGGAGCGAACCACCACTATCAGAGCATCCGCGGTGCGTGCTGCCCCCATCGTCTTCTCATCCAGTCCCCGACCGCCGCGGCCCGCAGCTCCTTCTGAGAAACCCGGTATATCTGCCATCTCTACGGTGGCTCTCGATACCTGAGGGTGCGGTATTGCCGAGGCCAGTCGCTCGAGGCGATCATCGGGAACTTCGAACACACCCAGCTGCACATTCCCCTCGGCCCCTGTTCCGGTGGCTGCGTCGAGACCGGTTAGAGCGGAAAAGAGCGTCGTCTTTCCCGAAAGAGGCGGACCCACTATTGCCAGACGCATAAGCTCCCTGAAAAAACGGGCGAAGTGTGGAACAGGTATTGAAAGACTCTAGTGCCCTGTCACACGACAACCGTCGCATTCGACCGGCGCCGAATCCCGACCGGCTGCGTTCCGCCTCCTCGCCATAGCCACCGCTATGCCTCGTCGCCGCGCCTTGCAGGCCGGACCCGGCATCACTCTCGGTG
>VAOY01007916.1_pt1 | contig 13399 bp, 15 predicted proteins | sample 3393881 | NCBI WGS metagenome assembly VAOY01 (sample SAMN08290430, study PRJNA428436) | hydrothermal vent metagenome | isolation source: Deep-sea hydrothermal vent chimney | place: Indian Ocean: Southwest Indian Ridge
AAAGAGGCGTAATCGAAGGAGTCAGCAAGGTGAGCATCGCGATGCTCATCCTGCTGCTGATCGGTGCGCTCGTGGGGGTATGGATCCAGGGGGGAGTCATCCCGACTCTCATCTACTACGGCCTGCACATACTCTCACCTTCCTTTTTTCTCCCGGGTGCGTTTCTGGTCTGTCTGATCATTTCGATGGTCATGGGTACCTCCTTCGGCACAATCGGAACGGTGGGCATTGCCCTGATAGGCGTGTCGGTGGCCCTCGGAGTGCATGTACCCGCAACCGCGGGGGCTATTCTGAGCGGTGCGTATTTCGGCGACAAGATGTCACCCCTTTCGGATACAACCAACATCGCGTCCGCCGTGGGGGAGGTCGATATATTCCGCCATATCCACTCGATGATGTACACGACGGTCCCCGCCGGGATCATCACCTTCGTCCTTTTCTATTTCGCCGGACAACGTGCCCTCTCCGCGGATCTTACCCAGCTGCAGCCGATGCTGGAGGGAATCGGGAATTACTGGAACATCTCCCTGTTCCATATCGTCCCGATCGTGTTGATGCTGGGAATGGCACTCTGGAGAGTCGGTACGCTGCTGCTTCTGTTCATCAGTTTTGTCGTGGGGGCGGTCTGGGCAGTGGTTTTCCAGAACGCCTCTCTGACGTCGGTGTTCATCGTCGCTACGTCCGGCTTTCAAAGCGAATCCGGTGTCGCGAGTGTGGACCAGGTGTTGACGCGCGGGGGGATTACCTCCATGCAGGCGGTGATAATCCTGATTCTTCTCGCGGGAGCCCTGGGTGGCGCCATGAAGGTCACCGGGGTGCTGGATGTTCTCGTAGATGGTCTGGCGCGGTGGATCAAGAGCACGGGGTCCCTCATTGTAGCGGTGCTCGTCTCGGCATATATCGTGATTCTGTTCACGGGCAATCAGGCGCTCGCCCTCATCCTGGTAGGCCAGGTTTTCCTGCCCGTTTTCAGGGAGCGGGGTATCGACAGTACCGTGCTCACACGATCGCTGGAAGACTCTGGAACGATTGCAGCTCCGCTGGTTCCCTGGGGAGTGGCCGGGGGAGTGTGCTCCGAACTGCTTGGTGTCCCCACAATCCAGTATCTGCCCTATATGTGGTTTGCATTTCTCGTGCCTGTTTTCTCGGTAGTCTATGGCTATACCGGATTTGCCGTATGGAAGGCGACGAACGATTGATATAGGAAACCATCGACCGCTATCCCCTTGAAATATTTCATCTTCTATGTGCCGCAACGAGTCACGAATACTATAACATCTCCTGATTTACTTGTGACAGTCTGTCATATCTGATATGAATATTTATTCCCCCCAAGTAGCAGCTCTCCAGTGAAATAGATCTGAACCTCCTCAGAACTATAACGCATCAGGATATTCCCTTGAAGGAATATTCCGGGAAGGTTATAATTTATGTGGCAGGTCGAATATACGGAAGAATTCGGAGAGTGGTGGGAATCGTTAACGGAATCTGAGCAGATCGACATCGATACTGTTGTCGGAGTGCTCGAACGCCTGGGTCATCACTTGCCGTATCCGTACAGCTCAGCGATTAAGGAATCCATGTACGGACATATGCGGGAGTTGCACATCCAGCATGTCGGGCAACCGTACCGCATCCTGTACGCATTCGATCCGAGACGGATTGCCATCCTCCTGATTGGTGGGAGGAAAACCAGTGGCAGCAGGTGGTACAGGAAGCATCTCCCCATCGCAGATCGGCTGTACACAACTCACCTCCGGATGCTCCAGAATTCAGGGGAGGGAAACGATGACTGAGCCATACAGAAACCTGAGGGAAAAGATATCTCCCAGGGCCAGGGAACTGGCTGTCCGGAAGACGCAGGAGATTGTGGCTGAAATGGCTCTGCAGGAGCTGCGTCTGGCGTTGGAGTTAACCCAGGAGGAGGTAGCGCGGCTCCTGAAAACGAGTCAGGCGAATGTTTCTAAACTTGAGCGTCGGACCGATATGTATATCAGCACATTACGGGAATTCATCCAGGCAATGGGTGGACAGTTGGAAATTGTCGCCAGGTTCCCCGGGGGATACGTGAAAATCGATCAGTTTCAGGATATCGCATGATAGCGAAGGGGCGTTGGATGAGATTTGACGGGGGACAGGGAACCTGGTGCCGGGGGCGGGACTCGAACCCGCACGCCAGTGGCAGGTTTGCTGTAACGTCACTCACACCACTATACTGTATACAGGAAACGAACAATGAAATACGGAGAGACCAGCATGTCCCGTGACGAAATACTTGAGTTATTGAGGTCACACTATACTGAAATGGTCGAGCGCTACGATATTGCCTCACTTTCTATCTTTGGGTCGATAAGCCGTGATGAGCATGATGACAGCAGTGACCTGGATGTGCTTGTATCCTTCCAGGGGGCAGCAACATTCGATGGATATATGGGACTGAAGTTCTATCTGGAGGAACTACTTGGCAGACATGTAGATCTCATCACTCCGCCAGCCTTGAAACCTCGTTTCAGACGTAGAATCGAGAATGAGCTGCTCCATGTCGCGTGATCCTTTGCTCTATCTTGAGGATATTATCGAAGCATGTGATAAGATCCTGCTCTACACAAAGGACACCAACTTCGATAAACTGAAATCAGATTCAATGTTATTCGATGCAGTTGTGCGAAACATCGAAGTAATGGGAGAAGCTGCTAAAAACGTTTCTGATGCTCTCCGTCAGGAAGTACAGGAAGTTCCCTGGAAGGAAATCGCTGCAATGAGGGATGTTTTGGCGCACGTATATTTCGGCGTCGATCCCGAGATTGTTTGGGATATCGTTACAACTAAGGTCGAGCCTCTAAAGAGTGCTATTGGCAGGTACCTGGAACAGCACTCTGAAGAATAATAAAACAATCCCTGGTGCCGGGGGCGGGACTCGAACCCGCACACTTCATTCACCTATTGTCATCTATTTGGAGCACAGTTTAGGGCGCAGATAAACAGCGCGCCTGATGTGTGTCTTAATCCGATATCTCTCCAGAGTCTTCATTTGTCTGCCAGGGCCCGCCGGGCGGCCAAGATTGAATGGTTGTTTTCTCGTCACGGGCTGATGCAAGGACCGGCAGCAGGAAGGCAGCCAGTTCCTCGATAACAATCTTCAGATCTTTGGCCGGTTTTTCCAGTCGGTTCTTACTCAGAAATGCCTGCCACTGTTTCTGCTTTTCTGGGCTGCTGCCGAATTCCCCGCTCAGGGCGGTCGGTGTATTCTCGGGTAGAGGCGTCTGACGACGTGTGAAGGTGTTCCGAACAGCTGCGGCCAAGGGAGTATTATTGTACTGCTGTGCTCGTGATAGGATGAGAATATCGTAAAAGTCCTTCATGCGGCTGTTGGCGAAATCGCGTCCGACTGCCGAACCATATGAGCATCAGAGCAGCACCTTTGAGAGTAAACTGCTCTACATGGGAAGAGCAGGAAAGACGGTAAAGGAAGCGCTCAATGGCGAAGCGGGTAAAGAGCAGGTTTGGATCGACACCCTCATCTTGGCTGAGATTCAATAGCCGCTGTTTAACAGAGGCGGCTATGTTTTTCAGCGGTGATCGCGCAGTCATTGAACCAGAGTCTCCAGGTAGGGCTGGATGACCTTCTGCACCCGACAGACGACAGCGTACCGGTTCAGTGCAGACAGGTCCAGCCGTCGTTCTCGCCAGGCTTCTGTAAGAGCCTCCAGGACGACATCCATACCGATCTTGTTCCTGTATTTGAAACAGTCGGCAATAGTTTTATTGAGATTGAAAACAGCTATCTTCTGCTTCTCGATAGTGTGGAACTCAACTCCTGTTGAGAGAGCCGGGTCTGAATATCTCACAACACGTAGAAGAGGATATTTAAGAGCGGGTTTTCGCATGCGGTTTGGAATTGCTAGCCATACCTCGGATGGTATCTGAGTCCCTACTCCATGATATTGAAGAGAGGAGAGAAGACAGATCACACCGCGTGAGACGGCAGCTGAGACTAGCACCAGGGCGTGATATTCAGTAACATCACTCCCCTTCCAGCGGTAATAGCCACGACTGATCCATTCCAGGAGTCCTTCTTCCACAAGTCGAGTCAGTACCTGGGAATGGATACCATTCTCGAGTGCCTGTTTAGCCGAAATAATCCCGCTTGAACGTGCAATCTCAATGGTTCTGGTACGTTGTGTAGCATGCTTCATGTGTGATAATGTATATAAATATTAATAAATGTCAACACAATCACACACACTATTAACATTCTTATTGTAGTCCTCCAATACCTTCCGACATATGATATCCTCGAATATTTCTGGTGCCGGGGGCGGGACTCGAACCCGCACACCACCACCAATTGTCATCTATTTGGGGCACAATCTGGGGCGTAGTTTCCTGATGTAATTGCGTTTGCTTCAATAAGGTAGTCTAATCCGAGTAGAATCCAGTTACACTGATCATTGTTGGAGGAAGTCATCGATGAGATTTTTACGGATATTCATGGTAGGAGCCATATGCTGCACTGGTATTGCTCTTCTCCCTGCCTGGGCAGGTTTGATACCTACCTCTCAGGTACAGTTAGGGCCAGACGGAGTACAGGAGGTTGTTTCGAGAGCCCGCCGACCACTGCCACCACCCTGGCGTCTCGAGGAAGATCTCATTGTCGGTGTGGAATATGGGGATGAAGAGTACATGATCAGGAATCCAAGGGATTTCACTGTCCTCGAGGACGGTTCGATCGTCATCTTCGACAGCTATCCCTTTCAACTCAGGGTGTATGATTCAGAAGGCAGATTCATAACGGAATTCGGACAGGCCGGCCAGGGACCGACAGATCTGCCAAGTTATGCTGTTGGAAGAGGTGTATTAAGGGACGCCGGACCGGATCGCTTCGAAATCTGGAGCGGTTGGCCAACCAGGCTACAAACCTGGAATATAATCGGCGAGATGCTATCGGTGGAGACCCTTGATGAGGACCATCCCTTCCTGCGGGGCAGGGCACCCAGGATAATCAAATTATCGGGAGAACGTGTTTATGGATTAACCCTGGCGGTCAGGAGCCCTCGCCCGGAACTGCGCCAATGGGTCACTACCCTTCTAGTTTCGGGTTGGGAAGCCACTGAAGCAGATACCGTCAGGTTTGTTGAACACTCCGAAATGCCTTTTGAGACCGGCTGGTTCCTGGAAGGATCGGGCGTCTTCCCTTACGACGACATACTCCTCACACGAAATGGGAAATTGTATATCTCCAGTTATGAGGAGGACTGGGTGCGGGAACTGAATCCGGCTTCAGGTCAGGAATTGCTCCGCTTCAAATGGGAACATGAACCGGATTCCTTTTCGCAAATGGAGATAGATAATCCGAACAAAGAATTCGTGGATAATGTCAGGACCGGCTTCGAATGGTTCCAGGAGAGAGTATCGATCATGCATCTGGCCGAAGGACCGGATAGTGAGATCTGGGTCCAGCGCATCGTGTGGCCCCGTGCAGGAGCAGGCAGGACATTCAAACATGGCTATGAGGAGGGAACCTGGCCGACTGATGTGTTCAGCGCTTCCGGAGAATACCGGGGCCGAATGACCCTTCAATATGAACCTCGGACACAGAAGATGGTAGGTGACTACATCTACGCCATCGGCTCGATCGAAGGAGGCGCCGCGGCCCTGATACGATTCAGGCCCATACCAATACGGTAAAGGATAAACTGGCACGCCTTATCTCTTGTACCGTTACAGGTCAATTGGACTCGAACCCGCATTCTACAATCACTTATTGTCATCTATCTGGGGTGCAATCCGGGGCGCAAATTCCGGTCGTATTTGCTTCACTACCAGTATCCGACTCCGGTAGAATCGCGATATTATGATCGGCAAAACCATCAGCCACTATAAGATCGTCGACAAACTCGGCGAGGGCGGTATGGGCGCTGTCTTCAAAGCCGAAGATACGACCCTCCACCGCTTGGTGGCGCTCAAGATTCTCTCCAGCCAACTGGCCGGGGACGAAGAAGCCCGGGAACGCTTCGTCCGTGAAGCACAGGCAGCTTCAGCCCTCAACCACTCCAACATCACAACGGTCTATGAGCTGCTTGAAGATGAGGGAGAGCAGTTCATCGTCATGGAGTATGTAGAGGGCAAGACTATCCGAGATATTGTCGAGTCAGGACATGTATCTATCAGGAAAGCCCTCGATATCATCATACAGGCCGCTGAAGCACTGGATGCTGCCCACAACAAGGGCATCCTCCACCGGGATGTTAAGAGCGCCAACATCATGGTTTCGATGGAAGGGAACGTGAAGGTGATGGATTTCGGGCTGGCCCACCTGGAGGAGAGAAGCCAGCTCACCCGCACCGGCACGACCATGGGCACACTGGCCTATTCCTCCCCTGAGCAACTCACTGGGCGTCCTGTAGACAGAAAGAGCGAGATATTCTCACTGGGCTGTGTGTTTTACGAGCTGCTGACAGGACAACTTCCCTTCAAGAGTCCAGCGGAGGGGGAGCTCGTATTCGAGATTATCAATAACGAGCAGGATAGACCCTCAAAACTCAGAGATGACGTACCGGAGAATGTCGAGGCAGTCGTTGCTAAGATGCTCGATAAGAAGCCGGAGCTGAGATATCAGAGTTGCGGGGAGTTAATCAACGATCTCAATGCGATTCGAAACGAGCTGGAGACCACCACCGTTCAGATCTCCACGACATTACCCACGGTGACTGTGAAGAAGAGCAGATTGATCACGATTGGGGTCGCGGCCGTCCTGGTAATCATTGGAACTGCAGCTGTTCTGCTTACTACGGGTCGAGGTTCACAACTCATCCCGAACCTGGTCGTGGTCGCTGCCTTTGAGAACCATTCAGGTGATGCTGCCTATGACCAGTTCGGGAGATGGGCAGTCGATCACATCCATGGGGGTATCGAGCAGGTGGATTTTGCGAGGGCCGTACCCCTGGAACATTCCCTTCCGACCAGCCGGCTTCTGCAGGAACAGTCGGTTGCGGGAGAGATCTCGGATCCTGTCCGGACTCTGGCAGTCGGAGCTTCTGCCGGAGTTGCTATCTCTGGCGGGTTCTACATCCTCGATAACGAGACCATTCAGTTCCAGGTGCGGATCAGGGATATCGCGAGAGATCGAACCATCGATATGTTCGATGATGTATCGGGTTCGCTGGAGCAGAAGAACGAAGTCGTGGCTGAACTTCGTCAGCGTGTTCTGGCTTCCCTGGCTGTCAGACTCAGCCCCGGATACGAACCATGGGCCGAGATCACCGAACCTCCACGCTCAATGGAGGCATTCAACGAGTTCTCCCGGGGGCTGGACATTTACATGGATGACAGCTACTCCGAGGAGGCGATCGCGTACTTCTACCGTGCGCTTGAGATCGATTCCACCTATACCACCGCCAGACTCTGGGCCGCCCGTGTCCACTGGTTGATCGGTCAGAGCGATATCACCCATATGGCACGGGCTGATTCACTGGCTCAGATTCTGGAAACGCAACGGGCCTCCATGAGCGAGCTGGATCAATTCATGCTCGATCTCATCCAGGCCGCTGTAGAATGGGATAATGAACGGAAATTCCAGGCTGCGAGGAGGGGAGCGGAACTCGCGCCGGGCACTTTCTGGACGTTCATGGCTGCCCAGTCAGCGCAGTTCGCGAACCGGCCGAACGAAGCGCTCACCTTTTTTGAACAGCTCGATCCGGAAGGACCGGTCTTCGGGTACGGTCGTGGGGCGGAGAAATACTGGGGCCAGCTCATCATTACCTATTTCACTCTTCTGGATACGACCGTGATGGTCGATACGATCGAGGAAGCGCGCAGAAGGCTTGAAGAGCCAGCGTATCAACAGCTGCTCTATGCGGTTATTCTGGGGGTGAGGGGGGATCTGGAAACACTCCTGGCCAGAGCCGGGGAGCTGGAGGCTCAGGGGCAGAGCCCACAGCTTCTCCTGCTGGGCGGCCTGCACGGGCTCATTGGATACGGAGATGCGGAGAAACTGCAGGTACTGAGCAGTCGGCTCATGGCCTCTCTTGCAGCTGTACCCGCGGCGGGGCAGAGAACAGAAGATTATCGCTATCTATCGGGTATGGCTCATGCCCTGACCGGTGACATCGAAACGGCCGAGGACGTATTTTCTGTTCTGGTTACGGAATTCCCCGATAACCGTGATTACCAGACCTGGCTCGGGATCGTTGCGGCAGACCGGGGTGACACCCTGCGGGCACGACAGGCCCAGCAATGGCTGATGCAGTTCGACCGTCAGTATGAACAGGGCAGGGGGTATGACAATCGGGCTGTGATCGCCGCCCATCTGGGAGAACTCGATGAAGCCGTTCGGCTCCTCGAACTCGCCGTGCAGTATGGTGCCTGGCGGATTTCGTTCGGTGGGGCGCAATACGGTCCGCTCAGGGACCACCCCGGGTACCAGGCGCTACTGCGACCGAAAGGTTAGAGCCCCTGTATACTGTCACCAGGATATAGTTTGTTGTAGTGATAACACTGGTGCCGGGGGCGGGACTCGAACCGGCATATTACAGTAATGAAGCTATTACTTTCAGAGCGATTCAGATCTCGAATGTTGGTATATTATGTATGCATCTGATTTGGCCTGATATGAAGGAGGTACACTTCTGACCATTGAGAAAATCTGCATGAAGTATAACCTCAAAGAGGAACCATCCGACGCATCCTACTGGCGTTCCCGTCCTTATACCGAGCGACTTGCAGCACTGGAAGAGATCCGTCGGGAATTCCACCAGTGGAAATATCGTGTTGAACCAAGACTTCAAAGAGTTTATTCGATCGCTGAACGATAGCGGGGTGAGATACCTCATAGTAGGGGGCTACGCTGTCGCGTTTCACGGTCATCCCCGGTATACCAAGGATCTGGATGTCTGGATCGAACTGAGTCCGGACAATGCTGAACGCATCATTTCGGCACTCCAACGATTCGGATTCGGGGATCTTGACCTGGATTCCACGGATCTTCTGGAACCCGACAGCATTATTCAATTGGGATATCCGCCGGTCCGTATTGATCTGATCACTACAATGGATGGTGTGATCTTCGATGAATGCCATGCTTCTCGGGTAGAGGCTATGATCGACGAAGTTCTCGTGCCTTTTATAGACCTTCGAAATTTAAAGCAAAACAAGGAAGCCACGGGCCGTCATCAGGATCTTGCAGACCTGGAAAACCTGGACTGAACAGGAGCAACCTGGTGCCGGGGGCGGAACTCGAACCCGCACACCACATACCTGTTGTCATCTATTTGGGGCGCAGGTTGGGGCGCAGATTATCGCAGCCCAGGCTTATTTAGATCATGCTGATAAGTATTTGAACTTGCAGAAAACACGGATAATATATACTGTATTTTATAGTATTTACAGTAATATTTATCCATAAGGCTGTACACATGAGAATTCAGTCTCTCGAAGAAGTGGCACTTGTTCAGTTCCGCAAACATGGGGGCATACTACGCACTAAACAGGCTATAAAACTGGGTATTCATCCCCGTACACTATATGCTCTTCGAGACAGCGGTAGGATTATCGCAATCACGCGAGGTTGGTACCGTCTTGCCGATCTTTCGCCACTGAGCGATCCCGATCTCGTTACGGTCGCCACGGCAGTACCCAATGGTGTGATCTGCCTGATATCCGCACTGGCATTTCATGGGATCACGACTCAAATTCCACATCATGTAGATCTTGCCATAGAGCAGAAATCCAAGCGCCCATCAATCGCGTTTCCTCCCATCCGTGTATTCTGGTTTAGTGGTCCGGCATTTACTGAAGGTATAACGACACATGTGCTGGATGATATTTCGGTTCGAGTTTACGACCCGGCTAAAACTGTGATTGACTGCTTCAAATTCCGTAACAAAATCGGTCTGGACGTGGCACTGGAAGCCATGCGGATGTACCGGCGGCGACGCACATCCAGTATTAATGACCTGGTAAAGTATGCTCGTATCTGCCGAGTAGAAAAGATCGTGCGTCCATACCTGGAAGCGATGCTGTGAGTAAGGTTCCGATGCGGAATATGGCCCATTCTATCCACCAACGTCTCCTCAATGAAGCAAAGAAGACCGGTCGGCCCTTCAATGAGCTACTCCAGTATTTTGCGATAGAGCGTTTCCTATACCGGTTATCACGGTCAGAACACGGTGACCGGTTCGTGTTGAAAGGGGCCCTGCTTATTTCAGCATGGGAAGCACCTATGCACCGACCGACGCGAGATATCGATCTGCTTGGTCACATAAGCAACTCCATCGATACAGTCACGACGGTGTTCAGGGATATATGTGGGCAGGAGGTTGAGTCAGACGGTCTTCAGTGGGATATGGATCGCATTACAGCAGAATCAATAACCGAAGACGCCGATTACGAAGGCGTACGCGTCTCTCTTCGAGGCCGGTTGGGTAATGCAAGGATCGATCTATATGTGGATATTGGATTCTCAGATGTGATCGTACCGGGTCCCAAAGATATCGAGTATCCCGTCATTCTTGACCTGCCAGCTCCTTGTCTGAAGGGATACAGTCGAGAGAGTGTCATCGCCGAGAAGTTCGAGGCCATGGTGAAGTTGGGTGAATTAAACAGTCGAATGAAGGACTTCTTCGACATCTGGTTCTTGGCGAGGCACTTCGATTTTGATGGAGCTTTACTTGTACGGGCGTTTTCGGAAACATTCTCCCATCGTGGAACAACGGTGACTGTTGAACCGGTGCCACTGTCACCGGCATTTGCCCGAGATGCTTTGAAGCAACAGCAGTGGACAGCATTTTTACGTCGTGGTCGACTTGCACACATACCCGACAGTTTCTCCCTGGTCGTCGATGAGATCTCCGTTTTCCTGCTACCAATTGCTGAAGCAATCTCAGCGGATTCCCGGTTCACCAAACACTGGCCCGCGCCCGGGCCGTGGAAGTCTTGAAGAGGTTGTGAGTTTCTGGAATGTACTTCCTTCAAAATACCCTGATGCCGGGGGCGAGACGTGAACTCGCACACCACAAATACCTATTGTCATCTATTTGGGGCGCAGTTTAGGGCGCAGAATCCGGCTCATCCATTGTATGCTCTTGACATACAATTGTATGCTTATATCATACAATCACTATGGTCACAATGCTAATTGGCTCTAAGGCACGACAGGCTATTCTGCTATATCTATTCCTTAATCCGGAACAAGAATTCTATCTGCGGGAGATTGTTCGTTTAACCAGATTCGCACCGCGTACGATACAGAAAGAGTTGGATAATCTTGTTCAGCAGGATCTGTTGAAGGAGCGGAGATCTGGGAATCGGCGTTACCTTAAAGCGAATTCTGAACACCCTCTTTTCAGATCTATTCAAGAGTTAATGTTGAAAAGTGCGGGTTTTATTGGAGTATTACGTGATGCCCTGGGCGAGCAAGATATTGACTTCGCGTTGGTCTTCGGATCTATGGCTTCCGGGGAGGCGAAAGGCGGTAGTGATATCGATATCCTCATTGTGGGTGATATCGGACTGCGTGAAGCGGTCCGAAGATTAGCAGGCATACATGATCAACTCGGACGTGAAGTCAATCCGGTTGTGTGGACGAATGAGGAATATCAACAGCGATTGATTGAAAAGGATCATTTCCTTGCAGAAGTCATGAAAAGTCCTCGTCTCGTGATCAAGGGGGAAACGATTGAGTCTTGAACGTTGGGCCGAAAACGGCTGGTTGAAATTACACCAGGCTTCCATGCAGGAAATCAGAGAGCTCTTAGAAGGTGCGATTGAAGATCTACAGAATGCCATTAAGGATCTCTCAGCGGGCTGGAAATTTGCCATAGCATATAATGCTGCACTGCGGCTTTGCTCAATTCCACTCTTTCTGTCAGGATATCGAGCGGTTCGAGACCAAAAGCATTACAGGTCGATCGCCGTATTACCACTCATAATAGGCGATGGAATAAAGGACCTCTCAGATTACCTGAATCGATGTCGCGTTAAGCAAGGTGAGATAACCTACGAATCCATATCGGTGGTGTCGTTGCAGGAAGCTGAAGAACTCATTAAGACTGTGCAAGAATTGCAGTAAATCGTTGTTCGATGGGTTGAAGACAACCATCCCGGTTTCATCTCGTAATATTTACACGTCATAATATTCTTTAGCCAATGCTCCCCAGTTGACAATCTAATTGGTGCCGGGGGCGAGACTTGAACTCGCACGCCCCAAGGGGCAGGGGATTTTAAGTCCCCGGCGTCTACCAGTTCCGCCACCCCGGCATGTGTTATTTGCCAATAAGTTACAGTGATTGGATAAGCACCTCCATGTCAAGTGTACTCCGTGGATCCAGAATCCAATTCCTCATTATTACCGTTATTGTATTATATTTTACCGTAATTGCTTGACAGGCAATTAATGATAAATATAATACCAGCATGAAAAGCAAACTTGGAAAACTGGAAGCACAGATGTTGGCGTATGTCCAGCTTCGTAACCTCCGGACTGTTGCTACAGGAGACCTGACTGGCCCACTGAGAATCAGAGCTGTTCAGGAGCGCGAGCTGTTAAGCCGAATGGCACGTGGAGGACTCATCGCGCGTGTCAGGCGAGGTCTCTATCTGGTACCGCCTCAACTCCCATTGGGTGGCTCATGGAGTCCTGACGAAATACTGGCTATCAATACGCTAATGGCCGATCGGAAAGGGAAGTACCAGATTTGTGGGCCGAATGCCTTCAACCGATATGGCTTTGACTCCCAGATTCCGAACAGGATCTACGCCTACAACAATAAGATTTCAGGGCTGAGAACCATCGGTACAGTAGAATTGACATTGATTAAGGTTGGGTCCAAGCGACTGGGTGCAACAGAGATATCAATCACGGGGGAAAATGAGAAAGCAGTGTATTCATCCCGTCTCCGAACATTGCTGGATGCCAGTTATGATTGGTCACGATTCAACGGTCTTCCCAGGGCATATGCCTGGATCAGGAACGACCTTATTGCGAAGCGTCTTGATGTTGGGCTATTCGTGCGGATCGTACTGCGCTTCGGCAATGTGAGTACCATTCGCCGAATAGGCGCACTTCTTGAACGAGAGAGTGTGGAAGAAACTCATTTGCTCAGATTGGAGGATGCGCTTCGCCCGACATCAGCCCTGATTCCATGGATTCCCACTCAACCAAAGCGAGGAACTGTCAATAACCGCTGGGGAGTTGTGTACAATGACTGAGGCTATGCCGACACCAATTCAACTCCACCAGGATCCTGATCTGTTTCGGGAGGCGGTGAATTTCACGACAGCTGAAACCGCCTTTCTGCCTCGCCTTATCGAAAAAGATTATTTCGCTACAATACTGCTGCAGTACCTGTCGAATTTGAACGATGAGCTGACATTCCGAGGAGGGACGAGTCTGGCCAAGATA
>VAOY01018163.1_pt1 | contig 13325 bp, 8 predicted proteins | sample 3393881 | NCBI WGS metagenome assembly VAOY01 (sample SAMN08290430, study PRJNA428436) | hydrothermal vent metagenome | isolation source: Deep-sea hydrothermal vent chimney | place: Indian Ocean: Southwest Indian Ridge
CAGTTGATGGTGGAGTATTATCCTGCAATTGACCTGACTGCAGTCCTGGATCGCCAGTCGGTCCACGCAGAGGTTTCCAGGGTTCTCCACGGCGATACACAACTTCCCTTTACACAGATTCCAGAGATTGAAGGAATCCTGAGCGCACTGTCGAAGCCGGGATCCACACTGACGGGTGAACAGCTGTGGGACCTGCGAAGTGCGCTGGAGGGCCTCGAAGCGGCCGGCGGATTCTTTGCGGGCGGAGGCAGTGAGCTCCTTCCATCCTTTGTGGAGCAGTACGGTTCCATCTCCCGCTACAAAAGGGAATTGAAAGAACTGGACAATTCCCTTGAGCCGGGCGGTCCTGTGCGTGACGGGGCAACCCCGATTCTTGCCAACCTGCGGAAGCAGATCAGGAAAAAGCAGGAGAGGCTTCGCACGCTCGCTCATTCGATCGCCGAGAAATGGCACCGGGATGGAGTAGCACAGGAGCCTGAACCGGTATTCAGGGAGGGCAGACACGTTGTCGCTGTCAGATCAGATTCCCGGGGAAGGGCAGATGGCGCGGCCCTCGACAGGTCGCGTACGGGACAGACCATTTTCGTCGAACCGAGAGAGGTATCTGAAGCCGGTCTGGAACTGAAGGAGCTGCTGAGGGACGAAGAACAGGAAGTCGAAAAGATACTTGCCCGTCTCACTGCCATCTGTGCCGAAAGAGAGGCTGATATCGACATCGATCTGGACCGATTGGCGCAACTGGACGCAGCTCAGGCGGTCATGCGTTTCTCCGGAGCCGGTTCGATTGCACTGCCTTCTGTGAGTGAGAACGGAACGCTGCATCTGAAGGATGCCCGTCATCCTCTGCTGGCGGTGACGATAGGCCCCGACAGGGTTATCCCCCTTACATTAACACTTGAAAACGGTAATCGTACACTCGTCATATCCGGACCGAACAGCGGTGGCAAGACAGTAGCCTTGCAGACGGTCGGCTTCTGTACCTCTCTGGCTCTGTGCGGATTGCCGATTCCGGCCGGTGAGGAGAGCCAAATTCCCTTCGTCGATGCCATACACGTGGATATCGGCGATGAGCAGTCTCTGGAGGACGACCTCTCAACATTTACAGCACGTCTGAAGAGGTTGAGAGCAATGCTCAAGCCCTCAGATGCTGGAAAGCTGTGTCTGATAGATGAAGTGGGATCAGGCACCGATCCGGCACAGGGCGCGGCTCTGGCCATTTCAATTCTGGATCACCTCTCAGCAGAAAACGCATATGTAGTGTGTGCCACGCACGACGGCAGGATAAAGACGCATGCGGCTCAGTCTGACAGGATGATCAATGGCCGCATGATCTTCTCCGAAAAGGCGCTCGAACCGACCTACGAATTCAGATCTGGAGAGCCGGGGCGCTCCTTTGCTTTCGAAATAGCCGAAAGATCCGGTCTGCCGCACGATCTTGTCATCAGGGCCCGTGAGCTGATGGGGAGTGCCGAGAACGAGCTTGAAGACGCACTCCGGCAGGCGGTCAGGATCAGGGATGAGGCCGAATCGCTCCTTCTGCAGGCTGAAAAGGACTCAAGGGTGGCGGAGCGAAATCGGAAGGAATATGAGACACTGGCAGGTGAGCTGGAAAGAGACGCCCAAAAGAAGAGAGCCGTTGCGGCCGGGGAAGCAGGAGAGATAGTCAGGGACGCCAGGCGCCGGATCGAAGGCCTCGTAAGGGAGATAAGGGAATCCGGAGCATCGGCTGCTGCCATCAAGAAGGCACGGGAGGAGATAAAGGAGCTGAACGTCTCTTTCGTTGAGGCACAGGTAGAAAGGGACGCTTCCGGGGAAGATTATCATGAAGGAGATGAAGTTTATCTGTTGAGCCTGGAGAGGGCGGCAGTGGTTCAGAGTGTCGGTACCAGTCGTGTGCGCGTAAATACCGGCTCCCTGATGCTCGATGTGGCAAGAGAGGATATAAGGCCGGCGTCGGCAGGAGGATCTGCGCTGCAGAAGCAGGAAGCGGCTCGAAAGAAGTCTGCACCGGCTGCTCCCCGGGGAATCAGTACGCCATTCAAATCGGTATCATCGCGGATCGAGCTGATAGGCCAGAGAGCCGATGAAGCCAGGACGGCACTGGAGAAGTACCTGGACGACGCAATCCTTGCCGGTCATCTGGAGGTGTCTGTAATCCACGGATCGGGCAGGGGGGTTCTGCGCCGGGTCGTTGAAGAGGTACTCCGCAACAATATCAGTGTCGAGGATTTTGGACTCAACTCCGACGAACCTGGAGGTATCGGAGTGACACGGGTCCGCTTGAAGGGTGGTGAGGCATGAGATTCGACGACCACTTCCTTGAAGAGATAAGGACCGCGACAGATATCGTCGAGCTTATCAGCCCCTATGTGAAATTGAAGAAAAAGGGTAAGAACTGGTTCGGGCTGTGTCCTTTCCATAATGAGAAAACCCCCTCCTTCAGTGTGAATCTGGAACGGGCAATGTACTACTGCTTCGGCTGTGGAGCCGGCGGTAATGCCATCACATTCCTCACCGAACACGACGGGATGAGTTTCCCGCAGGCGGTAGAAGAGCTCGCCCGGCGTGCTGGTATCCCACTGCCGAAACGGCAGGTTGAGCCGGGAATCGATACGCGGGACCAGCTTTACGAAGCACTCGAGGCAGCAGCGAAGTTCTATCAGGAAATGTTGAAGGAGAAGGGAGGAGAGCCGGCAGTCTCCTATCTGAAGGCCAGGGGCATCACCGGTGCAACGGCGAAGAAATTCAGGCTCGGTTATGCGCCCGGTGGCTGGGATGATCTGTTAAAGCACCTGGAGAGCAGGAGTTTTGAGACCGGCATCATCAAAGACGCGGGGCTGGTGAAACCGAGAGATAGCGGTGGGCACTACGACACTTTCCGCAACAGGCTGGTTTTCCCCTTCACCGATCGCCGGGGGCGGGTCACAGGTTTCGGAGCCCGGCTGCTCGATGATGATCAGGAGGGTCCTAAATACCTCAACAGCCCCGAAACCAGGCTTTACCGGAAAGGTGATGTGCTGTACGGCCTCTCACAGGCCGTGGAGTCTATTCTGAAGGAGGAGAGAGCCTTTCTGGTTGAGGGTTATTTCGATGTTCTCAGCCTTTCTCAATCGGGCATCGGCGCTGTCGTTGCGGCCAGCGGTACGGCCTTTTCCGAACGTCAGGCATTTGTCCTGAAGCGACTCCTGAAAAAGGTGCTGCTGATCTTCGACGCCGATTCCGCCGGGCTGAAGGCGGCACTGCGCTCCTATAAAAGCCTTGTGAGAGAAGGATTGGATGTAACCTTCCTTGCAATGCCGCCGGGAGAGGATCCCGACACGATGATAAGAAGTGAGGGAATCGAGGCATTCAGGACAAGGATCCGACACGCTAAACCGGTCGTTGAATTCTATCTGGAACAGCTCGATCCACCCATGGAGGAGCGGGAAGTCGGCGAGAGAGCTGAAGCCGCCAGAGGACTGCTCGATCTGCTTCGACATGACACGGATGAACTGAGAAGGGCCATGAGTCTCCAGCTGCTGTCGGCACGGATCGGCCTGGATGAGGAAACACTGAAAAGAGAGATGGATTCTCTGGCCGGCCGGGACGTTGTCTATCATGGTTCCGCTTCGGAATCTCCTCACGTTACGCGGCCGGAAACTGCAGGAAGACTTGAGACCGAACTGGTGAGACTGATTATCGAGGATTCCGATAACCGTGAACGGTTGATTACCAGCCTGTCTGCAGAGGATTTTCACGATCCGCGATGCCGCAATCTCTTTTCCAGGTTTACTGAACAGCTCGGGGAGAAGCAGTTCAGTATAGACAAGGTTCTGGAACACACAGATCCGGACACGAGAAACCTGCTGGCATCGATTCTCGCCGAAGAATCACCGCTCAATGAGAGTGAAGTGACAGAGAATACAGATGAAATCCTGAAACGTATGGAAGTGCGCCGATCAAAAGAACGCAGGCGCCTGTTAAAAACTGCAATCGAACAAGCCCGGCGGGCGGGGGATGATGAAACCCTTGACCGTCTACTGAAAGAATATCAGGAGATGCACCAGTGAGCGAACTGCTGACATTATCTGGCCTTGAAGGATTGCGCGCAATAGCCACGCGGGCGAAAGTGATCACTTATCAGCAGGTGAATGACCTGCTCCCCGATGATCTGGATGAGATACCGGAAGTCGATCTCATCTACGACGCCATCCGGTCAATGAATGTGGAGCTTGTCGATAATGAGGATGTCGATGAGTTGAGCGACGAGATGCGCCATCAGCTGGAGGAAACTTCAGGCATGCTGGAGGCAGCAGAAGAAGAGGCAGCTGACGTACAGGGGGAGGTGAAACTCGCGGAAGAGCTGGAAGTGGGGGAAGAATGGAGTGAGGAGGGTGTGGCTGATGCTGAAGGCAAGAGCCTGAAATTCAAGCATGATGGTGCAGCCGCCGTTTCACTGGGACGGGTCAAGTACGACGATCCGGTATGGATCTATATGCGTGAGATGGGAAGAGTGCCCCTGCTCGACCGGGAGGGCGAGATCCAGATCGCACAGCGGATCGAAACAGCCCAGCACGCCATCGAGAAATCTCTGATGAGATCGAAAACGACATTCAAATACACAACCAGTTTCGGCCGTCAGGTCAGAGCGGGCAACCTGCGCGTCGATGAGGTAGTCGACGGCGAGCTGAGGGACGAGTGCAGCGGTCCGGCAAGGGATCGTTTTCTCAAACTTGTGTCGAAACTGCAGAAACGTGAGCTGGCGATAGACATCATCCGCCAGGAGCTGAGAAGGGCCCGTTCAGAGTCGTCACGTGAGAGCCTCGAAGTGAAGATGACGGAAACCTGCAATAAGGCCTGGACGATTTTCAATCAGATGAATATCCATCCCACCTGGATGGATAAGATCATATCAGACATGGAAGACTCGCTGGAGGCGATGCAGGAAACAGCAGCCGAGATAAAGAGGGCCGAAGCAAAGGTCGGATTGAAGAGAGAGAAGATCAAGGCGTATGCAAGAGCGGCAAGGAGGGATGCTTCCGCCAGGCTGATCGAGAATGAGACCGGATTCAAGTCGGAACTGCTCTCTGACATGTGGAGGGAGATCGCCAATATCGATCGGCGCGTGCGCAGGCTCGAGCAGGACGCCGGAGCCGATATGGCACGCCTGAAAGCGAACCTGAAGTATATCCGCAGGCTGGAAATGGAGAGAGAACACGCCAAGGAAGAGATGGTGGAGGCAAACGTCCGCCTTGTTATCTCCATCGCCAAGAAATACACAAACAGGGGTCTCGAATTTCTCGATCTGATCCAGGAGGGCAACGCCGGCCTGATGAGGGCGGTTGAAAAGTTCGACTACAAGAAGGGCTACAAGTTCTCAACATATGCAACATGGTGGATCCGGCAGGCGATAACCCGGGCGATTGCAGATCAGGCCCGCACGATCCGGGTTCCCGTTCATACAATTGAGGCGATTAACAAGATCCTGCGTGCAAGCAGGGCGATGGTTCAGGAGGACGGCAGAGAGCCCACACCTCCCGAGCTGGCCGAAAGGCTGGATATGCCTATCGGAAAACTGCGCACCGTGATGAAGGTTGCCCACAACCCGATCAGTCTCGACAAACCGATTGGTGACGACGACGGTACGCAGATGGTTGACTTTATCGAGGATCCCAAGGCCGACTCTCCTGCTCAGAAAGCAGCGGCCTACATGCTTCAGGAACAGATGAACAAGGTGCTCTCAACCCTCACGGCGAGGGAGGAGCGGGTGATCAGGCTCCGCTTCGGACTCGGTGACGGCCAGCCCCGCACTCTCGAAGAAGTGGGCAATATATTCAACGTGACAAGGGAGCGGATCAGGCAGATAGAAGCGCAGGCACTCAGAAAACTGAAACATCCCAGCAGGCAGAGCAAGCTGACCGGTTACGAGAACCTGCCGTGATCTATGACCCGGAGGCGGTACTCCTGCTGCCGGGTGACATCTTCCTTTTCTACCTATCGGTTATCTCACCCGGTTGCAGAGAGCTCGATTGTGAGCCGGACCTTGCGCAAGAGGCTCTGTGGAATGAAATTACAACTCCGGTATTTACCTGGGCCCTTAGCTCAATCGGTTAGAGCAACGGACTCATAATCCGTAGGTTGCAGGTTCGATCCCTGCAGGGCCCACCAGTATCTTGGATACCTTGCATCACGAATCGATTGCCGGACTCGACTACGGGTCCAACAGCCTGCGTCTGCTTATAGCCGCAGCAGACGACTCGGGCACCTCGCAACATGTCTGTCAAGATCGAATCGAACTCAGACTCGCCTCCGATGCCTTCAACCGAGGCGTGTTCAGCCCTGTAACTGCTGAAAAGCTGGTTGATGCTTCAATCAGTTTCGCAGCCAGGATGGATGAATGCCGTGTGACACGCTACAGGGCAGTCGGCACCGAGGCTTTCCGACGCACGACAAACTCGGATGAGACGATCGAAAAGATCTTCAGGCAAACAGACATCCGGATCGAAGTTATCGACTCCCGGGAAGAAGCCGTCCTGATCGCAGAGGCTGTTAATCAAAAGGACAATTCAGCGCATGTGGCAGACCTGATCGCCGATCTGGGGGGAGGAAGCCTGGAACTGATTTCACCTTCCGCCGGCCGGGGTGGAGAACTATTCGGATCAGAAAGCCACCCGCTGGGCCTCGCAGTCAAACTGGAATCGATACTGGAAAAACAACCAGAAGGAATTGAAACCCGGCGTGATATGAGCGCCGCGGCGGACCTGGTCGGCAGAGAACTGCGTTCAGACCTGCTGGATGACATCATTCCTGTAAGCGTGATAGCCCTGACAGGCGGACAGGCTGAAACGATTGATCACCTGGCCATGCAGTGGGATCTCTGGGAAGAGCAGCATTCCAGGGTAACCGGTGTCAATCAGGAACAGTTGGAGAATATCTGTGCCCGCGTAATCTCTGAATCCACCGAGAACCTGGTCAGCCTGGGTGTTAACGAGCAGAGGGCGCTCCTGCTGCCCGGCGCCGCTGCCCTGTATCGGTCGATATGCGAACGTGTCGGTGCGCATTCGATACTTCTGCCATGCGTCGGATTGATTGATGGTCTTCTGCTGAATATGGAAGAGAGGGGACGAAACTGGTCCGGCCATAATCAAACAAGGCATTGACAAGTGCTTGCTGCTACAGCTTAATTATCAGGCTAGGCACTTGGATTACGGCATCGCATTGAAGAACAGTCAATGCTGCAGGCACCATTATCGAGGATTGATGTACAGACGAGTTTCACCGCGACACCGAACCATACTGATTTACGGACCAGAGTGCACTTCAACAGGGGTGCATTTTTTATTTATGGGGTTTGTTGAGATATGATCCCGGGGCCGGAGGAGATCTACGGGGTCCTCGATTCCCGATTTCCCTTCGACTCTGCCTACGATTGGGATAACAGCGGCTGGCAGGTTGTCGGAACAAAGCCTGTTGTACGCTGTCTTGCAGCACTCGATCCCGGAGTGGCGGCTGTGCAGAAGGCAATTGAATGGGATGCGCAGCTGCTTCTGACGCACCACCCGCTCTATATGCCTCATATATCGGTGATTAATCCGATCTCCCGGTCAGGTACAATCACAAAGATACTGCTGAATGCCGAGATCGGACTGCTTTCTTCTCATTCCTGTGCAGACAGGCACATCGACGGGATAAGCGGCGCTCTGGCCGATGCACTCGGATTGGAAAAACAGCAGGTTCTGGCACCCGACGAGCAGGGCACTTTCTTCAAGCTGGTTACTTTCGTCCCGGACGACTATCTCAGGCCGCTTCGTGCCGCTCTCTCTGCTGCCGGGGCAGGCAAAATCGGCAATTACGAAGAGTGCAGTTTCGCGCTTGCAGGCACCGGGACTTACAGTCCACAGGCCGGTGCGGTGCCGATGCAGGGTGAGACAGGAAAACTGGAAGAGGCCGATGAATTCCGTCTTGAGATGCGGGTTCCGGCGGCAGCAATCAGCAATGTGCTGAAAGCACTGAGGCAGAATCACCCTTACGATGAAGTGGCTTTCGATCTCTTCAGGACATTTTCACAGGGGGATGATCTGGGTATCGGTGTGATCGGATTCCTTTCCAGGCCGCTCCCTGTCGGTGATTTTCTGGAAAAGATCAAGCAGACAGTTGGCAATACCCCCCTCCATGTTACCGGGCCGGAGGAGGGAGAAATAGAAGTGGTTGCCGTGGCAGGTGGCAGTACGGCGGACTTCGTGCCTGCTGCCGCTACATGTGGCGCGCAGCTGTTCATTGGTGGAGATCTGAAGTATCACAATCTTCTCGAATACTCTGATTCGATGGTCTGTGTTGATCCGGGACACCGTGCTTCAGAGCATCCGGGTGTGGAGAGGCTGGCAGATACCTTGCGACACGCGGCAGTTCGAAACGACTGGAAAATAGAAGTGGAAACATTCCTTGAGGATCCGGCGATAAGCCGGATCGTATGAGGCCTAGTGTCATGTCACGTGACAAATGTCGGCACCGAGAGTGACGCCGTGCTTGACCGGCAAGGCGTGGCGACGAGGCATAGCGGTGGCTATGGCGAGGAGACGCAACGCAGCCGGTCGGGATACTGCGCCGCTCGAATGCCACGGTTGTTGCGTGACAGGGCACTTGTCTAAAGGTGGAAAACTGAAATAATGAAACATCAACTGGAACAACTAGCTCGATTGCAGGAGATAGACGATCAGCTCGCCATGCTGGAGAGATCGAAGGGTGATTACCCGCAACGCATTGAAGAGCTGGATAATACGCTGAACCAGCGCCTTCAGGATGCCGAAGAGGTTGAGAAGGGCCAGGGAGAGCTTGAGAAGGAGAAGAGACAGCTGGAGAGGCACGTTTCCGATTATGAGGGCAAACTGGAAAAACTGCAGGTGAGGCTGGCTGATGTTAGGACCAACAAGGAATGGGATGCTCTGCAGAAAGAAATGGACTCGGCCAAGGAAGAGCTTTCCGGCGAGGAGGAACGCCTGCTGGAGGTAATGGAGGAACTCGAGACAATGGGGGCTTCGGCAGAGTCGGATGATACGGAGCTGAAGGACTATCGGGTCGGCGCCGAAGCTGAGATTAAGGATCTCAAAGAGAAACTGGGAAGTGTTGACTCGAAGATGGCGAAGATCAGAAGTGAAAGAGATGCTCTCTCAGTACAGATCGATGACAGCCTGAAACGGATTTACAACAGGGTCAAGCAGGGCAAGCAGGGAACAGCGGTCGTCCCGGTAGTACGCGGAGCATGCGGAGGTTGTTACAACCGGATCCCCCCACAGACCCTGACCGAGGTGAGAAGGGCTGAAACTCCAATAACCTGTGAGAACTGCGGCAGGATCATAATCTGGTTCGGTGAGGATGAGACCACGTGACATCTGAGAACATTCTACTGATCACGGCCCATGTTGATGGTGCTTCACGCGGCAATCCCGGGCACGCAGGATTCGGGGTTCTCATAGAATTGGATGGGTTAGGAGAGGTATACAGGAGGGCCGGTTACCTGGGCGAAACAACCAATAACCAGGCCGAATACAAAGCTCTGCTGCACTGTCTGGCTGTCCTGGAGGATCTGCAGCTCTCTGCAGGTGTTCTCTATTCAGACTCTGAATTGCTGGTTAAACAGCTCTCCGGAGAGTATCGTGTTAAAGATCAACAGCTGCGTCCCCTCTTTGAAGAAGCCAGGGCACGATTATCGCGCCTCGAGGGGATTCGCATCAGGCACATACGACGTGAGGATAATCAAGCGGCGGATGCGCTTGCGAATACTGGCATAGATTGGGGGTTGTCAGATATACAGGAGGCGGCCGGGCAATCGCGCTCTCCATCCGAAAGGAAGGGAGGGTGAGGAAAGTCCGGACTCCACAGGGCAGGGTGCTGGGTAACACCCAGGCGGGGTGACCCGACGGACAGTGCCACAGAAAAGATACCGCCGGCTTTCGGGTCGGTAAGGGTGAAATGGTGGGGTAAGAGCCCACCGCCGTTCCGGGTGACCGGGCGGGCATGGTAAACCCCACCCGGAGCAAGGCCAAATAGGGGAGCAGAGGCTGCCCGTCTCGCTACGACTCCCGGGTAGGTCGCATCAGGTGGCGGGTAACCGCCATCGCAGATAGATGATTGTCCACGGTTCTCGAATCGTGACAGAATCCGGCTTACAGGCCGCCTCCCTTTCTTTTCTCTTTTCTATGCAGCCGGTATCGTGCGGATAGTGCGCCGCGATTCTTAGATTATCCCTGGAGGGATTTGCGGACGATGAGCTACCGCTGGCGGATAAAGGACCGGATTCATGCAAATATAATTAATGAACTGGAAGTTCAGACCGGTCTGAATCGTATCCTTCTCAATATTCTCTATCAGAGGAACGTACAAACACCATCTGAAATCGATCACTTCCTGGCACCCGACCTGAGCACGGGGCACGATCCATTCCTTATGAAGGGGATGAAGGAGGCGGTAACCAGAATCCGCTCCGCTGCTGAAGATGGCGAACAGATCCGCATACATGGAGACTATGACGTCGACGGTGTGACCGCAGTCGCACTGCTGGTAAGAGTTCTCAGGAGAATCGGGGCCACAGTAGACACCTGCATTCCTCACAGAACAGAGGATGGCTATGGTCTCAGTCTGGAGGCGATAGAAAAGGCCCGTGCCGATGGCATCAAGGTCCTGATCACTGTCGATTGCGGGATCTCGGCATGCAGGGAGGCGGCACATGCCGACGAGCTGGGTATTGACCTGATCGTCACAGACCATCATACGCCCGGAATTGATCTGCCCTGCGCCCTGGCGGTTATCAATCCCAGACAGCCCGATTGCCCCTATCCCTTCAAGGACCTCTGCGGGGTGGGTCTGGCATTCAAACTCGCATGCGCTCTCGATCCCCCCGACACAGAACCCTCTCTGCTTGAATTTCTCGACCTTGTTGCTCTGGGAACGACTGCCGACGTGGTACCGCTGCAGGACGAGAACCGGGTGTTTGTCAAATACGGCCTGCCTCAGCTCGGTCGTACCAGATGGCCGGGAGTTGAGGCACTCATAGACCGCACGGAACTGCAGAGAGACACGATAACCGCCTCTCAAACCGTTTTTACACTGGCACCGAGGATCAACGCCGCGGGAAGAGTCTCTGATGCACACAATGCCCTCATGCTCCTTCTGACAGACGATCCCTTCGAGGCTGCCGAGCTGGCACAGTCACTCGACCGGCAGAATACACAGCGGAAGGAAATAGACAGGTCCACACTGGCCCTGGCACACGAGCTTATTGATGCTCAGGGCGGTCTGGGTTACAGGTCTTCTCTAGTGCTCTGTGCCGAAGAGTGGCACGCCGGTGTAATAGGAATCGTGGCCAGCAGGCTGGCCGAGAGCTATAACGTCCCCACCATACTGGTGGCAATGGAGGGGGATGAGGGGAAGGGAAGTGCCCGAAGTATAGAAGGTTTCGATCTACATGAAGCGTTGTCCGAATGCTCAGAACATCTGATTGAGTTTGGGGGGCATCCCCGTGCCGCCGGTTTGTGTCTCGCTCGCGACAAGATAGATGTATTCACCAGGGAATTTGAGCATATTGCACATAATAAATTAAAAGATAATGACATACAGCCGACACTTAATGTAGATTATGAAGTTGAATCGGGCGACCTGACGCGTGAATTCCTCTCTGAACTGTGTCGTCTGGAACCGTTTGGAGAGGGTAACTTCAAGCCGGTCCTGATGATCCGTGGTGCTCAGCTTCACGGTTTACCGCGCAGAGTGGGTCCCGATCGTTCCCACCTGAAATTCTCCATAAAATGCAGCGGTGATTATCCTCTCGATGCCATAGGATTCAGGCTGGGGGATCGCATCGGGGACCTTTCGGAAGGTGTTTTCGATCTGGCCTTTGCTTACGAGGAGAATCTCTTCAGAGGCGTCAGCAGGCCGCAACTGAGGGTCAAAGACATCCGGAAGGCCACCTCTTGATAATTAGCAGTAAATGGCATAGTTTGCTGATGCCCTCCCTTAACCACGCCCTCTGATAAGGAACCTGCCGTGCAACTCACTGAAGAAGCTTCCATGATGCGCGATATGGTTCGTGCGTTTGCCGAAAATGAAATCAAGCCGATCGCAGCAGAGATAGACAGGGATGAGCGTTTTCCGGCAGAGACCGTCGAGAAAATGGCTGAACTGGGCCTGCTCGGGATTACTATCCCGGAAGATGAGGGGGGAAGCGGGATGGACACTCTCTGCTATGCGATCGCAATCGAGGAGATAGCCAGAGTATGCGGTTCGACAGCCCTGATACTTGCAGCCCACATATCTCTTGCCTGCCAGCCGATTCATCTGTTCGGTTCAGAGGAACAGAAGCAAAAATACCTGCCTCCCCTTGCCTCCGGTAAAGACCTGGGTTCATATGGGCTTACCGAACCCGATGCCGGTTCAGACGCCGGTGCCACACGCACAGCAGCTAAGCAGGATGGAAATTTCTATGTGTTGAACGGCACTAAAACGTGGATCACAAATGTACAGCAGTCCCGCACATTTGTTTTTACCGCACGCACCGGCGGGATGGAGAAGGGAACCAGGGACATCAGCTCTTTTATCGCCGATCCGCAGATGGATGGGATCACCGTAAACCCGATAAAAGAGAAGCTTGGATGCAGAGGATCCACCACCTGCGAAGTTGTCCTGGAAAACGCGCGTATACCCGCAGAGGATATGCTCGGCGAACGGGGGAAGGGATTCAAACAGTTTCTGACAATACTGGATGGAGGCCGGATAAGTATCGGAGCAATGGCTCTCGGTCTTGCACAGGGAGCATATGAAGAAGCCTTGAAATACGCTCAGGAGAGAGAACAGTTCGGCAAACCGATCGGGAAATTCCAGGCGGTGGCATTCACCCTGGCCGAGATGGCGACGAGAATTGAGGCGGCCAGACATCTTGTTTATGAAGCAGCCCGCAGGAAGGATAACGGTGAGGATATAATCAAGACATCCTCAATGGCTAAATACTATGCCGGTGAGACCGCTCAATGGGTTACCACGAAAGCGATACAGATCTTCGGTGGTTACGGTTACACGAAAGAGTATCCCGTTGAAAGGATGTGGCGGGATGCCAAACTCACGACTATCGGAGAGGGAACCAGCGAGATCCAGCTCCTGGTTATTTCCCGGGAAATCCTCACAGAGCTTTAGAGCAATAAGGAGATAGAATGAGCAGCAGTGGCAATGAACCGGTCATACTGAGTGCGGTCAGAACACCGACGGGTAATTTTCAGGGAGCCCTAAGCAGCCTGAAAGCCCCTCAGCTGGGGGCTCTTGCCGTCAAAGCTGCTCTTGAGCGGGCAGGGATGCCCGGC
>VAOY01037115.1_pt1 | contig 13318 bp, 13 predicted proteins | sample 3393881 | NCBI WGS metagenome assembly VAOY01 (sample SAMN08290430, study PRJNA428436) | hydrothermal vent metagenome | isolation source: Deep-sea hydrothermal vent chimney | place: Indian Ocean: Southwest Indian Ridge
CAGTGATCTTGAATATTTCAAGCTAAAAATCTACGATTTACCCAAGCTGAAAACCATAAAAGACCTGTGAACAGAACAGATTTTTGTGAAGAGGCAAAATTTCTCAAAACACAGCCAGGATAATTTCGCCAGTAATTAGAGGGATGGCGCAAGCTGGAACTTTGCCTCGCTGCGAAGCAAACGCCGCCGCTTCAATTCTGCATGAAGCGAGTAAAACGCAAGCCGAACCATGTAGCAAATCAAAGGATAAAATGTTAAGTGCTACACAAGTAGCCATCCGCTTAGGAGTGTGTCGAACTACAATTTTACGCATGAGGGCAGATGGTCAAATAAAAGGCGTAAACCTTACTGGTAGCCACAAAAGCTTGCGTTTTTCAGAATCAGAAATCGAAAGATTTTTAAATTATAGAGGCTTGAAATGATCGTCCTCAAAAGAGTCGAACCAGCGTTTAAACTATTCTTCTGTTGTGCTGCTGCTTATTTCCTGGACCTTTGCGATGACTTCTAGTTTTTTTGCATCGTTGGGTAAGGTATTGAAATATTTTAAAAGAAGAGCCTCTAAAGGATCTTTGCGAGAATTGATATTAGCAGTGTTGAAGTTATTAATGTTCATTCGGTTAATTAATCCGCTACGTTCGTAGCTTTGAGTTAAAAATAACCTGTTTTTGCCATGAATATCTTTTGGAATATAGCCTTCTGGAAGAAAATCTTTTATAAGAGGATGTATTTTTAGCCAGTTGTCATCGCCCATATGTTTTGTTTCTCCTGATAGCCATCTACTGATACTTGACTGCTGGATACCAGTTGCCTTTGCAATTGAAGCTTGGCATATTTTTTTATCAGAACCAAAAGCTTCGAGTAAAGAATTTCTAACTGTATCGTCAATTAGTACCATAATATTATCTCCTATAATGATTAAATTTTACTTTATACTATTAATATACTGCAAGTATGCAAAAAATCTACAAAAAACATAAAAATAATCCAAAAAAACTTTAAAAACATCTTGAATCTATGAAAATTCATACTATTGTTAATATAATAAGCAAAGGAGGCGTTATGAAGAAAAGTACAACTACGATCAGGATTTATAAGGAAAGCCACAAAGAACTTAGTTTATTTCTACAGGAAAATGGACTTAAAAGCGTTCGCGCTGTTTCAACTGCTTTGGTCAGGGCGGTTAAAGAAAAACCAAGTCTTTTCATTCCTGATCGCATGAATAAGCATAATATTGAAAATTGCATGAGTGAAGCAAGCTCTAGCAATGAGAGCGACGTATGATAAGTAAAATGACAACAGAATCAACCTGGCATAACTTCACGGGACATAACAATGACAAAGAAACGCCGTACAAGCATGGCGCGCCAGGCAGAAGCTTTCATAAAAGTATCGTTAGATAATACTGTCACGAAAGGATTTTACCCATCCATATTTGCTCAAGCCAGTTTGCCATACCGCAATCCCGGTGAGGATTTAAAAGTATATCAAAGATCAAATGGGAATATTACAGTCAATATTTGCCAGGGCTATGATGATTTCAGCGTACCGTTGGGATACCCGTACGGAGTTTTGCCCCGGCTCATTATACTTTACCTGGCTACTGAAGCGATAAAAACAAAAAATAGAGAAATCTCCCTGGGATATAATATTACTGATTTTTTGAATCGCCTTAATCGTTCCAGCGATACCAGATCAAGACGACGGCTTGTCGATCAGGCCAGAAGACTTTTTACTTGTTCCTTTCACTTCATAGGAAAAAGACAAGGCTATGTATTTGGTCAAAACATTAATCTATAATCCTCAACCTGCATCTTTTCCTGGCAATTGTTACTTGACAATATTTCCTGAATCATCAGTGTGTTTATGTAGACGAGACAATTCTGCAGTAACACAAAATTTTCTACATGCTCCAATTCTATAAATAATGTTTCATCCAATCACCAAAAAATGGATCACAAATTTTATATGTAGTTCCGATTTTCATAATCATTCTTCGATCAATAAGCCTATTCATAGCCTTTCTGACAGAACCCTCAATAGTGATACCTGTTCTTTCAATAAATTCTCGATTGATATTAGCTTGCCCCCCAGATTCAGCAATTGCTTTTAGACAAATAAGTTGCTGTTCAGATAACGTCGGCACCAGCACTTCATACATTCTTTTATTCATCGCATAAATATTCTCTAAAGCAATGGGGATATGTTGCTGAGTAATTGTTTCTCCGTATGAGCTCACCTCCCAGATCGCATAGCATAATCTCTGAATATCTCCTGGAATATCATATGCTAATTTAAAAATAGCTTTTATGATCTCATGACCAATGACTCTTTTCCCTGTTGCAAATTTATTTTTTATATAGCGAGCAAATAACTTTTCTTCAATCGGACCAATATCAAGTGTAATAGCAGATTTAAAAAATGGCGAGTCGGGAGAATTAAATATCTCAAACATTTTATTTCTTACACTACCTGAAAAAATATAACATATTTTATTATGACTTTGTATTTTTCCTCTTAATATCGCAGTAATATCATCTGGCGATGAAATATTAAAAATATCCTGAAATTCGTCAAAGACAACAACTGGATTTTTTAATTCTTTTATTATATCCAGAGTTTTTTCAATAATCTGCGGCGGTAATTTCGTTGCCGTCGCAATGCCCAAGCTGGGCTGATTTGTCAATGGATCAATACTTAACGAGGGACGTAGACTGGCAAAAGCTTTCATCATTTTCATAATAAACGAATCACTTTTTCCAAATGACAAAATCCCGGAAATAACTCTTCTACATATATCATTCTCGGACTTCACCCCAAGCAGATCTATATATAATGCCTGACGCTTTGGAATTTCACGAATTGTTTCCAGTATTAATGAAGATTTACCAATACGTCTTTCTCCTTGAACACAGACTCTTGCATTTGATAAAATATGTGTTTTTAACGTCTCAAGCTCCAAAGTTCTACCGCAAAAATCTTTACCTTCGACAAACATTCCTGATTTAAAAGGAATCATAATAACCTCCAGATAATATTAATACTAGCAATGCATTAATTTAAAACATTGCTATTTAGCATGGTGCGGCTTGGCACGTTGCTGTTTAGCACGTTACTAAACAGTATAGCATGTTTTTTTTTGTTGTCAAGAGCAAAACAGGCAAATTTCCGGACGCTTCCGTCCGGAAGCTCCTAGTATTTTCCCGATAGAGCTTCCAGCTGACTTTTGAGCGGGCATTCCCTGTGCACTTGTAACGGCTAGAATCTTACCCGTTCCGCTGGAAATAGCCCCCATTTCAATTCCATGTGGAATATTTAGAGATTCTGCTATTTTTATTTTTTAATTTACCAACTGCCTTGCTAAATCTATATTAATAGTGGCTTAGCTGTAGCCGATTTTGCCTTATGCCGGATTAGAGCAGCTTCACTTCCACTACCCCTGCAAGTGCTTGAAGCGTTACGGAGTAGTTTGGGTAAGCACTGAACTTGCCTAAAATTAAGCTACTGTGTTTTATACTCTTCCGTTGCCATAATCAGTCACGAAGCGCTAATGTCATGTTTTTTTTCATAAGCTTTATCTTTTGTAAAGTCAAATATCTTTCCTGGTTTTATCAAAACGGAAAATCAAGTTGGAATAAGTCAGGTTGATTTTGCATCTGCGCTTTTTTCTTTTTCCTGCGGTAAGAATTCCGTATCCGCTCGATTTCCGCCTCTTTTTTTCGCAGTTGATGTTCCGCCATTTCTAGTTCATAGCGATAAGATTCAAGCAGTTCCTGTTCGGCTTGTTTACGTTTTTTAGCGGTCCACGTCGAAAATCCCCAGTTCGGAGTTTTCTTTGTATTGCGGAGTTGATTACGAGTCATGTGGATGCTCCATTCGATATCGCCGATCATCGCATCAATATCGGAACAAACCAGGTCTGTGTTGCCGGATTCGATTTCAATTCCGGCATGGATAGCGCGCAGCTTGGATAAATCACCTGCATGGTACGCATCCTGGATAGACAACCACAGCCGGCGGGTTTTTGCATCATGCTCTCCGGTTTTATCGGGATGATAACGCAAGCATAATTCGCGATAGAGTTTTTTCAAATTCTTTTCATTATCCGCTGAGTGGTTTTCAGTGTCCGGAAAAATGTCGCCAAACAAATGGCCAAAAATCGATTTAATGTTTTTCTCGACCGTTTCTTCAAAATCTTCGTCGAAGTCCTCTTCGAATTCATTATCAAGGAAAGGTATATCATCATCTTCGTTATCGCAGTCATTATCCCACTCATTATCGCCTTGGCAGTATTCGAATTCCTCATCTAACCGACGCTGTTCCTCCTGCATTTCCATAATTTCATTTTCCAACACTGCCCAAAAATCCGTCTCAGGTGTAGCTTTGCTCTCCAGATAAGCACAGTATCTGCCTTGAGGCATTCTTTCTTCGCGAGCCATGAAACGCAGTTTTTCACGGCGCATTTGCACCAAACTGAGTTTTTCCGCCAGTTCCCGCAGCCGGGTTTGTTCCGCCCCAAAGCGCAAAGCTAAAAATTTCTGAAATTCCGGTTCATCGTTTTCATTATACTGTTCCAGTTGGGCTTCAATCCTTTCAAGAACTTTTTTGCGGCGCTTATAAGTTTTAAGTAGCCCATTCCTGATTTTTTTTGTGTTCAACGGGATCAATGCCCGGCAGGTGTTTCTTCTCATTTTCTTTCTGACTTTCTTTTTACTGCTCATTTTATATCATTCCTGTTTGGATGCTGAAACTGCTGACTGCTTACTCATAAACTTTTTTTCCAATTGTCTGATGGTAATGTCCAGCCGGGAGTTGATTTTCGGAATAACCTCAGCAGTTTCTTTCAGGGATTCGTCTAAAGGATATACTGTAAAATCATAGAAATATCCGTACACATCCACTAACAGTTTTTCCAATATGGCGAATTCCTCAGAATATAAATTTTCAGGTTCAATGTCCAACTCTTCCAACTTCCTGATAAACTCGAGTATCCGGTCTTTGAGTTCCATCATGCTTTTGCGGCATTTCATAACTTCTGGCGAACAAGTGTTGGAGTTCTTCCATCTTTTTGCCCGGCGCCATATCCTGGCAATCATCTTATTGAAGTGTTCTCTGAGCGCTGTGGGGCACTTCGCGAATCTCACGTCATAACAGTATTTTCTGGCGTCTCTAAGGGTTCCGCCAGAGCAGATGATGTGAAGCATTTCGCCCAGCGTATTGCATTCATACATCCGCAGCCCCATTAATGCGGTCAATTCGGGGAACCCCATATATTCTAAATCAGCGAATTCCATAGTTTCATCCCGTTCAAATTCGTTATGCATATAATTTCGAAGCGAGCTTTTGTCCCACACAAACAGCCTCCCGCCAAGGTACTGCAACGAAAACTTATCGCTGTCATGTAACAGCTCGAACCACGATCCGAGCGGATTTTTCAGCAGGGATTCCCCACCGTAATAAAAAGCGGCGGCTATTAAATCGTCGTTCCAGAATTCGCCGCCGCGTTGTTTCTGGTAATTGATTGCCTGGGTCAATCCGGCTTCGAACTTATTTCTCCACTCCAGGGCCTTCGCCGAATTCGAAGAAACAACGGACGCGGGACAATATTCTATTTCGTATTTTATGAACAGGCCGTCTTTAGGGCGAATTTTAATATAATCGTTAGGGGCAAATTTGTTCTTTGACATAAATGAGGATAGATCATGACAAGATACGGTTCCAACTTTCGGCAAATCAATATCCAGCCAGTCTGCTTCTCCTATGAACTCATCTAAATCCAAAAACATTCCGTTATACACATCGTATAACGAATAATATGAGGTCAGTTCGCATAATGGAATTTTAATATCTTTTTGGAGCAATATTTTTTCTGTCTCCCTTTCAGAAAAAGATCCCCACACCACACTTTCCTTAATAAACGGCATGAGACGATGCCCGACAATAAAAACTTTGTTTTTCAATTCAAACTCTGTAAGTTTTACCAGAAATTCAGCAGTATCGAACCACGCTTTGCGGTCAAAAAAACGCAGACCATTTTTTAGAGGCAAAGCCGTAACTTCGTGACAGTGAGTTACGTCGCGACGAATTTTCTGAATATTATTGCCGAAACCGGAATTTTCACAAGCGGCAACTACCTCTGACAGAGAAAAACTGCCGTTTTCCTGGGTTAAATCAAAAGCTGCTTTCTCAATAAATTTTGATCTGGATATTTCCAGTTCCAAATTACTTTTTCCCATATAAATCACCTGTTTTTCTTTCTGTTTTTCTTGTTCTTTTTTCTTTTATTTTTAGTCGAACTTGAACCGAACAACTGTGAACGGCGAACCGCATACAGTTGTCGTAACTTTTTGTGATGTTCCTCCAGTTGTCGATAAAAACCAGGAACCTGATTTTCGGCTAATGCTTGCAGTACCGGCATAGGCATTTCTCCGGGCGCTGCGTGTGGTTGAAAATTCCAACCCTGATTGTCGTAATCGACAAGAAAAACGCCAACCACTTTATCCTCCGGGGATTCCATATCAACAAACTCTACATAGGATTCCCGACAGACACAAGACGGATTCAGACAATGATAATCGGAAATGATCAAACGCCTGGAACCAATAGTAACAGCCCAAATATCCGCAAACGGAAAAACTGTTCCATATTGGATCATAGAGCCCTCTTTTTCTATTTCCTTAAAATCGAAAACATAAGGATGTTCGCTAATTGGAGCCTCGGCTGATTGCCGCGCTTTCTCCGTCCAGTAATAATCAAAAAGCTTTGCCAAATCATTACTACTTAGCGAATCCAGAAACTTCTGTACTTTATCATCGAAGGCGCTATCATCGATTCGCGGATCGGCATATATCTCATTTTCGTATACATCCAGATCAAGCACAATTTCACCGAGGGAAGGATTTTTCGACAATACAAATTTCATGTATATACTTCCACAATCGCAATCAATTTTTGGACAAATTGAAAGTTCGACGGGAACATCCTGTTCGTTGAATTTTATTTTTCCGTTTGTAAGATTTACCACATCCATATTAACCTCTCATGCCAGTATTCTTTATCGTGTTTCCCGGTCGTTGACCCACTGCAAAATTTTGCGTTCTTCGTCGCCCCATTTGCCGCTTAAAAGCGTCTCGACGAATAACTTAAAATAGGCCGCTAATACTGTACGAAATATTTCCAGATTGGTGATGCGTTCGGCAAAAACGCTGTCAAAATCCAGTTCCTCTCCTTCTGGCAGCGAAAAACCGCTGAAACTGAAAAGGTCGGCGTCAATGTTGCCCGTCCATACTTCATTGCCGCGCTCAATTGCGAACTTGGCTTTTTTCAGTTTTTTGCCGACTGTTAAAGCGGTTTTAGCTTCGGCGGCACGCATGGGATTACCATTTTTCAAGGTGTTTTCGACCGCACCTCTGGTTTCGGCGGCCGCAGCGAAAGTCAAAGGCCCTTGGATATAAAATGCGAACTCGCCGTAAGGTTCAACCTTAATCACTCCGCCGCCTTCCTGTTCACTGAAATACCAGAGCCAGGTCAGAAAATCGCGCTCGGTGGTAACTTCACCATCCCCCTGTTCGGAAAACATCACGTTCGGCAATTCCTCCGGCGTAACCTGAAAATCCTTAGCCAAATACGATTCAGGATTGACGGGCAACGGTTCGATGCCGGTAGTCTTGACGAAATACTCAATAAAAAGAGCGATTTGCGCGGTCGAGACAGTTCCGAGGTAAAGCGTCTTGGAACGGGGATCTATCACCACAGGGATACCCGTTAGCGACGGTGGCGTTTGGGGCAGATAAGTCTCGATGGCTTTTTCCCTGATTTCTTTTCTGACATTTGAGGGTATCCGCGAAGTTCGGAACTCATGCTGGTAAGCTAGTTCCTCACGCTTGCAGATGGCCTTGAGTAATGATGCCGGGATTTTACGTTCAGCCTTGCGCAAATTCAAGTAAATCATGCCACCGCAAACAGCGGTGTTTTCATCAATCTCGGTTTCCAGTAAATGACGTCCGCCAACCCAGCCGATTTGCGCTTCGTCCTTAATAGAGTCCAATTCTCCGGCTTTATATTTGTTGAAAAGTTCAATATAATTTTCCGGTAAGTTATCCGGCAGTGAAAACATAGTTACGGCAAAAGTCCCGTGTTTGAAAGGCATAGTATTGCTCCTGAATTAGAATATACTGACGAAAATGTCCTAGTATGTTAATAGTGATAAATCCATTAATAAAAATCGCTCTTTTTTTCAAAAAGTCAAGAGCGAAACATAAATTTGTAATATGTCTTTTGCCTGGCTATATTATAAATATTAATCAACTTTGGCAAAACGCATATCATGAAAATTTAATTATCATCCTGTTTGATGTTCATATGATTTGCGAAAATATGGAGTGAAAACAATATGGCGGCTAAAATACCTCAAAAGCTTCTGCCGTGGGTGGAAGCACGAAAAAAGCATCATCTGTCCCATGCGCAAATCCAGATGGCGCGGGAATTGGGAATGAAGCCCAAAAGCCTGGATAAACTGGCGAGTAGCAAACAGCAACCATGGAAGCTACCATTGGCGGCCTTCATTGAAGAGCGTTATCGCAAGCGCTTCAAAAAATCACGTCCGGATAACGTCACCAGCATTGAATCACGGGCGACCGAAAAGAAAAAGGAGCGTAACCGTACAGAAAAGCCGACAATATAATAAATCACGATTTTATAAGGAAACAGGTAGTTTTGCCAAACGGGGGAATGTGGGCGGCAAGGTTAAAGTAATAACAGGCAGGAAAGTTCATTTTCCCTTTGCCGGTAAATGAGTTTTTTGTTGACCAACCAAGAAGGAGCAGTATGATTTTCACATTAACAGTTAAATGCGTCTTTGGTGCATATCTCAAAGACGAATGCATTCGCGTGATTGAAAATAAGGGCATCTGTCCGGTACTGGCATTTGTCCTATGACATTGAGTTGATTATTTTTTCAAATGCACTCTCGATGCCTACTTCTAAATTCAGTAATTCTCTAAGAATATAATTGCTGTCTTTGTATTCGTCAATGATTTTTTCATATTCTTTTACCAAACGTACCGTTTTTCTCACTGAAAAAGCAATTTCTTCTGTATTCATGCCTTTTTGACGACACAAAAGAATTTGCTTGAACGCTACGATATAACGCTCAATAGCTCGTACAGAATGATAAGTTTCCCGGCTAACTTGCTGTACGGTTTTTTGTTCAATGAAAAGTTTATTGATAATAATCTTCTTGTGTGTCAAACTCGGCCCCATGTCATGAATTGTACCGCGACGAGGCAATACTGTTTGGGATTCAATTTCTATTTCCGCAATATATTTGCTTACGGTTGGCGGTGAAATTTTAAGGATGATGGCAATTTCCGCATTAGTCATGCAACCGTCTTGTTCAAACGCCTGACGACAAAGTCGTCCTGCCGCTTCTTTTTTTATATCACGCAGTTTTTTGCCATCGGCACGGTCAGCGGCATCCTGTGGCTGAATAAGATCAAGTATAACATTAGTTAATCGTGTGTTTTTCATAGATTTTCCGTAAGAACCCTTTTCGTTTTTATGGACAGTTGGCCATGTGATTTGTCCAGGGCGCATATGGCTTGTTTCCGGGAAAAACTGCATAACCATGTCATTAATGCATTTGACCAAAACCTGTCTGGTTCGATAACCGCCAAGTTGCGGACATTCTTGCTCGAAAAACGCTCCCAATGCGCCTACAAAACTTTTGTAAAGCTGCGGATTAAATGTTGCGTGATTTCCTGAGATATGCTGTTTCATTGCTTCACCTGCTTTCTGTTCATAGAGATTTTCGACATAGGAAATTCTTTTTTTTCATCCTGCGCTTGGTAATGCAGTGCTCCTATAAGCTCAATTTCATTCATTCTGCTCTTAAAAAAGGCTTTATTCTTGAATTCTTTGTAAATTTCAAGGAAAGTTTTCGTTGCACTAAGTGAAATGCCGATAGTTCGGCTTATTTCAAAATCAATGAAAGATTTACGTCTCAAATAAGCCACACGCTTGAATTTTTCGAGGTAATTTTCGGTTGCTTTCAGGCTGTGTTTGATACAGGAAGCCACTTCGCTGGGCTCTTTACCCTCCAACCACAGGCGAATCGCCAAAGCCCGATGACTTACGCCTGGTCCAATGTCTTTAATCGTACCTCGAGAAGGAACTATTATATCTGATTTACGCAGATCCGCGATATCGCGACGAATAGTGCGCACATCACACATCAGGATTTTCGCCAAATCCTCTTGCGTCAACAAACCAAGCTGCTCGCGAGCTTCTTCACTGATTCGCAAAAGTCGCCGCCGTCTTTTTTCAATACTTGCATCTTTTTCGCAACTCGAAAGCTCCTGATCATCTTCTTCATCAAACACAGTCAGGGTAACACTTGCCATTTGGCAGTCGGCAATGGGTTTCCCTGGAGGTTCTGCGGCTGACACGCATAAAAACTTTAGTTGTCCGTGTTGTGCTTGTCGCAGCTCTGGATCGTTGAAATAAACCTCTTCTATGGTTTCAACCAATACTTTGGCTTCCCATGGACTTATTCCAATTCCATCAACGGCAAGATTAATCATTTGCTGACTAATCGTTTTAATTTTCATGCGCTGCTCTTGCGCATCACGAGATTTGAGAGTATTTTATCCCATGGCGTTTGCTCCTTTTTTATTTGTTTTTGTTGAACTTTAATAAAAGGTTTAAACGCCAGTTTTTCAAGGCCTATTAGGCCTACCGGTCAAATGCCCTAATCGTAATTAAGAAAAACGCTTCCCTTTATTCATTGCATGGGGCAATTCAAGACGCTGTTGAATTTGACAGAGACCATCCATTTGAATTTTACACTGCAAACAGTGCTTCCCCATTCGCAAAAAAACACTGGCTGACTGAGCAGGAAGACTGGGAAGACAAGGAAGACGATTGGCATAACATAACTCTTGAGAATATCTGGCCACTGGGACGTAAAAAACTGTATTATCTTTTTGATTTTGGTGATCAATGGACTTTTGAAATCAGCAAAGCTCGAAGAAAAAAAATCACAACATATACTTCTTATCCTCGTGTCATCCAATCTGTCGGCTCTAATCCAGAACAATATCCAATCTTCGATGAATGAGTAACTGGTCACAAATTGATGAATCCGATTTTTGCCCATCGTTTTTACTGAAAGTTCGATGTCAGATACGATAAGATTTATTTTGTTAAAAGTGGTTGTCGATCTGTTTATTTCAACTCTTCCACCCCTAACTCATCCAACATCCAGTTCAAATTATACGGAACGAGTCCGTGTTTTCCGGCCTGTTCAGCGTTGCCGCGAATATGATCTTTCATCAGTTCGATCAAAGCCGGACGCATAGATGCATTTGTAGCGGCTTCTCTCGGCGTTATATTATTCAGCAGCGGGACTTCCGTGTCAATAAACTCCCGGTAATATTTGTCCATAGTCTGATTGATAATATGCTGTTGGATTTCGAGGTGGATATCCGCTTTTCCGTCGCCGTCATCAAAGTCCTCATTTTCATCTTCGCAAGCTTCCATATCTTCAAGCCACTCTTCATTCCAATTTTCGCCATCTGATTGGCTCCTTGTATGCACACTATCGGTATTGTCCTCCTCTTCCGGCTCCATCAACTCCCGCCCAATATCCCGGATGCTTTCCGATTCAAATTTTAACTGTTGACTGAATTCTTTTTCCAGCCGTTGACGGGTAAAGGCGTATTTCCGGCTTGACCGGGCTTCCAGTTCCAGCCGGTCAGGGAACAGGGCAATGCTGCCGAGTACCGGAATCGATTCATTGCCGTTCTGTAGTAATTCGGACAACGATTCTTCCGATGCATCAAAGTCCGCTGATGCATCTTTTTGTAACCAGACAAAATAACGGCATTTGAGCCGCTTTTCAGGATCTTTATCTTCCATCATATCGCTACGGGAAAGCAAACGTTCAATTATTCTGTGGTAGTTGTCGGCAATATCATATTTTGCCGTGCAGATTTTGTAGTCCGCCTGTGCAAGCATTTCAGCCCGGCATCGGGCGGATAATTCAGACGGCCATTGACTGCATTCGGCATAATTTTTCCGTAGATATTCTTTCGGCGGTAAACCGGCAGCCTCGGAATGTTCTTTCAGTTGCTCTATAAACATTGTTGCGGTTTTCCCAGACAGTACCTGACCGCCGCCGCGACTGAAGCGGACAAAATTAGGATATGTTTCCAGGTAAGTCAGCATTCTGGTAAAACGGGGATAGTCATTGCCTACAAAATCCGGGTCCATAATCCGAAACGGCGGAAGTTCCGGTTCCAGCATGTCGATAAATTCGGCAAAGTTTCCGTCGATGTTTTTCTGGAATTCGACCACCGCTGGCTTCAGCGATCGCTTGTATTCAAGCAATAACTGTTGATCGTGATTCAGCGAAGCAAACTTTTCGTCCCGCCATCTTTCAAAGATGGTTCGGCTATCCGCCTGGATTTCATGGTACAGTTTTTCCCGGCAAAAATAATATATTCTGCCGTCATTATCCATCGGCATCCGATTGCCCAACGCCTCATATTCGAGTTCGCGCTGCGATTTCGAACAGTAATCGGTCAGATAGCGCATAATGAAGTTCGCGGAATCTGCGTCCAGCTTCCGAAACGCAAGTATTGCTTTGACGCCGAAAGGATTATGTTCGCAATCAGCCGTACATTTTATTTCTGTCATACGCCGGGTGGCACAACAAATAGAACATATCTCTTTTTTCCCAGACGGGCAAAAACGCCTGGCTTTGCTTCCACAAATATCACATTTTGCTGCCATGATTTACTATCCAAAATTTATTATATTCATTATCGTTGTCGAAGTCAGAGACGAAATCCTGTTCCCGGCACTTCTTGAGCTTTTCGTATATGATATTTTCATAACTATTTTTTCAGTTTATCGAGGTAAAGTGCCTCAATTTTACTCCTGAGCTCTTTTCCCATACGGAATTTTACCACAGCCCGATCTGGTATGATAATTTCCTTTTCAGGTTGCTTGGGATTGCGGCCCTTGCGGCTTTTTCTAACAATCACTTCAAAAACTCCAAAATTCCGTAACTCTACCGTATTTCCGGCAGACATCTCATCAGCAAGGCTATCTAAAGTCAGCTGAACTACTTTCGCTACATCTCTTTGAATTAGGCCGGTAGCTTTAGTAATTTTCAATACCAGATCGCGTTTTGTTATTGACATGGTCGAAATCTCCTTTGTTATTTGCTTTCTTTAACTTGCTTCAAGTTGTCGTTCAGCATAAATAATTTGTTTCATATTTTTTCCGCTTTCCGGAACTTTCAATTTCCTTTATGAAA
>VAOY01017292.1_pt1 | contig 13311 bp, 9 predicted proteins | sample 3393881 | NCBI WGS metagenome assembly VAOY01 (sample SAMN08290430, study PRJNA428436) | hydrothermal vent metagenome | isolation source: Deep-sea hydrothermal vent chimney | place: Indian Ocean: Southwest Indian Ridge
CCTTCGCCGGGACAGTCTATGCCTAAGGGCTCAAATTCAAAACAGTCATCTATCTGCACCCATGCCCAGTCGTAATCAAACTCTTCAATAGCGGCTTTCCAAACTTCATATATTTTATCACCATCCTGACAGAATTCTTCATAACAGTACTTTCCATACCATTTTACATCGAATTCCTCACTGCAGGCAACGCATGGCACTCGCTTAGGGGTTCCAAGTTTACGAATTGTTCTAAAATCTTCTACTGCTCCTTTGTACGGCATAATAACCTCGTTAATTTTAAATGTTAAAAGTTCTTAAAGACTGATAGAGTTAATTATAATAGTTTTTTTCTTTTTAGTTAGTAGTTTTATTTATGGTAATAAAAATCCTTTTTTTAATCATTTATCGTCATAAATGGAGGCTGGGGCATATCTGGCGCGGCTACAAAACATTTCTGTAAATGAGCAATACCATCGCATATTTCTTTTTCAAAGTTATCTTTACCGGAATAAAGTTCTTCGAAAGAAAACCAACCATCATAATTAGCTATTTTTAATGCAAACATAATTTCTTTGTAATCCACCAAACCTGTTTCTAATCCACATTTTTTATAAGTCCAAACTTGATGTTTTTCATCCGTTGGTTCAGCCGCTTCCCAAGTTATATTTTTGGCATGAACATATGCCAAATATGATCCCATTACCTCTACTGCCCCTCGAGGCCTTATGAAACCTTCCAGATATGTATTCGCTGGATCATAAATTATTCCTACATGATTTGGATCTAATCCTTCCATAAGATACTTGGCTGCTATTGGTGAAGCCGCACAGGAACCACTATGCGTCTCCAGCACATAGCGTACATCAAACTCCCGACCAACATCAATGAGTCGTTCCAATCCTTCGCGGCTTTTTTTCATTAAGCTGTCAAAAGTCTCCGGCTGATGCAATGATTCTTCATAATCCCAAGCGTACCACGGGTGTGCTACACGTAACATTTTACCGCCGCAGGAAGCAATTGCCTCGCTCCAAAGACGAATTTCATCAGTTTTCCAAAGCTTACCGGCATTGATATAACTAAGGACTTCCAAACCGGCATCTGTTGTCAGTTTGTGCATTTCGGCGACATCGGCAACAGCTGTTTCCAATTTATCCAAACCCCATTCAATGCCGGATGCTCCGGCATTCTGACAGGTTTCGACGATTTTAGAACGACTGAATTCATTACGCATACAATTAGTGTTTACTGAAAATTTCATGAACGAACTCTTGTTTTTAAAGGGATATTTAGTTGGCTTTGGATTATGGCATCTATTTCTGAAGAAAAAGGAGCGGAAAGAGCGTAAAACTGTTGGGATTCACAAGCTTCATAACCGCCTTCGAGTAACATTGCCGCAGTGGGAATATATGCCGCCGCATAGGGAGAATGCCCCCATACAAATACATTTTCTTCGGGATAATGTTTTTCAATCAATTGCGCGGCTTCAGCAGTTACTTCTCCCGAAAGAGTAATAATCCGAATTTTATCCGTTAGCTTAAAATTGCCCAAGTGCATGGCGCAGCTGGTTGCTAATGAACCTTCTGTCTGCCAACGTAAAAGAGCTGCCGCGCTATGGCGTTCATATGGAAAAGATTTTGGATTATCAATTATTTCCTGATAACTTGCCGCTGGAGGCATTTGAGCAGTGTCCAGTGGCAAATCAAAATCTACAGCATGATAAGAAAAGTCCAAGTTAATCTTCTGCAGCTTTTCGGACTGTACCAGCTTCATGATTTCGTTAGCGGTATTGCGTCCCAGCTTATCTAGTTCATCCTGACTTGCAGAGTGAAAACGCATCGTTTCATTATCAAAAAAACGAGGTTTCGCACTTCCGCAGGCACCTTGAGCAAATAAAGCAGAAACCGGCAGATGCTGCGCTATGGTTCCAGGATAATCAGCACTTATTAACTGCCCCCCGCGACTGGTAGGGTGGCAATTACAAGAATAAAGCAATGCTTCAAGCTGTTCGCTACGGTAAAAAGCAAAAACCGGTACCGCCGCATTGTATAGTCCGCTCGGATTGGGACGCATTCCCACCTGACCAAAATCATTTTTTCTTCGACGATTTATTCCAACATGAATATCGGAAACGGCAAATTTGATAATTACCGGCTGCAGATCGGCTAAAGCTGCGGTAATACCTTTTTTCAGCATTGCCTCCAGTTTGTCAACATAAGTCTGATCCACCTCCCATTCCGGGGCACAATAATGAGGCTCAAGTAATGGGGCACAATGCGTATGAGAAGCGTTTAATAATATTGGCAATGGCGCGATCCATTGTCGAATACGTTCGCTAAGCGCTTTTGGGAAAGCGAACATATCGGCAGTAACAATAACGATACGTTGAGCATATTTATCTTCCAGCGCTACAATTCGCAGGCAAAGTGGATCATTGACGCCTTCAGATGGTTTACTGCGTGAAGCATAGCCGTTCAGATAAACCGAACGACTAGGTGTAATGTCAGCATAAAAAAATCCAGCTTTATTCATAATTTACCAATTTTATTTAACAAGTTCCATCTTCTTGGAATGCTTATCTTTTTTGGGTGAAAGAGCCCAACGGTCAAGAACTTTTTGCTGGATGGCTTTATTGTCCAATAATTCTCTATGGTTCTCGATTACCAACTTGAAAACGTCAACATAACGATCTATTTCTGATGGAATGAACTTTTTGAACCACGGAATATAGAAAATCCGCTCTTGAACACCATCTGTTACTGGTAAATCGCTGGAAACACCGGAAAAATTGCTTGGATGTCCACTGCCGTAAACATCAATTTTGCTGAAAACCCGATGATGATGCAGCGGAGTGGTACAGCCAGGAGTGGCAATGCTGATGCCTTCTGCCTGAAGTGCTTCACAAAAACGCGTAATGGAAAGACCATTTAGTTCTTCACTTACGAAAAACCCATGAGGACAGTACCATGCTCCCATGGTGGAACCGCTTCCTTTCGGTGGACGGTGCGCGCGGACGCCGGGAGTTCCCTCCAGCTGATCCCAAAAATAGTTCATTGCAGCATCGACTTCTGCCATTTGACCTGGAAAATCTTTGATCATTTCCAATCCCACCACGCTGGACATCTGGTGCATTCGGTATTTATAACCGCCTATAGGCAAGCCTGCTTCGGATTTTAACTCGGGGATGCTTATTTCACTTTGACGACTATGGTGGGCAAAAAGAATAGCGCGTTCGTATACTTCACGCTCATTGGTGAGCAGGATACCCGCTTCCCCAATAGCGAAAGTCTTAGCACTCATCAGAGAATAACCGGCAGCGTCTCCAAATGTACCAGTCATTCGTCCTTTATAAAGTGAACCATGTGCATGAGAAACATCTTCAATAATTTTCAAATTATGTTTTTTCGCAATTGGAACAATACGATCCATGTCAGCAGGATGTCCCAGATAGTGTACAACCATAATCGCTTTGGTGCGTGGTGTGATACAACGTTCAATATCATCAGGATCAATGCAAAGCGTCCAGGGATCAACATCAGCAAAAACTACTCCGGCTCCGAGAGAAAATACTTGAAGACAGCTTGCCCAGTAAGTGATGGATGGACAGATTAATTCATCTCCGGCACCAAGCCCAATCCCATACATGGCACATTGCAATGAAGCCGTTCCAGTGTTGTGTCCAAGGGCATATTTTACGCCATTCCAATCAGCAAAGGCACGTTCAAATTTATTAGTTATCGCAGTTCCAGACATGGTGCCTTCGTCTAAAACCTTAATTACGCCATCACGCATTGCCTGGGAGACTATCGGCCATTTGAACATCTTACTTCCGGTGGCAAACATATTACCACAGTCAAGTGGTGCTTTTTTTCCGTTGCGGCTAAGGGCAAGTTTACTCATGGTTTTTTTATTCCTTTTCTAGTAATTAATTGATTTTTTATTGACTTTCACTTTGCTCACTCTCATTGCAGGCAAAGTCAGCCAAAGTTTATGGATTCAGGTATTATTCAAGAACAACTATCATATACCTGAAAAGCTTGTCACAAGGAATAACAACTTGCAACTTATTCTTGTCCTGTTTGAATGATATTTTATATTTCCCGGGAAAGTCTGGTGAAATTAAATACGCTTGGCTGATTTTTCCTTTTGGTTTATTAATCGTAATTGTCCCGTTGATGCCTTTGGGCATGGCTGGATAATTAATATATTTCCGGGCAAACTTCTGTCCCATCTGCAAGGTGTCATTATCAGAAGCATTGATTACGTGACAAGTATATCCGCCATTTGGATTATTAAGCACATTGACAAACACGCCTTTGGGAAATCCGGATATTAGCCATGGCGGATTGAGCATGCCATACTTCTTTACAATATCAGTGAATAAAGCAGTGATTGATTTATCCGGTAATACATAAGCATCTTTAGTTGAAATTTCAGGTGTACGAATTGTTTCAAGCGAAAGTTTGGCTGACATATAGTAAAAATTACCTTTACCATATTTTCTATATATAATTGCAGGCATGGAGTTAGCAAATGTTGCCAAAACTTTTATGCCTTTATCTGCCAACTTAGCAACTGGGGTAATATGCAAAATATAACCATTGAAATCAGTAGGGGGCAAAATTTCTTTATTGATGGATATAATTTTTTTGATCAACGCTGAATTATAATTGATTTTGCCTTTATATTCCGTCACATAAGATTTTGCAGACGATACGCCCATTAGATCACTTAACTGGAAGTTCTTAAGTTTACTCCCCTTTTCATTGTAATGGGAGGTTTCGTAAGTAGCGACAACCGTACCACCATTTTTAATATATTTTTTAATGCTTGCAACATCCTGTTTGCTGAGATAACCGGAGTTCGGGAAAATCAGCAAACTGTATTTTTTCAGATTCTCATAGCTCAGGGATTTTTCCAATAAAACATCAAAAGGAATATTTTCTTTGGTACAAAGTTCTCCCCAGGCACGCATTTCCCAGTAATAAATACGATGCCAGAAACTCTCTTTTTGGTGATAGGTCATTTTCATCGCTTCAGAATAATAAATTCCGACTGAGCCGGGGATATAAGTTTCTCTGGGAGTTGCGTCGAACAGTTTTTTATATTTTCGTTCAAATTGAATCGCAATACGGTTGTTGGCGTGGAACCAAACATTGGAATTTATCGCCTTGAGCATTGCCCACATAAAAAAGTCTTCACCTAACGGGTGCCCTTTGGCTGGGAAGTTATCTTCGTAAGGGCGGCGTTTTAAGCCCTTGCAAGGCAATAAAGCGTCTTGCGGCAAGGCCCAGGATAAATTATCATATTTACGGGATACCGCCTGCACATATTGCGACTGTACCCAATAATCTTTCCAGTTATAATAGAATAGCCAGGGTTGTTTAGAACTCATTCCGTGGAGCTCATTTCCATTCATGCGAGCATATGATGCTTGTTTTTCATAAGAAGCGTTAGAATGCTGGCTGCCATAGGTGGCTGGCGGCATTGAATGATACGTCAACATATAAGCATTTTTAGCGGCCTTAAAAACTACGTCTTCATAAAAGTCATTTATACTATTAATCTTAAAATCAACCCATTTCTGATATCTTGCATCTCTATCCTGCCAAAACGCTTTATCGTCGGCCGGGGGAATTTCAAGCCCATATTTTGCTTTGAATTTTTTTCTGCAGTACTTACACCCGCAAAAATCTCTATTGAAAAATTGTATCTCATCAATATTTATGCTGTCAAAACCTGATTCAGTAAATAATTTGCTGAGGTTTTTACGATATTGAGCCCTGAATTCCGGGTTGTTAATGCAAACTACACCCGGATTTTTATACCGCTTATTAGTGTATCTGGCTCCAGTTCTAGCACTAAACATTTCCCATTCCGGATGTTTTTTTATAAATTCTGGATGTACAAATGCGGTTGTCAGATGAATATTTGCCAACATGCCTAATTTATGTATAGCGTCTACAAACATTTTAGCTTTTCTGTAGTTTACCGGCCAGTTCCATAAATTTCTAATTGCGGGATTATAATTGTCACTCATGATCTGCCGCATATTATCAATCTTAATAAAATTCAAGCCATTTACTAAAGCTTGTTTAAAAACTATCCTGTCAATCTCTTCCTTGCTATAGTTTTTGCGCTTAACGCGTATATACCCCATGCGCACATTCTTTAAATTATTTTTGTACTCGTCTGTAATTTCAACAGCTGGTCTTTGCTTAAAAACCTTGTACAATTTTTCATATTTGTTTTTGTATACAGGATAATATTTTTTATAAATTGCGATAACCTCATTATAGTATTGGTCTTGACTGCGATCTTTGAATGACAATCTGGCAGCAATGCAGGTTTTGATAATTGTTTCCAAACCTGATTTATCCAATTTGACATTCCATTTTTTGTAATAATCAATTAGACATTCTGTACGAAGCTGAAGATCCATGACCGCATCAAGATAAAGATATTTTTTGTATTTAGCTTCTGATTTTTGGATGGCTTTAAGAGTATCTGCCCAATCATCATCAACATCAGCATTTGAAACGTTGAAACCGCCTTTAGAATTAGAAGTTACCAATATTTTACTTATGTCAGCACTATATTTATTAAAGAAAAACATTACATTGCCTTTTTGAATAAGTTTTTCAGAATCCTCATATGTTGCAATTATCTTGTTATTTGCTTTTACAACAATTTTATAGCCGGATATATTTATTTCAATTGTAGTATTTTTATCTAAAGGCAATTTATATTTCACTCTTGTCATCATAGGCTTATACTTCTTGCGCAACCTATAGCCAATTCTTACTTCGCTGCCTACAAACCATACCTGATAGAATTTTCGTCCCAAGGCGTATCTGGGACGAATAAGAAAATAAGCTTTCGGATTTTCATTAAGATTTTTTACAACAAACTTAATTTTGCAACTGGTCCATGATTTATTACCGGAATAACCGATTACTTGTCCCCCTCTGGCTTGCAGGACATCATCTTTTATTGTAAAACCTTTCCCCTGCCACTTGACCGCACCTTGATTAGCAGACTTTGTTTTAGCGTTGGATATCAAACAGTTTAATGACAAAGCAATAAACAGTAGAAAAGAGAAACATGACAATATTCGGCAACAGCGTTTTTTCATATCAGAACCTTGTTTTCTGCAAGCAAATTTTATGTTCTCGCTTGCTGTTTTTTAACTTTAATTTAACTTGAAAATCTGTCCGCTATGGAAATACCATAAGCGGATAGATTTAAAACAATTTATTAGAATTCTATTTTTGTTGACTCCATGGCTGATGTTCCAGCCTACAAATTAAAATTTTCCTTTAAGAGAAAGTCATTAGTTTGCTGCATCCAGACCAGCAGTTCATTTCGGAATTTCTGCAAAACATTGGCATATTCTGGATCATCTATAATGTTAATCATTTCATCCGGATCATCCTGCAAATTAAACAACATGTCTTTATCGTTGTGATGATAAATATATTTATGCGTACAGGACATTACCGCGCGAGAATAAATTCCGCCGTTAATATAGCCGTTAAATTCGATAAATTGATTATCACTGGCTGTCGTCTTTAAGTTACTAAGCATCGGCACCAAACTTTTGCCCTGAACATTATTCATTGGCGGCTGTTGTAGGAGATCAAGTATGGTTGAAGGCATATCAACGTGTGAGCCCAGCTGTGAGCATCGTCCATTTTCCCCGATATTGCTTACAATAAATGGTAAACGTATAGCACGGTCGTACAACACGCCTTTTTGATAAAGATTGTGTGCTCCAAGCATTTCACCATGGTCAGCGGTAGCAATGATGATTGTGTCTTCGTACTGCCCCGATTCCTGTAATACATCCAACACCTTTTTCATGCAATAATCAGCAAACGCGGTAAAAGCATAATATCCAGCAATCGCCTTGCTCCAATTTTCCCAGTTCCAACCTTTTACGGACTGACATCCTGGTGCCCATTCTGTAGTGGTTTTCGGCATTTGGCTCATATCTTCGCCGAATCCCGGGGGCGGTATCATATCTTCTGATTTATAAAGATTAAGAAATTCTTGAGGCGGCATGATTGGCGGATGAGGAGCACCTAAAGAACACCACGCGGCAAAAGGCTTGTTCTTGTCAGCGTTCTTAATAAAATCAATTATTCCTTGAGTAATTAACATATCCGGGTGTTTTTCAATAGATCCCGTCCATGGTAAAGGAGCCGGGACACTAAACTTCCATTCCAGAGGACCATTTTCTGATGGTATACATACAGTTCGAGAACCTTGTGCAATGTCAAGCCCGAATTCTTTGCACATCGAGGCGTAATTCGAATATGAAAAACTTCTCTCGGTAAAATATGCGTAATCGTCGATGCGCTTATCCTCTTCATGCTGATTTATGTGCCAGATACCATCATATGCTACCTGATAGCCGTGGTCATTAAGGTGAGTAATTAACAATTCTTCACCTTTATTCAAACAGAAATAATCATCCCCAAAGCAAATCGATCCATGACTGTGAGGCCATTTCCCGGTCATCATTGAAGGTCGGGTGGGAGCACAAAGCGGAGACGCGCAATAAAAGTTATTAAAAACCACACCGTTGTCCGCCAGTTGTTGCCATGCACGGGTTTTGACCGGACCGCCATAGATATCCAGAACATTACGCTGGAGTTGATCACAAAGCAAAACCAGTAGATTCTTTTCCTTCATTTACAATCCCTTTTTAAGTTTATTATGCACTTTTTTGCTCAAGATAAAGTCATGTTTTTAAAATCATTTCCGGTCAAAATGGTTATCCGGATCTCCGTCAACATTACCCTTAAGGAAAGGAGCAAATAGATAACAGTTATAAGTTGAAGAGTATGATTCCGGTGCTCCTTTTATACTCTTGACAGACTTTGCATGTCCATCAATCCAAAGCGTATTGACACTGCTGTTATGCCGGGCGGAAACTATTCCAAACCAGCTTGTAGAGAATTGGAAATACAAAGTGTAGTATCCTCGAAGAAGTGCAGGAGTCTTAGCATAAGCAACATCAGTTACTAAAATGGTACTTGATGGTTTAGTTATACCTGAAAACTTAGCTGATTTGTATGTGCCTCCGGCAATCGTTCTATTTCCACCTATATATGCATAATTATAACCGTAGTCACAATATTTTGCAGCATTGTGGGATGCATTATTTGCTTTATAATATGTCCCATATTGGTTATTACTACTTGGACACAAAAGTACACTCCAGGAGATATAACCGTTTTTTTGCAAGGTCTCATTCCAATACTCCGTTGCCGCAGGACTAGAGATATATGGAGGAAAATATGCATGGTCATCTGTATACATGGTAAACGAAAGACCCTGTTGTTTTTGATTGCTCAAGCATGATATACTTTTAGCTTTGTCACGTGCTTTGTTCAATGCCGGTAACAACATGCTGGCAAGGATTGCTATGATAGCGATCACCACGAGGAGTTCAATAAGTGTAAAAACTTTCTTTTTCATTTCGTTCATTCCTTGGTTTATATTCTTTTTGTTCATCGACCCAGAAAGAGATTTCCTCCTAAAAATCAATACTTCTATTTATTTTTTTAATACGACTGTACTTTATTCTTTTATTTACAATTAATATATAAATGTTATTAAAAATTTATTATAGACTCCTTCACGCCTACTCGCGGCCGCATTAGGATATCTTCAATAATTAGTGATGCACCATATACAATCTCCTTGTGCTTCCATTGAGTTTCGGGAACTATATCATATTGCAAATTATATAAATCAAGATCAAGATGATCTCTGATAACGCGGTTAATTACGCCGTTAACGTTGTCCCATATCTCTTTTGGGATACCGGAAATTATTATTTGTCGGGGATCATAGAAAACCATAATCTGAAGTATCATATTGGCAAGATGAGATGAATGTTCCTCTATTTCACTTGCTGAACTATCTTCAAAATGCTTTATTTTTAGATGCTGATAACGACGGACCGGAGATCTGTAGGCATCTTGCTGAAAATCCTTGACAATTGATATTTCACCTGCAAGCCCGTGAGTCCCTCTAACTATATTACCGTTGCCGTAGCAAGAAACACGATGTGCGGTATTTCCCAGTTGCAGAAGCGCAAAAGTATCTCTCCCTTTTGCCTGCCCAAATAATAATTCTGCCTTGGCTGCTGCATTTGGATAATCATCAACAAGTAATGGAACACCTGTAGGGATATTAGAATAATCGCCTTTGGGAACCAGACTTTTGTTGCTCTCATTGAAATAACCCCCAATAGCCATACCAACTCCTAAAATATTTTTTCCTGAAGTCTGTACCTCATCTACAGATTGCTTTATCATGTCTGGAAGTTTTCCCCATTTAGATTTATCAAGCTTACTGCTTCTAACATCGTAGAGATCACCATGAAAATTCATCAGCCCGTAATGAAAATACCCCCCCCTGACAGCTAATCCCAATATGACTGACTTTTCATCATCCAATCCAAGCAAGACAGGTCTAGTTCCCGGCACCCGACGTTGTTCGGGATTAACACCAAGCTTTTTTATCAGACCAGATTTTACCGCATTTTTAACAATGGAACTAACCGTCGCTTTCGGTAACCCAAGACGTTTGCAAATATCAATCTGAGAAAGAGTTCCATTACTATGAAGAAGATGTAATATCTGGGATTTATACATTTTCTTTTTCAAAGTTTCATTTAATACTTTCATACTTCAATTGCCTTACTTTTGATTAATAGTTCCGACTTGGAACTGTTATAATTATACACTGTTTTAACAAAAAAGTCAACCCGTAATTAAAAAAATCAAAAATAATTTTTCCAAGCTTAGTAATCGGACGAAACCGACAAAAGTCGTCAAGTCAATACTCGAACGCTCAACATTCTCTAAAAATTCGCTTCCGGAGAACATCATCCAACCCACCAGATGACTTATTACCTTGACGGCAAACAGCATTCTAAATATATTGGTCCGACACAACTTGAGGGTATTCGACAGGCGATAGCCAACGGACGCAAACTCGAAGATTTGATGGTTCGTTTCGGGTTGGAGTATCTGGATATATTGAAAGAGAAAAATAAGAAAAAGTGAAAAGTCATTACAGTAAACGCTACAAAAAATGTATTGCGGAACTTGAATCTCAGGTAGAAATGTATAGCCGCGTGGCGATTGAAGCTGAAAAAAATCCCAGCTAAATCTTATATTATTTAAAGAAGAGCAAAGAAAGCGACAGACACTAGAAACTGAACTGGAAAACCAGCGACATACTAATACGGAATTTTGATTTTTAACTTCTATCGCATAATTATATTAAAAAATAATTGACTGTTCTTTAGAATATGTTAAATTAATGCATGTAAGTTAAAATTGAAAAATGCGCATCTAATAGGTACTGAAAAATACCGTTTGTGAACAAAAAATGGAAATAAAATGACAAAGACAAAAGAAATTATATTGGACAATGAATATAAGCTGTGGTTGCAAGATATAAAGAAAAAGATATAGAAAATCAACTTATAAATAAGAACAAGATAAATAGAAAACAAAGTCAAAATTTTTTTGACAGAACCAAAAATCTCAGAAGGATTTAATAATAGCCGCAGGTTTTAAGCTGCGGAACAACGGGAAATAATAATTCAACCCCGAATGGGTAAAAACAGGTGATGTTATGAAAATCAGCAATATAGATTTGGAAAGGGTTAACGTCTTAATTGATTTGGCATTGACCGAGGATTTGGGCAGGCTCGGGGATGCCACCAGTAAGTCCGTGATTCCCGAAAATACCAAAGCGGTGGCCGTGCTGCGCTGCAAAGAAGATTTGATTTGCGCCGGGTTGCCGGTTGCTGAACATGTTTTTAAAAAAGTTGTTTCCGATGTGAAATGGACTCCGCTGGTCGAGGAAGGGGAATTTTGTAAAGCCTTTACGGCACTGGCTGAAGTTTCCGGATGCGCGCGGGATTTACTGACCGCGGAACGTATCGCGCTGAATTTTCTACAGCGTCTCTGCGGCGTTGCCACTACTGCGAGAAAATATGCTGACGCCCTGGAAGGTTCAGCGACGAAAATCCTCGATACCCGTAAAACCACCCCCGGATGGCGCAATTTGGAAAAATACGCTGTTTGCCTGGGAGGCGCGGCCAATCACCGCATCGGGCTTTATGACCGGATCATGATAAAAGATAATCATCGGGAACTGGCCGGGCTCGAAGGCGCAAAGGGAATTACCCGGTCAGTCAAACGCGCCCGCAAAATGTTTGCTTCCCTGGAAGTCGAGGTTGAGGCCGATACTCTTGAAGAAGCCGCTGAGGCAATTGAAGCGGGGGCGGATTATATTTTGCTTGACAATATGACTAACGAGGAAATGCGTGAAGCCGTCAAAATGAACAAAGGCCGCTGTAAATTGGAAGCCAGCGGCGGAATCACCATTGAACGCCTGCCGGATATCGGCAGAATAGGGGTGGATTTTGTTTCCGTCGGAGCCCTGACGCATTCAGTTAAAGCCGCGGACATTTCGATGGAAATAAAGCTCTCAGGCAAATAGGCGGGGCAAGTGTTGCTAATCTTTTAAAAAAGGAAGGAAAGAATGATTGCTGGATTAACCGGGAAATTGGCGGATATAAATTTCACCCAATGTATAATCGATGTCCATGGCGTTGGTTATCAGGTTTTTATACCGATGAGCACTTTTGATAAACTCCCTCGTGAAGGAGAAGAAACCAGCTTGTTTATCTGTACCCAGGTTCGTGAAGATGCGATTAATTTATACGGATTTTCGACGATGCCGGAGAAACAACTGTTCGAGATCCTGATCGGCACAACCGGGGTGGGGCCCAAATTGGCTTTGAGTATTTTGTCCAGTATGCCTGTTGAAAACTTCTCTTCAGCGATAATTAACGCGGATTTAACTGTTATTAAGCGCATCAGCGGAATCGGCAGAAAAACAGCTGAACGTCTCATCGTCGAACTAAAAGACAAACTGGCGAAAATTATGCAGCCCTTTGGCGCTGACCGCAGCTTAGCCGTGCCGGACGAAAAAGCAATTGCCGTGGAAGATGCTGTCGCGGCGCTGGAACAACTTGGTTTCAAACGCGACACTGTCCGCAAAGCTTTGGACAAAATTATTAACAATATTCCGAGTGAAGAAGCAACGAGTGAAAACTTTATCCGTAAAGCCCTGCAGGCATTGAACAATTAGCTTTGTTGAGCTAAGGAGCCGTAAAAAAAGCAGTTTTTTTATTGCTTAGGAGTCGTAAAAAAATAAAGTTTACAAGTTTTTATAGGAGTTTTGAGATGATTTTTGATGCAATTATAAGGAGCATAACAAGTTATGTAACGAATA